>ENA-UENT01000372-UENT01000372.1-marine-metagenome-genome-assembly--contig:-NODE-372-length-29716-cov-8.774079_pt1 | contig 29716 bp, 27 predicted proteins | sample MGYA00237879_ERZ529330 | MGnify/ENA primary metagenome ERZ529330 (study PRJEB26372, sample SAMN05368345) | marine metagenome | biome: cultured habitat; feature: ocean water; material: water; isolation... | reverse complement strand
GCGCCAGTAGGTGACCACTTCGTATTGCGTATATCACCGCACCAACGTCACATCCCCCTGCAAAGTCTGCACCGCTTCCTGCCGCTCTACCTGATACTGCATGAGGTAAAAATAGACCTCCGTAGGCGCAGGCTCCCCATCTTGTTCGCCATCCCAGGGCAGGGCGGCGTCTGACGTCTCATAGACCAGGTTGCCCCAGCGGTTGTAAATGCGCAGCAGAAAGTTTAGGAAGACCGGTTCTTCACAGTCGCTCAGCGGGCCAAAGGTATCGTTGGTATTGTCGCCGTTTGGGGTGAAGGTGTTGGGCAGCGCAATCATACAGATACTGGTGTCACAGTCTATGGTCGCAATGGCGATGGTATCCGCAACCGTCTCGCAGGCTGTGCTGATAGTCAGGGCGTACAGGCTGTCCAGGCCCACTTCGATCTCCGTGGCCGTATCGCCCGTAGACCAGGCGTAGTCTGCATTGGGGAATTCCGGGACGGAAAGCGTTGCCGGTTCATCTTCGCAAAGGGTCAGGGTGTCCTGCTCAAAGGCGAATTCGAGTGGCTGTGTAGCAAAAATATGGTCGGAAAAGTTGGGCAGGCCGGAATAGGGGATATCCTCACTCCCCGGCAGCATATAAACATCCGGCATAAACAGCGGCTCGGGCGTATCCGGGCATTCCAGAACAGACAGGGTTGGCCCGCCGCCCAGGAAAAAGTCGCGCTCCAGCAGGTAAAGATTCCCATCCACCGCCATTTGCATTTGCCCGGTCAGGCGGTTCTCCGGCAGGTTAGCGATTATTAAACGGCTGTTGGCTACCTCTTCTGACTCCAGATCATACTGTGCTAGTACCCGGCCGGAAGGTGTATTCTCCACAAAGTATAGGAAGCGGCTGTTGGGCGAAAAGGAGGCGGCGTTCAGACTAAAGTCCGGCATAGGCGTCAGGTCGATGATGTTCGCCGTATCAAGCTGCCCCGTGGCATTATCGAAGGGGAAGACGGTGCCCGCGCAATGCAGCCACTGCCCGTTGGGCGAGATATCGAGCTGTCCGCTAATGGTGCCGTCAAACGGGAAGGAAAGCGTATCCGTAACACCTTCATTCGTGACCGGGAAGACCAGCAGCCGGTTGTCCTCCGGGGCCGCATCCACGATCGCCACCCAATAATCTGAACCGTTCTGATGGATGGTGCCTGTAAGCCCCTCGAAGGCAGGCACGTGCACCCGTTGGTCGACCACGGTGACGCCGCCCAGCCCATTATTGAGCGCCATATCTACCTCAAAGTAGGACAAGCCCCGCCCCTGCGGCTGCCCCGGCACACTACCGCCAATGTTAAACTCCACTTCTTCCATTGTGAACAGGTAGTACACCTCATCCTCCCCCGGTTTTGGCAGTATCAGGGCGGACTGCATCGCACTAAATCCACCGCCCTCAGTGCCACCCATGTCATACATGATCTCGTCATTACGGTTCCAGATTTTCCCGGAGGTCTGCCCAGATTGCTCCGGGTCCCGGCCACCACCATTGGTGTAGAAGAGCACATTGCCCTCCGCATCCGAGACAATAGCGCAGCCTTCAAAGGTTTCCATTGCGCCACCAGGCACCTGTACCGGGGTTCCTCCGGAAAAGTCCAGCCCGGCAGCTGCACCGAAGTACCAAACGGTACCTGCATTCTGGGCAGAGAGCAACAGTGGGGACAACAGAAAAAAGCAGAGTAGTTGTTTCATAGTCATTTTCGCGTTTATGGCCACAAAGCTACGGTATATTCCCGTTGCACTCCTCGAATTCTGCTTATATTAGTAACGAGTGAATAATAAGTTCCGCATTTTGACCGAGGAGATTTTGCTTCAAGACAAGGCGGAAAACGTAGGCGTCCGTACGGACGGCGAGGCTTTTCAACGAAGTATTGGAACAAAAGACCCCGTCATAAATCGAGAAGTTATTATTTAATCGTTACTTAACCGTCAAAAATCAGGCACTATGCCAAAAAGTGTAGCGATTATCGGGGCGGGCTGTTCGGGCCTGGCTGCCATCAAAAACATGCAGGATGCCGGTCTGACGGATATCGTCTGTTACGAGAAGAACGATCAAATCGGCGGCAACTGGGTCTTCACCGCCGGAGAGTCCCACTCCAGCGTTTGCGAAACCACCCATATCATTTCTTCAAAAGAACTTTCTGCTTTTGAGGGTTTCCCTATGCCCGATCACTATCCGGACTATCCTTCGCACAAGCAGGTGCTGGCTTATTTTCAGGATTATGCAAGGGCATTCGGGCTGGAACAGTACATACAATTCAATACGGCTGTTGAACAAGCGGTTGAGCTTCCTAACCACCGGTGGCAACTCACCCTTAGCAATGGTACCGAACGCACCTTTGACTACCTCCTGGTCGCCAACGGACACCACTCCGTACCCCGCTGGCCCGACATACCGGGTACTTTTACCGGAGAGTATATGCATTCGCACAGCTTCAAGACCAATAGGCCCTTTGCGGGAAAGCGGGTGCTGGTCATCGGGGCTGGCAACTCGGGTTGCGATTGTGCCGTGGAAGCCAGCCGGGTCGCCGAATCTACGGCCATCAGCCTGCGCCGCCCCACTTACATCATCCCTAAATTTCTCATGGGGAAGCCCACCGATACGTATAACGCTCTGCTACAGCGTATTCCAGGTTTCCTTCGGGCGCCCATACAAAAGCTCAGCCTTCAATTACAAATTGGGAAATATGAGCGCTACGGGTTGAAGACCCCCGAATACCCGATCACAGCCGCTCACCCCACCCTCAACTCGGAACTTCTTTACCGCATCCGGCACGGGCGGGTAAGCCCCAAAGCCGGCGTGGAGCGCTTTGAAGGCCAAACGGTCCATTTTTCTGATGGCAGCAGCGCGGAATTTGATACGGTCATTGCCGCAACTGGATACAAAATTGCCTTCCCCTTTTTCGAGCCGGGGCTGTTTGACTTTGAAGATGCCTACCGCATTCCGCTCTACCTGCGCATGATGGCGCCCGGGCACCCCAACGTCTTTTTCATTGGGCTGGTGCAGCCGCAAGGGTGCATCTGGCCCTTGTCTGACTTACAGGCCCAACTGGCGGCCTTGCACATCACAGGCAGGTGGCCGTTGCCGGACAATCTGGAACAACTTGCAGAAGCCGAGTGCGATGAAATCGAACAGGAGTTCAAACAAGCCCGGCGGCACAGCCTGGAGGTTCATTTCCACCCCTTTGCCGAAAAAATCCGGGCGCAAATCAGAGCCGCCGCAGGTAAGCGACCTGCCGTACCTGTATAGGAAAAGAGTTGACCTCGGGGATGTCCTCCCCTTCGAAGGTTTGGTTGCCGGTAGTACGGATGGCTTCGAGTTTCCCGGAGATGATTTCGTAGGTCATCACGCCCTCTTTGACTTCGGCTGTGCTCAGCAATAAGCTGCCCATCACATCAAACCGGCTGTACATTTTGCCATTGAGCAGATATACATCCATTTCAATGGTATTCTGCTCATCGATTTTATACCAGCCCATTTCCGGGCGGACCGGCTTAAGCAGATAATCCCGAAGCCCTTCTTCTTTATCCGCTCCGTAGATGATACTGTAGGTGTAAAAGGAGTCTCTGGGCAGAATGTGCAGTTCCATCGGCAACTCCTGCTGCTTGCCCTGCAGGCTGTAGATTTCCAATGTGCCTCCCCATTTCCCAATCCATTCCTGAGGCAGCCCCAGGCTATCTGACGTATCCTGAGCGGCAAGCGGCTGACAAAACGCGAGGAACAATAAAACAGTACTGATTGATTTCGCTATCTTCATCATTCATTATTTAATGCCCACAAGATAACGTATGCGTCTCAACTTCCTGATCCCAATCCTGCTCGTTGGTACTTTTAGCAGTGCTGCTCAAGCCCCCTACTTCCAACAGCAGGCCGACTACCGCATTGATGTCCGCCTCGACGATCAGGCGCATGTACTGCACGGGCACCTCAACCTCATTTACCACAATAATGCCCCGGAAGCCCTCGACACCCTCTACTTCCACCTCTGGCCCAATGCCTACCGCAATCAGCAAACCGCTTACGCAAAGCAGGCTCGGCGCATGGGCGAGACGGACTTCCACTTTGCCCGTAAAGATCAGCTCGGCGGCATAGACTCCCTCAGCTTCACCGCGGATGGCGAGGCCGTAACCTGGAGCTACCACCCCGAGCATATTGATATTGCCATTCTGGTGCTTCCCCAGTCGCTGCCCCCGGATGCGCAAGTGGAAATTAACACTCCATTCCGGGTGGACTTGCCCTATATCTTCTCCCGCCTCGGCCATGTGAACCAAAGCTACTCCATCACACAGTGGTACCCCAAGCCTGCGGTGTATGACAACGAAGGCTGGCACCCCATGCCCTACCTCGACATGGGCGAGTTTTATTCGGAATTTGGCAACTACGAAGTCAGCATCACGCTGCCGGAAAACTATCAGGTGGGCGCCACCGGCACTTTGCAAAATGAGGCCGAGCGCGAACGCCTGCTCGCACTCAGCCGGCAGCCGCTTCCTGAGGACGCAAACGCGGCTTTCCCACCTTCCGTAAAAGCCTTCAAAACCCTGATGTACACGGTCGAAAATGTGCACGACTTCGCCTGGTTTGCCGATAAGCGCTTTCAGGTGCGCCACGATACGGCTACCCTGCCTTCCGGCAAAACCGTGGAGGCCTGGGCATTTTTCGCAGCCGAAGATCAGGACTACTGGGACAAAGGGGCCTTCTACGTCAAGCGGGCACTGGAGTTTTATTCTGAGAAAGTCGGGGAATACCCCTATCCGCAGGCTACGGCTGTGCAGACCACCCTGGGCGCGGGCGGAGGCATGGAGTACCCTATGGTCACCAATATTGGCGGGGTGGGCAGTGCCGAGTCGCTGGACATGGTCATCACGCATGAGGTAGGGCACAACTGGTTCTACGGTATCCTGGCCTCCAATGAGCGCGACCACGCCTGGATGGATGAGGGGTTGAACAGTTATTATGAAGAGCGGTATGCACAAGACTATTATTCAGATAGCGATGGCGACGGCGTCATTGACTACCTGTTGCGCAGCACCCCCATGAATGAGCGGGAGTTTGGTTACCTTTTTCAGGCCCGCCGACACCTGCATCAACCTCCGGAAACCCACTCCAATGCGTTCAAGCCTATCAACTACCTCGTAAGCGCGTACATTTTGCCACCACTGGCTCTGGATTTGCTGGAAGGCTACGTAGGCACTCAAGCCCTGGACAGCGCTATGCATGCTTACTACCAAAAGTGGCAGTTCCGGCATCCGCAGCCCGGGGATTTGCAGCAGTCATTGGAGGAAGCCCTGGAGCAAGACCTGGACTGGCTATTTGCAGGGCTGATAGGAAGCAAAGGGCACATCGACTATGCCATTACGAAGGTTGAAAATCAAAGTCAGTCGTACCGGGTGGAAGTCGCCAACCGTGGCATTATTGAAAGCCCGGTTGCGCTGTCCATTGTAAAGGGTGATACGGTGGTGGCCACGACATGGTCCAAAGGCTTTAGCGGCAAGCGTATGCTGCGCATTGATAAAACAGCCGGCGATTTGCTGGTCATTGATGCGGAGCGGCATGCCCCGGAGCTCTACCGCCGCAACAACTACTACCGGCTGGATGGCCCGCTGAAAGGGATCCGGCGGCCGGATTTCACCTTCCTTCCCGCAGCCACCAATGACACCCGGGGCAATATCCTCTGGAGCCCCGCCCTGGGCTGGAACAACTATGACAAGCTCATGGCGGGCCTCATACTGAGCAACCACACCCTGCCCGAACAGCGGCTGGAATGGCGGGCAGCGCCCATGTACGGCTTTGGTAGCCGTGACCTGACTGGCCTGGGGGCGCTACATTACAATATTTATCCCCGAAAGCAGGGGGTAGTCCACCGCATCCGTTTAGGCCTTACCGGGCAGCGTTTCAATTCCAATATCATCTCCCGCTTCAATGAGCAGGAGCATATCGGTTACGAGCGCCTTCAGCCTTACCTGCGCTTTGATTTTGCGCCCGACCCCACAGACAATACCTACGCCCGCCTTCAATTGCGCGGCATTTGGTTGCAGTCGGAGACCCTGGACTTCCGAAGCCCTACCGAACCGCTGGCAAGAGACTATGAGACGCAGTGGCTGCAGGAGGCCCGGTTCACCTATGAGCAACGCCGGAAAATCAATCCCTATCAGTGGTCTGCTGCTTTGGAGCATCAGGCCTTTGAGAATGTCTTAGGAGCCGATGACCGCTATGTGAAAGCCGCTTTTGAGATCGACTGGAACTTCAATTACAGTAAGCGGGAGGCGGTGCACCTCCGTGTGTTTGCCGGCTACTTTTTGTACAGCACCTTCCGGGAATCGCAGGTGGTTAGCCCGGTCGCTTTCAACCTATCCTCCAACGGTACCAACGACTACCGCTTCGATGACCTTTACCTGGGCAGGACCGAAACGTCCGGTATTTGGTCACAGCAAATCAGTCGCAGAGACGGTGGGTTCAAGGTGCCGCTGCCGCTTAATACCGGGCTGGGGCGCAGTAATAACTTTATTCTGGCGGCCAATTTCAAAGCAGACCTGCCCAGTCAGGCGATGCTGGGGATCCCGCTCAAGCCCTATCTGGATATCGGCTACTTTAGTGACCAGCATTCCATTGGGGGCGACCCTTCTTTTTCCGATCAGTTCATGTGGAACGGAGGCCTGATGCTGGAACTGTTTGACGAGCGCCTGGCGGTCTATTTCCCGCTCATTAGCTCTAAGAATATCGCTGATCAGCTTGAGGAGCGGGGGGATTACTTTACCCGCATTGGTTTCCAGCTGGACCTGCAGCGGATGAACCCCTGGAAGCTGCTGGACCGGCAGGAGCTGTAGCAAAAATACCCATTGCATCCCTTCACGGGGCAATGGGTACTCGGTTTCAGTCGGGTGACTTTATACTCCCCCCGGGCACAATAAGTGATTTTTGACTTTTTCTTTTTGCGCCCTACGGCGTTAAAAATGCTCGCCGTCCGTAAGGATGCCTGTGCTTTTTGCCTTGCAGGGCATAAAAATAAAGTCGTCAAAATTTCACCTCTCGTGACCGAGGGGAGTATAGCTTATTATTCTTCTGTGCAATCCAGGCACTGCAGCCCCGCTTCGGTCATTTGCCAGGTGCTGCCGGGGTTATCGTAGATGCGGGGGCGATAGTTTACTTTGTCGGCATCATCGATGTAGAAGCGGGTTTCCCCATCAAAGCGGATGAATTTGCCCACCGGTATTTCCACTATAGCCCGCACGCCCTGCACGCGCCACTTGGTACCACGCGGAATATGGAAGTAGGTCGGTACGGTCAGTGCATCAGCCGTTACCCGCTCCTGGTAGTTGATGGCAGCAGCGAGTTCTTCGGCCATCGCCAGGTTGGTGCCCCGGGACTCCAGCCGCTCTTCCAGCACAAAGCCTTCGCTCTCGCCCTTCCGGATTTCAATATCCACGTTGTCACTGATCAAGGCATCGTGGTAAAAGAAAAGTTCGCCATCAATATTGAATTCATCATTGCCCGGCACCGTTTCATCAATCCGGAAATTGAGGGTATCGGTGGTGATGGAGGTGAGCTCCACGCGGCGGTCCAGGTGAGCTTCGTTGCTGAAATCACGTGCCATAAAGGCCATGACCCCGAAAAAGCTGACAATATTCAGCACCCAGAATGCGGTAAGCCCGATTTGCCAGGGCCTGCTCATACGGGTTCCGTACAAGGTGCGCAGTATGGAAAGCCCGGCACTAAGGAGCACCACACCGATAATCATCAGGATGTTGAAGGCGCCCAGCATCGTCACCATAGGCCACTCCGGCGCAAAGTAATCCACATAAGGCCAGAAGAAGACGCCGCCAGTAAACATGGCGATCCAGGAAGCCAGCAAACCCAGTGCAATCAGCGCACCAAACAGGATAAGCAAGGGCTTCCAAAGGTTACTGATCAACTTAATCAGTATGGCTACAACTTTACCAATGAAAGAGACGATTTGCCGTAATACCTCACCTAGCGTTCCACCACCGGTTGCGCCTTTTTTTTTACCGCCAAACTCATTGCCAAATTCAGAGACCTTACTGGAGATATGCTCAATCTCTTCCTCTATGATGCGGCCGATATTGGAAACATTGATCGGTTCTCCGCGCATAGCAAGGCGGTCACTGGCCGTTTCCGCTTTCGGCAAAATGGCCCAGAGAATAATATAAGCTGGTATGCCAAATCCTCCGGAAATCGTTACGACAATGAATACGAGCCGGATCCAAAGCGGGTCACTGATACCAAAGTAGGCGGCGATACCAGAACACACCCCACCGATGACTTCATCCTCGGGGTTGCGGAACAGGCGGCGACCGGTCCGGTAATCATGCGTGCGGCGGTGCGCCCGCTCGGGGCCTTCTTCTGACAGGGTTTCATCGATAGGCTCTGCGCCGAAGTCTTCGGGCGTGCCCATGATGACTATAGCATCCCTGACATCCTTCAGCGTGACAATCTGCCGTTGCCCCATGCCTTCCTGAAAAAGCTCTGCCATGCGGGCTTCGATATCCTGAGTGATTTCTTCGTACCCGTCAGATTGCCTGAAGTGGGCGTGTATGGTATCGAGGTACCGGGTAAGGTGTTCGAGGGCATCCTCATCAATAGTAAATGGTACACCGCCCAGGTTGATTTGCTGTACCTTATTCATCGTGGTTGAAGTTTTGCGTGGAATGATCGACCGCCTGCACCAGGGAGCCCCAGGTCTGCAGTAATTCGGCAAGGAATGTACGGCCGGTTTCGGTAATGGAGTAGTATTTGCGGGGCGGGCCCATATTGGACTCCCGCCAGTTGTACTCCAGCAGCCCCTGATCTTTCAGGCGGCTGAGCAGCGGATAGAGTGTCCCCTCCACGACGATGAGTTCTGAAGCTTTAAGCTCGGCGATGATGTCGGAAGGGTATGCCTCCTTCTTCGCTGCGATCGCCAGAACGCAAAGCTCCAGAACGCCACGCCGCATCTGTCGGACCAGCTGCTGTCGGGTTTTATTCAGATCTTTAGCTTTCATGTCCACAAATATACAACCTAACCAGGTACTATGCAATACAAAGTACCTGCTAACACCTAGTATCTTCTATGAACGACTACTGCTTATCGATGAAATAAATAGCCCTTTCCGACCGGGCGGCCAAAAATCAGGGCCGGCGGCCGCTTTCGGCGTATTGCTTTAATGCTTACCTTTGCAGTTCCGGACCACTAAGAAATCATCCTTATGAAGCATTCTGTACTATCCACTATACTTGCTGTTTTTAGTTGTATTGGACTGGCCGCACAGCCCGTCATACAAAACGGCACCTTCCCACAGGTTGGGGACTCCCTGCGTGTCTTTGTAGACAATCTGCCTTCCGGCATTGACCTGGAGGACGCTGCGGCTAACCAAAGCTGGAATTTCACCACGCTGCAATCCGCTTTTGTCAACACCACTCCTGTAGTGACGGTGCAGCAGGCAGATGGCTACTTTGGCTTCCCCGGAGCAGACTATGCGGTGGTGGGAGATAATGCCAACTTTTTCTACCGGACCACCGCCGGTAAAGTGGAACTGCTGGGCTTTTACGGAGAAGACCCTGCTGGGCTGGGCATCGAAGGCATTTTCCGCTACGAGCCCCCCCTCATTGAACGGCGGGCACCTCTGCAGTACCTGGATGTCAATACGTCAGGCACCAATATCAGCTTTGCTTTCTCTGCCGATGATTTGCCGGATCAGATAACGGACTTACTGCCCATTTCTCCGGACTCCATTCGTATACGCCTTAATTCCGAGCGCACCGAAGAAGCAGATGCCTGGGGTACTTTGACCATTCCCGGAGGCATCTATGATGTACTGCGTGAGAAGCGGACAGAAGAACAGCAGATCCGCCTGGATGCCAAGATTGGTTTCTTCAACTGGTTTGACATTACGGATATTGCGCTTGAATTACTACAGCTGGAAGCGCTTGAGCCCCGCACCACGATCAGCTATCGCTTCTTCAGCAATGAAGCGGTAGAGCCCATTGCTGAAGTACAAACGCTAAACGAAGGAGCCACCATTAGCAGCGTCACTTATAAGGCGGGAACGATCTCCAGCCTGCGCCCGGTAGAAACCGCTCTGCCTGGCGTCTACGCCTACCCCAACCCGGCGATTGTGAATGTCCGTTTTGAGTTTGCCAACCTGCCAGCCGACAACTACACTGTGAGTATCTTCAACATTCTGGGTGTGAAGGAATGGTCCCGGCGTTATTACGTAGACGGCGGGCGCACGGAGAAAGTGGATATTTCTGCATTGCGCAAAGGCACCTATTTTTACAGCATCGCGGATAGCCGCGGCAAGACACTCGTTACAAAACGGCTAATCGTTGTACGCCCCTAGACTTTAGCCTTTTTGTATACTTTTGCCCCACCCTGAAATACCTCCGGGGCAGAGAAGCAACTTGAAACCAGCAAAGCTCATGAATAGATACCTCTTAATTGTTTTACTACTGACGAGCCTGCTTTACAGCTGCAGCAGCGATACAGCAAGTGAAACAGATTCCGCTACAGCGAACAACACTACTGCGCCACCTGCCGAAACCACCCAGGCGCCTACCTACCCCAGCATACCCGCTGATACGATCAGGGCTCTTTTTAATGAGTGCGACTACATTGATTATGTATTCTACTATACCAACTTCAGTGTCAGCCAAAAGGAGAAGCGGGACATTCAGACAGCGATTACCTACATCGCTTCCGAAACACCGCAAATCAACCCCAGCTGCCAGGCAGTCGGGCGGGTGTTCTACCAGGTAGATGGTGAGAACCGGTTGGAAGCAGACTTATATTTCAACCCTAATCAGGGCTGTATCTATTACCTCTTTTTCCAGGATGGGAAGCCCGCTTATGCCAACCGCATTATGCCTGCCGGGATCGATTTTTATACCAAAATATTCCAAAGCGCGCAATCGGCGCAGTAAACCCGCTTATGGACCATGAACAGTATGCCGTTATTGACCTCGGCACCAACACTTTCCACCTGCTCATCGCGCAGCCTGGTACCCGTACACCCATAAAGGAAGTTTACCGGGAGCGCCAATTTGTACAGCTGGCAGAAGAAGGGATTGCCACAATTGGCGCTGCCCCTTACCAACGGGCGCTGCAGACCCTCCACCACTTCCGTACCGTACTGGATCAGCATCAGGTCCCCGTTGAGCAGGTCAAAGCCTTTGGCACGGCTGCGCTGCGCACAGCCAGCAACGGGCCGGACCTGGTTCAAAAAATAAAAGCAACCACCGGCATTACCGTCACTACGATCAGTGGGGATGAGGAAGCCAGGCTGATCCACAAAGGCGTTCAGCTGGCAGTGCCTGATGTGGAGGACCGCCTGTTGATCATGGATATCGGTGGAGGCAGTGTGGAGTTCATTATTGCCGAGCAGGACCGCGTACTGTGGGCGCAAAGCTTCCCTATTGGTGTGGCTGTCCTGTACCGCGATTTTCACCGGAGTGAACCGATCAGCTCTTCCGAGCGCGAGCAGCTACGCTCCTTTTTGCAGGGAAAACTTCAGCCGCTACGCACTCATTTGTCTGAGTGGCCTACCCCTTTCCTCGTGGGGGCCTCCGGCACTTTTGATGTACTGGAACAGTTTGTGGGGCAACGCCCTGAGACCGGCTACAGCAGCCGGGTTTCAAAGGGGGCGGTTCAGCCCTTTTACGAGCAGGTAACTGGTATGACTCTGGAAGAACGTTATGCCCTGCCGGGGATGCCTAAAGCCCGCGCTGCCATGCTCAGCGTTGCGCTCATCTTGGTAGATGAGGTAATAAAAATGGCGAATACAGAGGAGATTATTATCTCTGCATTCGCCATGAAGGAGGGGATGCTCAGTGAACTAATGCAATAGCAGCCTTACTTATCATCTCCAAAGAAGGCCAGAATTTTATCCGCCAGCTCCAGCCCGATATTGGCCCGTGCTTCCAGGGTGGAAGCGCCGATGTGAGGGGAGCAGGAAATTTTAGGGTGTTCCATCAGTTCCTGCCGGGGCATGGGCTCATTTTCAAAAACATCAAGGCCGGCACCGCTTAGTTTGCCACTGTTGAGTGCATCAAGCAGGGCATCTTCATCAATAGCACCGCCGCGTGCGGTATTGATGAGTACAGCCCCGTCCTTCATCTGGGCAATTTCCTCTGCGCCGATGATTGCCTTACCGCCTTTGAAAGGCACATGGATGGTTAGGTAGTCTGAGTTAGCCAGCACTTCCTCCCACTCGTAGGTATCAAGGCGGACAGAGAGGCGGACATTCCCGGAATTGTAAACATTAATACCAATATCGGCTTCATCTACAACAAGGTCCACTGGCATAACCTTCATGCCCAGCCCGACTCCAATACGTGCCACTTCCCGGCCAATCCGGCCAAAGCCGACGATTCCAAGCGTGCGGTTATTCAGTTGCAGGCCGTGGGAACAAGCCTCTTTCATTTCCTTAAATTCACTGCCTCCACGCTGCTTCATTTCCCGGTGTGCCAAATGCAGGTTGCGGCTAATGGAAAACATATGTGCGAAAACCAGTTCTGCGACAGACTTGGAAGAAGCCGCAGGAGTGTCCATAACAGTAATGCCTTTCTCACGGGCATATTCTACATCTATGTTGCTCAGTCCAACCCCTGCCCGGGCAATAATTTTGAGATTCGGGCACTGATCGATGAGGGCCTGCCGGATTTCCGTAGCACTACGCACAATCACAACATCGTAGTCAGGCATCACGTTTGGCAATTGATCGGCTTCTACTTTTTTGACGTCCACCGTGTAGCCGGCTTCATGCAATAGAGTTATGCCATCCTGGTGCAGCCCATCCGTAGCCAATATCTTTACCATGTATTTTCAACATTTAGGTGATTGAAATAGGGTTGTTACCTAAGGGGATCCACGCTGATGAAAGCATTGGCCCCCATTGAAACCAAAATCACCCGAAAACGGGGGTGGTTTTGGACACCCCGCCCGGGTTTAGAATACACCGAATAATAGGTCTTTTTAGGGAAAACAACTAGTGTTTGCCCTAAATTCTGCCTTACAGCATCCAATCTGCTAAGGCTATTGGGCAATTTAACCACAGCAGCACCCTCTCCGGCGCCGGAGAGGGTGCTGCAAGAAGTATTTTTGCTGATTCCTTGAGGCACCACGCAACGGGAGCCCGGTTAATTATCGACCTTTTCGCTGTAGATGGGGAAGTTCGCCCCGGTATAATGGCTGAATTTTTTTCCGGAGGTTACCGGAAAGGAGTACTTTTTCATAAAGGTTTTGAGGACGGCTGCCAGTTCAAGCTCATCCACATTACGGCTGTCCGGGCGCAACAGGTAGCCCAAATGGTCAATACTGCCATCGGTATTCCAGAAGGCATGCAGCCAGATTTTCACGCCTTTAAGGTCAATATCCAGCTTATCAGCATGCTTTTGCAGTTCCTGCATCATGGACATCCAATGGTTAAAAGCGTTTTGTGTGTCATAATTAGCTACTTCAAGGAGTGTTTGCTGGTATTCCTGTTTGGCAACTTCGTACCCTTCTTCATTTTGCCCTAAGCGGAACACCGCTGGCAAATCAGCAGATTGCGCCGTGGCTGCAGCAACCCAAAGAGAGGATACCAGGAGAAATGAGCATAGCAATTTCATACGGTAAGTAATTTTTTGGCGCCCCGTCAAACCGGAACTCCATTTGTTTAAGTTTTTGAATTATGATTACTTTGAGACATAGTGTAAAGTTAGCAATATATAACAGTCTAAAGGCTTTTCAACCTGTTAAAATCACTTCAGCACCTTCCCTCTGACCAGGCATCAGGCGCAGTATTTTATCGATTTTGGCAGGGTTGTGGTCTAAAAAACAGGCACGCAAACCAGATAATGCCTTTATTTGCAGCTTATGGTAATTGATGTCATATTCGCGGTATTTGCCCTTTGGGGGTTTTACCTTGGGTTCTCCCGGGGTATCATCAAAACGGTCTTTACGATCCTTTCGGTCGTATTTGGCCTGATGATCGCATTCCGTTTCGGGCCGGATATGACGAAGTTCCTGGAGTCTGCCGTTAATGACAACGCGCTGATGTTCCTGGCTGGTTTTCTGCTCACTTTTGTGCTGACGATGGTCATCATCCGCCTGTTTGCCAGTTTTCTGGAAGGCGCCCTCGAGTCTGCCAATATCAACTTTATCAATCAGGCGGTTGGGGGTGTTGTCATGGCCGGGCTTATGGTATTACTGTACAGTGTGCTCCTTTGGTTTGGTGACCGTTCCCACCTCATCAATGAGGATGCCAAGCAGGAATCCATGACCTACACTTACCTTGAGGAATATCCGGAAATCGTGTGGTACTACGGAGGCAAAGCCAAGCCTATTTTAGAAGATTTCTGGGACCACTCTGTGGATTTCATGGACCGTCTGGAAGACGCCAAAGTGCAGCGGGAGGAAAGCGACCCGGTCATTTATGACTTGCCAGACGAGGACGAACCAAGGCGTTAAGAGCCAATCTTCCCCATTTCCACCCCTTCGGAGTAAGCTACGCTGATATTGTGGCTGTGAAATGCAGCTTTGATCCGGCGGTAAACCTCAAACTTAACTTCCCAAAAATCATCCGGCACCACATACGGCCGTACGGCCACGACAATACTATGGCTGTCGTATGCTTCAATGCCTACCTCCGGCGCGGGGTCTTCCAGCACTTTTGGTATGGATAGTAACTGCTCCATGATAATCTGTTCCACCCGTGGGAAGCTCTCGCTGTAGGGCATCGTCACACTCAGCTCAATACGGATGTAGCCCTTTCGGGAGTAGTTGGTCACAATATTGTCCACCACCTGCGCATTGGGGATGATGAGGGTTTTGCGGCCCGGCGTCACCATGAGCGTATTGAAAATCTGGATTTCCTCTACCTTCCCGAATTTGTCGTCCACCTCAATCCAGTCTGCTACTTTATAAGGTTTAAACAGCAGGATGATAATGCCCGCTGCGAAGTTGGACAGGCTTCCCTGCAGCGCCAGTCCTACAGCAAAACCAGCCGCTGCAAGAACAGCAAGGAAGGAAGCCAGTTCCACTCCTATTAGACCAGCAGCCGAAAACACAATCAGTACTTTCAGGGAAACACCCGCGAGTGAAGTCAGGAAAGGGATCAGGCTTTTACTCAGGCCAGCCTTTTCCATAGCCAGTGCGAGGCCTTTTGTCATACGGTTGACCAGCTTGAAGCCGATCCAAAGCACCAGGCCCGCCAGTGCGACCTTAGGCAGGTAACCAATGAGCAGGCGCCCGCCTTCTTCCAAATAAGCAGCAATCTTTTCCATAGGAGCTCAAATTAAAGCCCCAAAAATAGTTGTGCGATTTGGAAAATCAGTATTCCCGGCAACTAATCTTCCTTAAATTCTATGGAAATGGATTCGGGTACTGTATCGCCACTGATTTGCACCAGATAAGTGTAAGCGCCGCTGTCATAGGCAGTCGCCCCCACGTAGTCAATAGGTTGAAGAACCAAGGTATCTCCCTCCACAATGGCTTCCAGGTAGGCGTAACTGTAAATAAAATCGAAGGGAAGATAGGCTGTGGTTGCCCCCGGAGCGATGTTTTCAAACACCTGACTACCACCACCTCCGGGGATCACTTTCAAGGCTGTAATGACAAAATCACTGATATTGGTGATGCGCAAGGCGGCACCATCGTGCCCTGGCAGCACGCTGTCTTCCGATGTATCGCAGGCTGTGATGGTTGCCAAAAGGGCGAACGCTAGCACTTTTTTCATCTTCAGGTTCTTTTACTGGCAAAGAAGAAAGATAAAAAAAATCAGGACTGCTACTTCAGTTTGGACAACATTTCCCGTGCATTGGCATTATCGGGGTTAATTTCCAGAGAGCGCTGATAACATTCTCTGGCTTTAGCTTCCAGCCCGTTTTGGTAGTAGGCCTCTGCCAGGCTGTCGAAGGCATTGGCGGAACCGGGGTGTTGCTCTGCATTGTAGGCCATTACCTGCAGTGCCTCTTCCTTATGCCCTTCACTCAGGAAAAAGTACCCGATTTGATTGACTTCCCATTCTCCAAGGTAAGCCTCTCCGGAATCGACAAGGTCATTAAAATGCTTAATGGCAGCTTTGGCACCTTCCTGCTGCAGGGTTTCCCGTACAACACGGGCGCCATCGGGCAAAGATGGCAGCAACTCAAGCAATTCCATCTCCCAGGTCACTTCTGTTCCGGGAAGGTTGAGGGCTTTTTTGGTCCGCATCGCTTTTTCGAAATCCTTTATCGGGATGTGGAACCGGTACTTGCCCCCTTCGCGCATCACCGAAAAGGCTTGCTGAAGCTCAGGAGAAAGAGCGGAAATACGCTGATAATCCGGCACTCCAATCTGATAGGTGGAAACGAGCACCTGCCCGTTGGAAGCAAGGAGCTGATTATGCGTCAGTGCTCCGTGCCCGGAGGTCAGAGCAGGGCCACTGCCCGGTTTAAGTTCGTCATATACCCAGCCGTTGGGCGTTTGTTGCTGGGCATGCAGCCCAAGGCTCAGGAAAAAAAACAGGCATAGGGGGGATAGCCAATTCTTCATCGTGTTGCTTTTTGGTGTTGGTTCTGAAAATGACTGGATTTGCCAGACATATTATAAATTTTCCTATAAAAATAGACTAATTATACAGCCTTCGCCATTTTTTGTTCAACTTTAACATACAGAACCACACAAAAGACTTTCACTCAATGTTAGGCGCGTGGATCTACACTGAAGCGCAAATCCAGCAAACGCAAGCGGTAGCGCCTGCCTATACGTACTTTCCTGTACCGCACTAATTTGGCAAGGGCATACCCCAATCCCGCAGAAATGACTGTGACAGCAGCATCCCTTCCACTGTAACTTGTTTCGGGGTTGCCATCGGTAGCATAGCCCAAAAGTGCGAACCCCGACCAGGAGCCTCCGAATATCATAAGTGATGTACCCACTGCTTTTCCCCATCCCCTGGCAAAGCGCAACTCCGCGATATCATGAACATTCACATACCGGTCGCCAAAAACGATCAGGCTGTCTTCTACCCTGATGTCTTCAATATAGCCTTCTCTGAAGGACTCCTCTCCTGCCAGCCGGTAGTCAATGACGGACCCAATGTGGATTTTCTCCGTTTTCGGGCTTCCGTATTTCTCAATCTGCAGTACCTTCTGTGCGGACAGGGCACCGGTGGAGCAGAGTATTAACATCAGGGTAAACAGACGCATATCAAAGAGTTCAGTTTATCAAAAGAACATTTATCAGGCACTTGGGTTGGCTGGCCGCTGTTTTTTAAGAAACCGCCGGATCATAATCTGAACGGACTGCTCAATATGTGCGAAAGGTAAAGGCTCCCGGGCCACGTAGAGCAGTACAAAGTCATAACCTGCCGTATCTGATGGCAGCTTTTGATAGAGCCGGTGCTTGTTGAGCCGCCAGGCTTCCCTGACCTGCCGCCGGATGCGGTTGCGGTCCGTGGCTTTAGGGAATTTGCGCTTAGGCACACTAACGGTCACACGGACCGGCAATTCGCCTCTTTCCTCGCTTTCGCGAAAAATCAGGCGCACGGGGTACTGTGCAAAAGAGGGCGACTTTCCGGAAAACAGCCGTTCAATGGCTTTTCGGCTCTTGAGTCGCTCGGCTTTCAAAAATTTTTTTTTCGGTTTCATTGCCTGTAATTACTGGGTTTTTCCGGGTTTATTAAAATTTTTTTTCGCTCCGGTTATGGAATTTGTGCTTTTCTCCGACAAATAAGTAGAAGCCCTGCTGAAACGGGCTGCATTTTTCACCCATTAAACCAAACCACTTATGGAAAAGCAAGTATTATTTACGGAAACTGTTAAAGGCGAAGGCCGTACGTATTTCTTCGACATGAAAGAAGCCAGCAACGGCAAGCCCTACCTTTGCATCACTGAGGCCTCCAAGAATAAGGAAGGGGAGTTTCAGCGCAACCGTACCTTCGTATTCGAAGAGGACTTTGAAAAGTTCGCTTCTGCCGTAGCCAATACCATGAAGGCTTACGCCGGGCTGGAAGGCGCAAAGGCAGCGTAAGCAAGAGAGCTCCCTTACGCGAACAACTCTGTTAACACTCAGTGCCCTGCTTCCTATTTTTGAAGCAGGGCCATCAAAAACACCCCAAATGACTTACCCTCCTCAAAACCTATCGATCAAAAGCTGGGCTGAAGCGGACCGCCCGCGCGAAAAATTGCTGCATCAGGGCAAATCAGCGCTGTCTGATGCTGAATTACTTGCCATTCTCATTGGCTCAGGTACCCGGGAAGACTCCGCCGTTAACCTTGCCAAAAAGGTACTAAAGTCCGTTGGCCACAACCTCAATGACCTGGGGCGCCGCAGTATTGCCGAGCTATGTACCTTCAGAGGCATTGGCGAAGCAAAAGCCGTTACAATCGCTGCCGCCCTGGAACTCGGCCGCCGCCGGCAGCTTTCGCGTATTGCGGATAAGCCGCAGGTAAACTGCAGCCGCGATGCGTTTGATGCCATTGCCCCGATTCTGGTCGATTTGCAGCATGAAGAATTCTGGATCCTTAACCTCAACCGGGCCAACCGGGTCATGGGCCGCAGCCGCATCAGCACCGGTGGCATGGCAGGCACGGTGGTGGATGCCAAAATTCTGTTTCGCAAAGCGCTTCATGCGGAGGCCAGTGCCATCATCCTTTGCCACAATCACCCCTCTGGCAACCTGTTCCCCAGCCAGGCCGATCTGGACCTCACTAAAAAATTAGTAAAGGCCGGACGGGCGGTAGATATCCCAGTATTGGACCACCTTATTGTTTCGGAACGCGGCTACTACAGCTTTGCTGATGAAGGTAAACTCTAACCCGCTGCAACTTATCGCCTACTGCCGTGTTTCTAAGACTATCCTGAAAATAATGTGACAACACCGGAATGGCATCAAGTGATAAGAATAAGGTAGACTACAAATTACTGGGCAGGGTCTTTGCAATGGCGAAGCCCTACCGGTCGGTTTTCATTACCGCAGCAACCCTCGCGGTGCTCCTGGCTCCAATATCAACGGCACGCCCTTACCTGATTAAAGTGATGGTAGATGATTATATCTTCGCCAGCGATATCCCGGGCCTTTCCAGGATGGCCATGGTCCTGGTGGGGCTGTTATTCCTGGACTCCCTGTGCCGGTACTGGTTCATCTATTCAACTAACTTGCTCGGGCAGTCCGTCATTCGGGATCTCAGGGTTAAGGTCTTCCGGCATATTACCAAGCTCCGGTTAACTTACTTTGACCGTACGCCAATCGGGACGTCAACCACAAGGACGATCAACGATATTGAAGCCATCAACACCGTATTTTCTCAGGGGTCCATCACCATTATCGCGGACTTGCTAACGCTGGTGACCGTACTTGGTGTGATGTTTTACACCAGCTGGAAACTGACACTAATCTGCCTGACAACGATGCCCTTTCTGATTCTGGCAAGCTACATCTTCAAAGAGAAAGTCAAAAAGTCTTATCAGCGGGTCCGCTCCCATATATCTGCCATGAATGCCTTTCTGCAGGAACGCATCTCAGGAATGCGGATCGTGCAAATCTTCAACTCGGAACGGGAAGAGATGGACAAATTTAAAACCATCAACCGGGACTATACTCAGGCTAACCTGGACAGCATCCTGTACTATGCTGTATTCTTCCCGGTGGTGGAGATTATCTCAGCGGCCTCCCTTGGCCTGATGGTATGGTGGGGCGCTCAGGATGCCCTGAAAGCCAGTGGCGTCACTTTGGGAGCGCTGATTGCCTTTCCGGTTTACCTCGACATGCTGTTCCGCCCTATTCGTACAGTAGCCAACAACTTCAACAACCTGCAAATGGGCCTCGTCGCTTCGGAGCGGGTCTTCAACCTCATTGATCAGGATGACCGGATTGAGGATCAGGGGGAAATCAAACCTGAGAAACTGAAAGGCCATATTGAGTTCGAAAAGGTGCATTTTGCCTATCAATTGCCAGAGTACGTGCTTAAGGATATCAGCTTCGAAGTAAAGCCGGGAGAGACGCTCGCTATTGTTGGCAGCACTGGCTCCGGTAAGTCTACAATTATTAATATCCTCAACCGGTTTTATGAGATACAAAAAGGGCGAATCAAAGTTGATGGCACGCCCATTGAGGATTTTGACCTGGAGGCGTATCGCAAGCGTATCGCCATTGTCCTGCAGGATGTATTCCTTTTTTCCGGTTCCGTTATGGAGAATATCACGCTCAGGGATGACCGTTTCTCCCGGGAAGAAGTCGTTAATGCTGCAAAGCTCATCGGTGCGCATGAATTCATAGAAAAGCTGCCGGGTGGATATGACTACAAAGTAATGGAGCGGGGCGCCACGCTCTCTATGGGCCAACGGCAACTCATATCATTTGTCAGGGCGCTGGTTTTTGACCCGGATATTCTCATTCTGGACGAAGCCACTTCCTCTATTGACCCGGAAACAGAGTCTGTCATTCAATACGCCATCGAAAAGCTGATAGCCAGACGGACCTCTATCATTATTGCGCATCGCTTATCGACGATACGGCACGCCAATAATATTATGGTGCTCAGCCGGGGAGAGGTTCAAGAGTTTGGGCCGCACGAAAGCCTGCTGCAAATCGAAGATGGCAAATACCGGAATCTGTACGAGATGCAGTTTCTGCAGGTCGCCGAAGGAGAATAACTATTGGAAAACAGCCTGTGATACTGCCCTGATCAGGAAGAAACCATCCTCTCCCTGCTTTTGATAGAGTGGCATTAGGATCAGCCCGTCTTCAATCGCTTCGATAGGCCCGTTGCGGTCGAACGCAAGAATTTCACCCTGCTTTACCTTCTGGAAATTTTTGTAATCCGGAACCATACGGAAATGGTCCTCCGGCTCAATGGAGTGGGTGGTGATCAGTTCAGATACTTTCGGTAAGCCCCGGGCGTACTCTATGAGCAAAGCATCGTGCCGGTTCTCCACATCCTCAGAGCGCACGCAGCCGATGGTACGCATACAATTGATGATCGCTGCAATAGCCCGGTTTACTGATAAGGTTTCTTCATGCTGGCCGGACTCAAAACAAACGGTAGTGGTTTCCACGCCTATGTTCTCCGTATTAAAGTAGTGAAGGGTCGTCCCCTGAATACCTTCCAGCAATCCTGTGATAACCGGGGCATGCAGTTCAACAGCAATATTTACACTTTTAGGGTCGTCGGTAGCGATAGAAAAAATCCCCCCGTAGGCTGTGGTGGTGTGGAGGTCGAGGACGATAACTTCATCGGGCTGATAGTCCTGAATTTCCTCCATAACAGCTGTATGCAGCTCCAGAATTTCGAGCTCTTCGTGCCGGAGCTTACTGACCGGGGTATTGAGCACATACTCCACGACTTCAGGACGCCACTGACGATTGAGGTCCCGGTTAAGAAAGCGGACACCATTCTCAATCGCCCGCAGGTTGCCTTTAAACCCAACGATGCGGCCCCGGAAACGGAAGTCAGGGTTTGATTCGGGCTCCAGTTCCAGTAATTTGAAAAGAATACTAAGCGCCTGAATGCCTGCCGGCTCATTGCCGTGCATGCCGCCGAAACAAATCAAAAGCGGCCCTTTTTCCTGCCCGGTATGCCTGCCTATTAATCGCTTTTCCTTCATTGCTTCTTGGTCTCGTATTCGTTTGCCGGCACCCACCGGGCCCAATCACCCGCCCGGCAAACCTGTTTTGGCAATATACGAGAGTTCGCTAAAAAAAGGAAGGCTTAGGCTGATTGCTATTTCAGGAAGCTACAGCAGGTGAAGATTTGGGGTTGGGGAGCCGGAGTTCCAGGTATTGCGCTTTAAAGCCAAGCTTCTGATAGATGGCAAGTGCCGGATTGTCGGATTTGACATGCATAGCGATATCACCGTCAGCATATTTTACGCCCTGATCAATCAGCTGCTTCACAAAAGCTTCCTGTCTTCGGTAACTGGCTTCAACGGTCACAAAAACAAAAATATTTTTGGGATTATAGGCTTCCATGCCGGTGCGATTAGCAATAATGGCCCCGATGATCTGCTTGTTGTGCCGGGCTACCAGTACAAAACCACCAAAGGAAGGTTTGAGCTTCATAGCATACTCTATCGCTTCCCGGATACTGTCACACTCACTATGCCCCTCCTGCTCCGTAAGGAATCGGATCACCTGGCTTTTCTCCATTGGGCTCATACCTGAAAAGGCGTCGTACAACTGATACTGATAATCCATTTTAAATCGTCTTTTCGCTCTCTCAAAGCAGTAAATAAATAACTGTTGAACCTGTTTTCCCGGAGCCGACCGATGCATAACGCAAAGATCAGGCGATAGATTGTCAACCGTTAACGAGTGTTGGTCCTACCAGGGTTGCTGACCTGACTACGGGGAAGTCCCTGTTAGAGACCATTGGAAATAGGTTCCGCTACAAAAGGGATTATAGTCTTGCCTGAAAGTTTTTGGGGAAGTGTTTGCAAGCCACTTGGCCTACATCACTAATCAGTGCTCTGTTTGGGGCTCCGTTGAGGAGCAGATAGCGTAGATAGTTAGGAATGTTCAGGGTTACCTTAATTTGACAGAGGTCTTTATCTGCCATTTCGCTGCCTAAGTTCACAGACCTTTGCGGAAAAACAGCAATAACCGGTGTCGAATCAGTTAAACAGAGTGTTGATCATAAAGTGAAGTTTTGTCGCTCTAAGAACGAACAATAGACAAGTTAAAGATTATCTTTAGGATTTCAAATTTTCAGCTTGCTTCTTTCTGATTTTCAGCAGAGTATCAAAACAAACAATAATATGAAAGCGATTTTAAGCCTTCTTGTCCCTACCCTCAGCCTTTTCCTGCTGCTCCCGGCCTCCCCTCCTACTCGATGGCAAGACAAGGTGGAGCCTGCGCTGATGACAGACCTGGAACGCGATGGCTATGCTTCCTTCATTGTATTGTTTGAGCAGCAGGCAGAGGTATCCGCCGCCCGTCAGCAAGGCAGCAAGGTGCAAATGGGAACTTATGTATTTGAGCAAACCCGGGCCGTAGCCACTGCTGCACAAAAAACAGCCATCGGCCTCCTCCGGGCACAGCAGTCCCCTTACCGTAGCTTTTACATTGTTAATGCCATTCAGGCCAAAGGGAGCTTGTCGCTCGTGAAGGCTCTCGCTGCACTGCCGGAAGTCAGGGCCATTCAACCGAATCCTACAGTAGCGGTGGACCTTTTGCCCGAAGAGCGCGAACAACAAGCCCTCGATTTCCGCGAGGGGGTGGAATGGGGCATTGCCGCCATCGGTGCTGATCAGGTGTGGGATATGGGCTTCACCGGGCAGGGTGTAGTCATTGGAGGACAAGACACCGGGTATGAATGGGACCACCCCGCTATCAAAGAGAGCTACCGCGGTTGGGACGACACGCTTTCCCAGGCCGACCACAACTACAACTGGCACGATGCCATACACGAAATCGACTCCATGAACGGCCCGCCCTACATCGCTGAAGCCAACCCCTGTGGGTTGAGCAGCCTTGTGCCCTGCGATGACCACAACCACGGTACTCACACGATGGGTACGATGACCGGTACCGTTAGCGATGAAGGCAAAAGCATAGGCGTGGCGCCCGGTGCCAAATGGATAGCCTGCCGCAATATGGAGCGTGGATACGGCAGCCCGGCTTCCTACATTGAATGCTTTGAGTGGTTCCTGGCCCCCACGGACCTGAATGGAGAAAATCCGGACCCTTCCAAAGCACCGCACGTTATTGCCAACTCTTGGAGCTGTCCCGAGATTGAAGGCTGTACGCCTGCCAATTTTGAGACCATGCAGATTGCCGTGGACAACCTCAAGGCTGCCGGTGTAGTTGTGGTGGTTTCTGCGGGCAACAGCGGCAGCCAGTGCCATACGGTAAGCACCCCCGCTGCTATTTTTGAGAACAGCTTTACCGTTGGTGCTACCCGGCAAACAGATACGATTGCCAATTTCAGCAGCCGGGGCACGGTCACGGTGGATAGCAGCAACCGGCTGAAACCTAATATCGCTGCACCGGGCGTAGGTATTCGCTCCAGCATCAGGAACGGAGGCTTTGCCACCTTCTCAGGTACAAGCATGGCAGGCCCGCACGTAGCCGGCGCCGTTGCCCTGCTGATTTCTGCCAACCCTGAACTGGCCGGTCAGGTGGAAGCTATTGAAGACCTGCTGGAAAGTACAGCCCGCCCCATGCTCAGCGATCAGGACTGCGGTGGCGTATCCGGTATGGAAGTACCCAATGCGGTCTACGGTTATGGCCGGATGAACATTCTGGCTGCTGTACAGGAAACGGTGAGCACTTCCAGCAGGGAAACGCTAACAACGGCACTGACTTTGCAAGCTGCCCCCAACCCGGCACGGGAAATAGTATTGCTGACGAGTAGCATCGCCCCCAAAGTCCCGGCCACGGTACAGTGGATGGATGCCCGGGGCCAGCTGGTTAAAACCATGAACTGGCCTGCACAAGCTTCCCAACTGGAGGTGGACCTCCGGCATTTGCCAAAAGGCGTCTACATCGTACAGGCCCGGATTGGTGCACAACTTTACATCACCCGGGTCGTGAAACAATAAGGCTTGGCAGGGTGTGCAGAAAGTTATTACCTTTGCACCCGCGAAAAATCAGGTATAGCCTGATCTTTTGCATAGTATGGTTAGCAGCCGGGAGCAATCCCAGCAAGCCTGCAACTTGTGATTCGTTAACGTACTAACAAAACAACATGCCGATATTACACAACCGCGTCAACAACGACGAGCTGAAACGCCGTATGCTGGAAAGTGACGAGGCGCGCGTCACCCTTTCTTTTTACCAATACCACAACCTGGAGGACCCGAAGCAGTTCCGCAATGAGCTATTCCTGCGCTGGAATAAGCTGGATGTTTTTGGCCGGATCTACGTGGCGAAAGAGGGCATCAACGGGCAAATTTCCGTGCCCGAATCCAAATTTGAAGCCTTCAAAACGGATATGTACAGCATTCCCTGGCTGAATGGCGTCCGTCTGAATATTGCTGTAGACGATGACGGCAAGTCCTTCTACAAGCTAAAGATCAAGGTGCGCGACAAGATCGTAGCCGATGGGCTGGACGACGAAAGCTTTGATGTAACCAAGCGCGGCAGCCACCTGAGCGCCGAGGAGGTCAATACGCTGATGGACGACCCGGATACGGTGGTGGTGGACATGCGCAACCACTACGAGAGCGAAGTGGGCTACTTTGAAGGTGCGATCCGCCCGGATGTGGAGACCTTCCGAGAAGCCCTGCCTCTGGTGGAGGATATGCTGGAGGACCAAAAAGACAAGCCGATCATCATGTACTGCACTGGTGGCATCCGCTGTGAGAAGGCGAGTGCATATTACCTGCACAGAGGCTTCAAAAAAGTGCACATGATCGATGGCGGCATCATTGAATATGCCCGGCAGTGCGATCAGAAGGGATTACCGAAGAAATTCATCGGCAAAAATTTTGTCTTTGATGAACGTATGGGCGAGCGCATCACCAATGATGTGATCTCCCGCTGCCATCAGTGCGGCGCGCCCTGCGATACGCATGTCAACTGTGCGAATGACGCCTGCCATATCCTGTTCATTCAGTGCCCGGCCTGCGCCGAAAAGTATGATGCCTGCTGCTCAAAAGCCTGCAACGACTTTAAAGCGTTACCCGAAGCGGAGCAGGAAGCCCTAAAAGGCAAGGTGGAATTCAATGGTACTAAGTTTGGGAAAGGCCGGTACAAAGCCCTGCGCAAAGATGAGCCGCTGGATGTAAGCTAAGCTGGCAAACATCTGCCTGCTTCATACCTTCTACAGGAAATAGCGGACCGCTATCCCAAAATGACTGGTATGAAGACCCTCAAAAAGCTACTGTTTATTCTTGCACTCCTGCCAGGTACTTCCCTCACAGGCAGTGCCCAGATTCCTGTGGACAGTACGCAAGCCAAAACCGATTACCAGAAAGCCCGGCCTCAAATTAAGGGGTACAACAGCGCCTTTTACCTGCTCAGCGATCTCAATACCGGTCTGCCCGAGCGGCCGCCCGGCGTGAATTTACAGACCCCCAGAGCCTGCCTGGAGCACTTTGTCCGGGCCTGCCGGGAAGAGGCATTCCACAAAGCCGCTCATGCATTAAACTTCAACATGATGCCGGCGGCACAGCAGCAGGAGGTGGCAGAAGCCCGGGCCCGGGAGCTGTTTTACATTCTGTCAAAAAGCGTACGCATCGACTGGGACTTGCTATCTGATCGCCCGGACGGTCAGATTAATCAGGGAATAACTGCTCAGCAATCTATAACCGGTCAACCTCTGCGCAGTATCAACTTTGGCAGCCTTGACCTGAACGGGCAGACCCTGCCCCTGCGTATTCAGCGGGTGCGGGTAGAGGAGCAGTCTCCGGTATGGGTGGTCTCTGCCAATACTGTTGAAAACATCATACCGCTGTACAAAGCCTATGGCCCCAGCCCTTTGGCTCAGCGCATCCCGGCCTGGGCCAAAACGGAAATAATGGGTATTGCCTGGTGGAAGATCATCGGCCTGGCAATATTGATTACTCTGTGCCTTTTGATTGCCCGGCTGAGCCAGTACCTGATCAACAAAGCAGTGAAGCGCTCTGAACAACCATGGGTAAACGAGCTGGGGGAAAAGATGGGGCAGCCTGTAGCTCTGGCCATCAGCGCTTTGCTATTTTATGCCGGCATGAAACAGGTCCTGTCCATTTCCGGCACTTGGTCACCTTATCTCTACGCCCTGTTGCTAATTATTGTGATCGGCTCCGTCACCTGGCTTTTGATGCGCTCTATTGACTACCTCATGGACCGGGTGGCAGAACGGAAGGTCGGGGACATCACTAATGAGGAAAACCTGGAGTCCAAGCGGTACCTTACCATGATCTCTGTTGCGCGAAAGGTAATTGCGTTCGTTGTGATTGTCCTTGGCATTGGCGCGATAGTTTCTCAGTTCCCTTCTCTGCAAAACCTCGGTTTGTCCCTGTTCGCTTCCGCAGGTATCGCGACAGTCATTCTGGGTATTGCTGCGCAGGCAACCCTGGGCAACATCATTGCAGGCCTGCAGATTGCCATCACCAAGCCCGTACGTATTGGGGACTGGGTATTATTTGAAGGGGAGTACGGAGCCGTGGAAGACATCCGCTTTACCTATCTGGTCATCAACACCTGGGACAAGCGCCGCGTGGTGGTCCCGCTCCGGTACTTCATCACCCACCCTTTTGAAAACTGGACCATGTACGATGCACATTTGCTCAAACCCATTGTGCTGCATGCCGATTATAAGATTGATGTCAACCTCGTGCGTAATAAGTTTGCCGAGCTGTTGCGCGCTGCCGACGCCTATGATGAAACACTGCCCCCTAAGGTGCAGGTGGTAGACAGCTCCAAAGAGTCGATTGTAATCCGGGCTTTGTGCAGTGCCAGAAATGCCCCAATTGCCTGGGACTTGCACTGCCAGTTGCGGGAGGATATGGTCGCTTACATTGCCAGACTGGAAGCAGGAAAGTATCTGGCGAAGGAGCGGGTGAAGCTACAGCACTGAAGCCATTTTTTATCTCCATCTTAATTAGGCTCCTCTTGCCAGAACAACAAAAATGCTTAATTTGATGGCTCACAAATAAAGCCAATGAGTATCAACGTCCGTTCCCGCCACCTCGAAGGCGCTGAGGTCGCCTGGTTCGCCCCGCTTTGCAATGGGGATGATGAGTTTTTGAGCCGGCACGACTTCCGCTACAAAAGCAACTGGAGCAATACCTCCAACGTGTTGCTAACCGCCGACCGGCTTGGCTACCGCAACATCCTCTGCCCTTCTTCCTATCAGGTGGGGCAGGATGTGTGGACTTTCGCCAGCGCGGTTGCCCCCCTCACTCAGCAAATCAATATCCTGACGGCTATCCGCTGCGGGGAGCTGCACCCGCCCATGCTGGCCCGCTCTATCGCTACGCTGGACCACATCCTGCGCGGCCGGCTCACCATCAATATCATTTCCTCCAATATGCCGGGAGAAGAGCTGGAATCCGCAGCCCGCTATCAGCGCTCGCGGGAGGTGATTGAAATCCTGAAGCAGTGCTGGACGCAGGACCATATCGACTTTAAAGGCGAGTTTTACAACATCCAGCTGCCGACCACCGAGCCGGTAAAGCCCTATCAGCAAAACGGCGGCCCTCTACTCTACTTCGGCGGCTACTCCCCGCCCGGTGTGGACCTCTGCGCGGAGCACTGCGATGTCTATCTCATGTGGCCGGAAACAGAAGACAAGCTTCAGCAGCTCATGCAAAACATGAGTGACAAAGCTGCTGGTTATGATCGGGAAGTCGACTTTGGGTTACGCGTGCACGTCATCGTTCGGGAAACAGAGGCGGCAGCCCGCGCTGCCGCCCGCCGCCTTATGACTTACGTAGACGACCAACGGGGCGAAGAAATCCGCCTCCGCGCCCAGGACGGCAAATCCTATGGCGTCTCCCGCCAAACCGCCGTGCGCGAGCAAGCCGATGACGAAGGCTTTGTGGAAGACCACCTTTGGACGGGGATTGGCCGGGCGCGTTCCGGTTGCGGCGCGGCTATCGTGGGCGACCCCGATCAGGTATTGGCTAAGATTCAGCGGTACATGGATATGGGTATCCGCGCCTTTATTTTCTCCGGCTACCCGCATTTGGATGAGTGTAATCTCTTTGGTCGCTACGTTTTGCCGCGAATTAAAACGTTTTCTATGCCTGTAATGCAGGGGCGGCAGCCGGTGGGGATGCCGGAGACGCCGCTAGGGGCGGGGGAGCGGAGGTGAGTTTGGATAGTAAGCTGTTGCGCGAATTATTGTAATATTGTGATTGAATGGTAAAGTGCCTCAGCCGATCACCGCCTTGAGAATTTCTTCATGGTAGGTCCTGACTTTACCATACCGTTCATCATGAGCAGTACCGGTAGGGATGTTTTTCTGGCGGCTTAAAGCCGTGGCTGTTTTTCCCCAAGCCTTAGCCTGATGTAACGGGCAAGGGACTTTATGCAGGTTGCAATAGCCGGCTATCGTGTAGTAATGATCATCGACGCTGACAATCTTCGCCTCCAACTGATCGAGCCGCTCAGCAGTTTGATCCAGCTCATCACACACTTCTTCGTTGATTTGTTCTTGTTTTTCCCATTGCTCAGCCAGTAATCTAAGCGTTGCTGCGAAGCCGGAAGGGGGAATATCCTGTAGCCGCGTTTCACCACGAGTTAGTAATTCCTGAATGCGGTCATAAACCAAGATTTCAAAATGGGGGCTAAGCCAAGAAGCGAATTTCAGAGCGAGTAATTCATCCATCCAAGTACCTTGAAGCTCCGGAGTGCCTCCCTGGACAACCCTTAGCACCTCTTTATTTCTTCCGTTATGGGAATCCCCATAACGGGATTCCAGGGCGAGAATGTACTCCTTAGTCTGCTTCAAACGAAGGAAATCCGCCACCATCTTGCCTTTAAAAGGCTTGGCCATCTGTGTGGCGTTAACCATTTTATTTCCATCAGCAAACTCGAAGCTGATATCCTGGCCTTCGTAGTCGAATATAGTAATGCCGCTCATGTAGTAAATATAGCGAATCTGTGGAATAAACAAGGAAGACCTGAACCTCGTATCCTGTCTGGAAGCTATATATGTTACATCGTTAGACAAGGTGCGGTAAAAGTGCCGACCTTCTCGTTTTATGTAAAGAAAGAACAGAAATCTTTACATTTGAGATGGGCTGTGTAAAGAAAATCCACTTTTCTTTACACAGCTGGCTATACCGACGACGAAGTAGTTTCCCCGATAGCT
>ENA-UENT01000371-UENT01000371.1-marine-metagenome-genome-assembly--contig:-NODE-371-length-29838-cov-3.369334_pt1 | contig 29838 bp, 23 predicted proteins | sample MGYA00237879_ERZ529330 | MGnify/ENA primary metagenome ERZ529330 (study PRJEB26372, sample SAMN05368345) | marine metagenome | biome: cultured habitat; feature: ocean water; material: water; isolation... | reverse complement strand
AGCCGGTGGCGTCTCTTTTACGGTGTCGGGTATTTCGATGATCTTAGGGGGCGTATACTTCTTCACTGGAGGTTTAACTGCCGGCTCATTTGTGATCTCTAAATCGGGATTTTGTTTTACCTTAGCAGCCCGACTTTTCGGACTAGCAACTGTCCCATTCTCATCCATCTGATGGAATGTCTCATACAACTGCCGGATATAGCTTAGCATAAGGTCACGCTCGATGGTCGCAATCTCACCATCCATGCTAATGCTTTTGTAAAGAGAGTTGATTTTTTCGAGTAGGATTTTTGCTTGTTGCAAGTTCATGTTCGTTGATTTTGGACTAAGCCGGGGAATGTTCTACCAATAAAGCTTCCAAAGTTAGGCTTCTTGCTTATCTTTTCAAACTGCTTATACAAATTAATAAAGATGTTTTTAGAACCTCATTTTAAAGGCCAAAGGAGCGGTTGGATCGAAGTCATTTGCGGATCCATGTTCTCTGGAAAAACGGAGGAATTGATCCGTAGATTGAAGCGCGCAAAGATAGCCAACCAGAAAGTGGAAATCTTCAAACCAGCTGTAGATAAACGTTATGATGATACCAAAGTAGTATCCCACGATGCGAATTATATCCTATCCACTCCCATAAACCATTCCTCAAAGCTTTTGGAATTAACAGAAGGGGTTAATGTTGTAGGGGTAGATGAAGCACAATTCTTTGATGAGGAACTAACGGAAAACTGTCAAAAGTTAGCTCTACGTGGTATTCGGGTAATTGTTGCGGGGCTGGACATGGATTTCAAAGGGCGTCCGTTTGGTCCTATCCCCAACTTGCTAGCTGTCGCTGAATATATCACAAAGGTCCACGCCATCTGTCAGCATTGCGGCAACTTGGCTACTCATTCCTATCGCCTTTCAGAAGAAGAGGGAACCGTTGTCTTGGGAGAAAAGGATCGCTATGAAGCCCGCTGCCGAACCTGTTATCATATGGGAAACATACTTAGTCTGCGATCGTAAGCATTCTAGAAGACTTTCATACAAGTTTGTCTGCCAGCAGAGCGCTCCTATTAATCAATTGAAAAATTTAAAGGATATCCTTATCTTGTGATAAGCCCTAGATCTGTTTAATAATCCTGTAAACATAACCCGTCATGCAAAAGGCTTTGCAAAATTACACCCTGCTTTTAGCCTCCTTTCTCACTGTAGTGATCTTTGCTTCTTATGGCAAAAAGAAGGAGAATAAAACCGAAGAAACTACCGTGGCCACAGCTCCTATGGCCAAGATTCCTCAGGTGATTAAACCGATAGAATTAGATCAAACCTTTAGCCTTGCCGGCGAAAGAGTGCCTATCGAAAATCCTGATGTATACGAAAGGATGGATAGAGAATTATCGGTAAATACTTATTGGCACTCCACCACCCTACTTAACATTAAGAATGCCTATAAGTATTTTCCCATCATCGAAAAGATATTGGCAGAGGAAGGGGTTCCTGATGACTTTAAGTACTTGGCCATTGCCGAGAGTAATTTACGGCCTGCAAAGTCTCCCGCCGGCGCCAGGGGTCTCTGGCAGTTTATGTCCGAAACAGGGAAGTATTATGGTTTAGAGATCAACAAGGAAGTGGATGAAAGATACCATGTGGAGAAATCCACTCGGGCGGCTTGCCAATACATCAAAGACTACCACAAGCGTTTCGGTAGCTGGACCCTAGCTGCAGCTGCTTATAACATGGGGGGCACACGCTTAAAGCGAGAGATGGAGGTTCAACGAGGAGACACTTACTATGATCTTAACTTAAATCAGGAAACGGATCGCTATGTATTTCGCATTATTGCCATCAAGGAAGTGATTGGTAATCCAGAAAAATTTGGTTTCTATCTAGACCGAGAGGACGGTTATGAACCGATGACGGATTTTGAGTTGGTGGAAGTAGATGGCCCCATCCCAAATCTAGGCGATTTTGCATTAAAGCATGGCATCAGCTATCGCACATTGAAGGTTTATAATACCTGGCTACGTAGCAGCAAGTTGACTAACTCCGCTAGAAAAACCTACGAAATCAAGATACCGAATAAAAAATTCTAAGGACTAAGTACTGAGCAGTGAGTGAACAACTCCACCTTTTCTATGGATACTGGCAAATTGCCATTTGTAGTTTTGCCTTCCTCGCCTTGTTTTCTATCTGGCAACACATTACAAAAGGTAATGACCAGGGGCAACGAGACCTGGGCTTATTCTGGTTATCCGTAGCTATTTTAGTTTGGGCACTCTCTGGTGTTCTAGAGGTATATTATGCTGAGGGTTTGGCCGATGCCACCTTTGACTCGACTCAGTATGAAGGCCTTAAGAGCATGCTTTCCATTTTCAACAGTGCCTTTATTCTATTGGCTTTACCTCGTTTTCGGCACGTTCCTACCTTGATCCGGCCGGTGGTGCGTTCGGAGTCTTGGAGGTGGTTGGTGATTTCGACCTTTGGGTTTTCTATCGTCATTACCCTTTTGATGCTATCGGGTGTAATTATTCCGAAGCGCATTACACTCATTTCCTCAGTCGATCTGATCTATGCCATCTTCACCTTGTTCTTTTTAGGTTTAACGCTCTGGGCGTCTTTTGAGCGAAGAGGTCTGACCATCTTGGCCTATTTGGCGGTCACCAGCATTGCCTTCACCTTGGCCGCACAGATTTTAAAATTGGGTGATTCTGATTTTCTAAAGATTTTGCTCAGTACAACCTTTAAGACCATTTTGATTGTGCTATTCTTTGCCTTGGCCCTGAGTTGGGTGGAAGAGTTAGGAAAATCTGCCCGAAGGGTCTTTGCTCCCCGCAATTTGGCCTTACAATTGTCGACGGGCCGGAATCAACAAAATCGGAGAGAATACATCACTCATCTGCAATTACCCGAAGCCGCAGATTGGCAGAAGATTTACTTCACCGAAAAGCCTTTCTTACTCTTGCACCGATTTGCAGAAAAGCGGAAGGCTGAAGGAGCGCAAGGTGGGTGGCTAGAAATCCAGCCGAAAACAGCAGTAAAGAAAGACTACGACATTAGGGACTACAATGAGATTGGGCGCATCATAGACACGATCTGCACCAGCATTACAAAATCCGACGCTCACCCTTCTCTCAGCAAGAGTGATCTAAAAGAGATCTTATTTGAATATGGGAAGAGTCGCCGCATCCGGCTTCGCGTCCAAGCGGAGCACATTGAACTAAGTCCCAACTCCCTCCCCGTAAGCTCCTAATTATCAAACTTATACCCTCCTTATTTCCTCTTCTAAAACTAGCTTATATCTGTAGTATCAGCTTACTGACACGATCTTGTCAGTAAAACTCCTACTGACAAAAAACTGGATTCCAGCTGAAATCATGGCTTCACCCAGGTCTTTCCCGCCGATACTTGTGGCATTTAAAACAAGCCAGCATAAGGCTATAAAGACCAAATGATGAACATCGCAGAATTTCAGCAGTTAATCAATCCCTTCCTCTATCCGATTTTGATCGTGATGCTATTGGGAACGGGACTTTTCCTAACGATTCGCTTAGGATTTATTCAGTTTAGAAGACTTGGCCATGGTATCCGGGTGGCCATGGGACATTATGACGATCCAGATGATCCCGGAGATGTTTCCCATTTTCAAGCGCTCACTACCGCTTTATCCGCCACCGTTGGAATCGGAAACATTGCAGGCGTAGCTATTGCCATTCATTTTGGTGGGCCAGGAGCCATCTTTTGGATGTGGGTCACGGCCTTAGTGGGCATGGCTACCAAGTACTCGGAAGTGACCTTAGCTCAACAGTTCCGAGAAGTGACGCCAGGTGCAGGAGGCAACAAAGGCAGCGTGGCAGGCGGCCCCATGTACTACATTGAAAAAGGACTGGGCAAAAAATGGAAACCCATGGCCGCATTCGTGGCATTTGGTATCATGCTGACGGCCTTTCTATCTGGCAATGCCATTCAAGCCAATTCGATCGCCGACCTGATGAACAGTGAGTTTGATATTCCGATGTGGCTCAGCGGGGCCATCACCGCTGCCGTCGTAGGTTTAGTTATCTTGGGAGGTATCCAACGGATCGGTAAGGTCACCAGCATCATTGCTCCCTTTATGGCGCTATTGTACGTGGCGGGAGGACTATTGGTGTTAGGGATAAATGCCGATATGGTATGGCCCTCTTTCAAATCCATCTTCGTGGAAGCCTTCAACCCTACCGCAGGTATTGCAGGAACAGGTGCGGGTATCTTTGTACAAACCCTATTATGGGGCGTTCGAAGAGGGCTCTTTTCCAATGAAGCTGGTCAGGGTTCTGCCCCTATCGCTCACTCGGCTGCTAAGACAAAGTACCCTTCTTCCGAAGGTGTGGTAGCACTGCTCGAACCTTTCATTGACACGATTATCATTTGTACGATAACAGCTCTAGTCGTGCTTTCTGCAGGAGTCTGGAAAGAGACTACTCCAACCACACTACGCTTAAGTAGTGGTGACCTCACCTATGTAGAAGCCAATGCAGAGGCTTATCGTGCTATTACTCCAGCGGAAGGAGATGTGATTGAGGTGGTAGCGGGAAAGGCAGTACCGACGAAGGACAATCCACTCCTGGCAGCTTGGCACGAAGTTCCCGTCGAGGTTTTCTTCATAGATGAGGAACAAACACAAACTTTTGAAGGTAAAATATTCCCTGGACAGCAAATAGCCATAGCTTCGGACGGGACGAGCTATGCCACGCTACATGGAAATGCCATGGAGAATGCTGCTCCCCTCACTCAGCTAGCTTACACTAAAACACTAGGCAGTTGGGGAACCGGGATCGTGTTGCTCTGTGTGATTCTTTTTGGCATTTCTACTTCGATTTCTTGGAGTTATTATGGAGACAGATGTGTCAACTACCTTTTTGGCGAAAAGTCCATTCTCCCGTACAAAGCCATTTATGTCATCATGCACTTCATTGGTGCCGTGACCTCTCTGAATACCATCTGGGGCCTGGGAGATACGGTTTTAGCCTTTATCACCATTCCAAATGTCTTGGCCCTCTTACTCCTATCGGGAGTAGTGAAGAAACTAACGGACGAATACTTTGCAAAGATCAAGGAAGATGCCTAAGTACGGAAAGTAAGTAGAAAATTCCCGACTGTTAGAACAGAGGTACGATGGTGGGACCGCGATCGGTTCCACCATCCCCCTGAAACTATGCTAGGATTTCTAAAAAAACACTCATATAAGCGGTTATACTGGACCCTGGAAAATCGGAGATTATCCCAATTCCTGGTTAGTAGATCGGACTAAGAACATGATTTTTCGACGCTTCCCGTGTTAGTAGACAATCAAAATGAAATTCAAGGCTTCACTTACTATATCCTTCAGCTTGGCTTTTACATCTCATTGTTGACTGTCCACGGGCTGTCTTGAATAAGGAGACCATTTGGTGTTCTGGGATGACGATGACTAAGAACGATAAAACTGGATTACTTTATTTACATGCAGAAGCCTTTATCATATTTTGCATAGGCAAGTTGCAGGAATTTCTAATGTCTGGCTCCCACTATTGTTGCAAAAGGGTGCATTATTGTCTCAATTGCTAGAATCAGTCACGCCTATCCCTCACCACGTTAATTTTTCCTTAGTTTTGGGTGGCATCTTGGCACCTTTTGCCGTGCTATTTACTCACTAATAGATGGATCTAAGCATAAGATATGAACACCCTTCTTCGCCTACCTTTTCTTCTTTTAATGTTGACTGCAATGACTAATTGTGACAGCCCACCTCCAGCAGGTTCCAATCCTGATGCGGGTGTCCCGCTGGAATTAGCCCGGGCCCGAGCCCAGGAATTGCAAGACGTTCACTACAAATTGTTCTTCAACATACCTGCCCAGCTCGATGCTTCGATCTCTGCTAGCATGGAGGTAAAGTTTACACTGGCAGAAGTGGTTAACGATTTAATTTTAGATTTTAGGGCAGATAGTAGTCAGGTCATCGGGGTGCAGCAGGGTGGCCAACCGCTTGACTTCCGCTTCGAACAGGAGCACCTGATCATAGCTAAAGACAAACTTACCGCAGGTGAAAACAGTTTCCAGATCAAATTCATTGCCGGCGATCAATCTTTGAATCGGAGTGAGGAATACCTCTATACGCTGTTTGTTCCTGATCGAGCAGCAACCGCTTTTCCCTGCTTTGACCAGCCTGATATCAAGGCCAAGTATAGTCTAAGCCTGGAACTACCGGCAGATTGGGTTGCCGTAGCCAATGGCTCATTGATGGAGAAGAAGGAACGTACCGACCGGGTAGTTTATCAATTTCGCGAAAGCGCCCCCATCAGCACTTATCTATTTGCTTTTGGCGCGGGAAAATTACGCCAAGAAACCCGAAGCCTTAATGGCCGGGAGATGACCATGTACTTCCGGGAAACCGATGACGAGAAGGTCGCAGCCAATGTGGAGGCCGTATTTGACTTGCATGCTACCGCCTTAAGCTGGTTAGAAGAATATACCGGCATCCCCTACCCATTTGAGAAGTTTGATTTTGCGCTGTTTCCAACTTTCCAGTATGGAGGTATGGAGCACGTAGGCTCTATCTTCTATCGAGAGTCCAGTCTATTTCTCGACAAAACCGCTACGGAAAATCAGAAATTGAGCAGAGCCAGTTTGATCGCCCATGAAACGGCACATATGTGGTTTGGGGATTTGGTAACAATGGAGTGGTTTAATGATGTATGGCTTAAAGAAGTGTTTGCCAACTTCATGGCTGCCAAGATTGTGAATCCCAGTTTTCCAGAGATCAATCACGAGTTGCGCTTCCTTCTGGCTCATCAACCGACAGCCTATGGCGAAGATCGCTCGGAGGGAACGCACCCCATACAGCAAAAGTTGGAGAACTTGAAAGATGCTGGAGCGCTTTATGGCCGGATCATTTACCAAAAGGCTCCCGTGGTCATGCTTCAGCTGGAAACCTTGATCGGAGAAGAGAAATTCAGGGAAGGTCTACAAGAATACCTGAAGGAATTCTCTTTTGCCAATGCGACCTGGGATGATTTGATTGGAATCTTAGATCAAAAAACGGAGGTGGATCTAGCTACCTGGAGTCAAGTTTGGGTCAAGGAAGCGGGTATGCCTGAGTTTTCTTCCCGCATAGAGGGTCAAACCCTAATCATCGATCAAAAACCTCAAGCCGAAAGTGGCCGCTTTTGGACGGAACAAACAGACTTGGTCCTGTTCAATGAAGGAGGCCCTCGCAAAATTCCAATCCAGATCGAAGGGCAAGCACAGACAAAAATCCAGCTGGAGGAGGAAATCCCAAGTGAGACCCCTTACCTACTGAATGGGTCAGCCATGAGTTATGGCTACTTCCCCTTGACGACAGCAATTCAAACTTATTTGCTGGAGAATGGAAAAGCCTTAGCAGATCCCCTATTGAGAGGAGCGGCCAGAATGGCTCTTTATGAAGCTTCCTTGCGGGGAGAGCTAAGTTCCCAGGAGCTCTTCAGTAGTTTAGTGCAAGCACTACCAACAGAACAAGAACCACTCAATCGCCAGAACCTACTTCGAAATCTACAAACGCTGTATTGGCGCTTTTTAAGTCCAGCAGAGCGCCTCGACAAAGCGGCGGCATTGGAAGGTCTGCTTTGGCAACAGATCCAGGAAAGCCCAGATATCTCGGCAAAATCTGCCTACTTTCAAGCCTTCGCAAATATAGCACAAACAGCAACGGCTGCGGATCAACTTTATTCCGTCTGGTCCGGAGAAAGCCCTATCGAGGGTCTCCCATTATCCGAAAGTCAATTGACCAACCTAGCGTGCGAACTCGCTTTGAGGCTTCCCGAGCGCTCCGAGGAGATCTTGGATCAACAGTATGCAGCCATCAAAAACCCAGATCGACAAAAAAGATTAGCTTTCATTCGGCCAGCCTTGTCGGCTGAAGTGGGGGTTCGAGATCAATTCTTTGAAAGCCTGAAGGAAGCCAAAAATCGACATTATGAGCCTTGGGTAGGCAGTGCCTTGGGGTATCTGCATCATCCCCTACGTGCTAAGGAAGCCGAAAAATACATTCTGCCTAGTTTGGCTCTGATGGAAGAAATACAAATAACGGGCGACATCTTTTTCCCGCGCCGATGGGTTACCGCCACTTTAAGTGGACATCAAAGTGCTAGCGCAGCCCAGATCGTCCGAGACTTCCTTGCTGAACGTCCTGACTATCCCTACCGGTTGAAGAACAAGATATTAATGGGGGCAGACTTACTCTTTAGGGCGGAAAAATTGCTCGATTAGTCGCGTAGCTTTTGTATAACTTGGCGAACTTCTGAGGCAGTTTGCAAGCCTTGCAATCGATCCATCAAATAAGGCCAAGTAATCGCCTCGAAAGCGGGAAGGTATTCTTTCCCGCTTTTTCTTTGGCGATAAATAAAGGTGCTATATACTTGACGGCGATAGGGTGCATTTTTCCAAACACTTCCATCCTTATGTATTAAGTCCTTATAGTCCTTTATACTAGCTTTCTTGATAAATAGTAATTCCTTATCCCCATTGGCGTCGATATCTTCGAAAAAGACGGTAATCACTTGCTCCGGCTCACCTCCTCCAGTAAAGAGAATCTTATCTATCAAGGCTATTTGATAAGTATTCTTTCGTTGAGGCAAAAAGACCTTGGCCTGCATCATCCCACTTGCACTGTATTTGGCAGGAATAAAACAGAGGATCTTCTTTCCTTTTTCAGTGTCGCCCCAAGCATATTCGATGATAGGATGAAGCTCCAAGATCTCTTGTCGTTGCTCTTCTTCAAATTGTCTCAATACAAATGCTTCTGCTGCTTCGCCTGGCTTCCGTTCCAGCATAGCACCTTGCCATGCCAGAAGACAAAGTACGTAGGCGAACAAGTGATTCATATTTGGGTTTAGGGATTAAGGATAAAAAAAGGTAGACTCCGAATCTGGCTGCCATTTCTGCCTACGAAATAGTACTGACCTGGCCTCAATGCTGAGAGATCTAGTTCCTGTTGCCATTCGGACTCCCTATTTATGGAGAAGAGTAGACGCCCCTCGACATTCACCACATAAAAAGACTTCAATTGCTCGCCTCCCCTAATTTGCAGCTTCGCATTGTTTTTTGATAAGACGGTTGGATAAACGCTAAAGGAACGCAAGGTTTGATGCTGCACTGAAATTAGCCTAGAATACGCATAGCTTCCATCAAAATCGATCTGCTTCAAGCGATAGTAGAGCAATGGCACCTCTGGAAGTTGCTGGTCCAGAAATGCATAAACTGAATTTTCCTGCGTACTTCCTCGCCCTTCGACCCAGGCAATGCTTTCAAACCGGATCCCATCCTGACTTCGTTCCACTGCAAAACCGCTATTGTTACTTTCGGTCAGTGTTTCCCATTCCAAGACGATGGCTTCTTCTTGCGTTTTACTGCGGAAATATCCCCATTCAACAGGAAGTAAGAGGTCAACCACGGTAAAAGAGGTCCATTGCCCAATTGGAGGAGTCGGCAAATTGCTCGTTTCAAAATCAATGATGGAGCCCGTCATATCCGGTTGGGAACCAAATATCCATAAGCCTGCCGTGCGAAAGAGAAAAACATTCGCCGAGATATGCTTGTAATTGGTTACACCATCCGTCGTGGTGAAGGGTCGATAAGTACCGGCAATACTTGGGTAAAAAGGGCTGGAAACGCTGTATTCTTGGGATAATAATTGAAAGTAGCAGCATAGAGCCACAAGGCTTAACCCTAGGGATTTCTGAGTTAGCATAGTGTTTGTAAGTGTTGTTCATAGTTGAAATATGATCTCAAGATAGCTGTTCAGGTCGCTTAGCCTACTAGCTTTCTCAAAAGCGTTGATTCTCCCTTTACGAACGTCCCTTTCCCCTTTGTAAACGTTATGTTGGCACCGGCTCAGCAGCGGTTATTGTAGGCGCATTAATTGTTCGACAAGTTGTTTCTGTCGACGAACGGCCACAGGAATATGTTGCCCCGTTTGCAAGACTAAACTTCCTCCTTCTACACGTTCGAAGCGGAGGACATGATTGAGATTGACGATGTAGGACTGATGCGGGCGAAAAAACGGTCCCTTTTTCAACACCCCTTCGAAGTATTTCAAATTCTTGCTACTCAGCCATTCTCGATCTTTCTTGAAGAAGAGGCGGGTGTAACTGCCTTCAGCAATGGCATACAACAAGTCATCCAGTTCAAAAAGATGTATATTATCCATATCTCTCAACACAAGGCGACGAGGCATCGTACTGGATTGTAGATTCTCAACCAGCACCTCCAATTGTTGCAGTTTAGCCGATTGTTGGATTCCTATACGAGCTCTATCCACAGCCTCCTGTAGACGTTCTGGATAGAAAGGCTTCAGTAAATAATCAATGGCACTAAACTGGAAAGCCTGGACGGCATAATGGCTATGCGCCGTGATGAAAATCACTTCAAAATCCCTAGATGGAACACTTTGTAATAACTCTAGACCTGTACCATCTCCCAATTCAATATCCAGGAAAACTAGGTCTAGCTGATACGCATTGAGCAATAGCTTAGCCTCCTGATAGGACCTAGCTTCATCTACTATTTCTATGTCGCTACAGTATTGGGTAATTAAAAGTCTAAGCGACTGAATCACATCTTCCTCATTATCAATTATAAGTGCTTTCATCATTGGGTAGCTTTAAGGTGATCTGGGTACCTGTTTGGGTGCTAGACTGAATTTGAATTTCGTGTGGTTCATGCCGAAGTTGGGTCAGTATTTTCAACCGGTCTCTCAGGATGTCCAGGGCAAGGCCCTGTTTTGGCTTAGGTAAACCGATGCCTCCATTGTCGGACCAGCCTTTGCCGTTGTCAGCCACCTTTATCCATAACTCCGAGCCTCTTTCTACTATACTAACCTCCAACTCACCTTCCTCTTTGTCCGTAATCCCTGAATGCTCTATAGCATTTTCCACCAATGGCTGCACTAGCAAAGGAGGAATCCAGGTATCTAGCGTTGAAAGCGCTGGGTCCAAGTCAATGCTGTACCTCAATCTATCTTTCCAGCGAAGTTTTTGTAGACTCAAATAGAGTTCCAGGCTTTCTATCTCTTCAGAGAGCGGGATTAACTTTTCTCGACTTTGTTCAAGGATGTCGCGCATCAAGCTGGCCAATCGTCCCAAATAGCTTTGTGCCGTCTTGGTATCCTCGTGTTCTAAGAGATAACGTTGCAGGCTAGTCAGGCTATTGAAAAGAAAATGTGGATTCATCTGCAAGCTCAATAGGCGTTGCTCTGCCAACTGTCTTTCTTGCTGCTCCTGCTGAGCCTTTTGTTGCTTGAGGGCGACAACCCTAGTCGCAATGAGCGCAAACAACAATAGCACACTGATGGCCAATAGGATGAGCTGGCGGGTCTTAGCCTGTTCTAGCTCCACTCTAGCTTGTAAGGCATCTATTTCTTTTTCCTGTATCTCCTTTTCGTGTAGATGTTGCATGGTAGTGACTTTACGTCCCATTCTGCTATCCAGTACACTATCTCCGACCGTACGGTAAATCTCATAATAATGGAGCGCCTGCTCAGGGTTGCCAACATTCTTATGCGCTTCGTACAATCTAAGATAGGTCGATGCCAAAACGGGTTCGCTATTGGTCAGTTGGGCGAATTTTTCAGCTTCCTTGGCGGCAAGCAAGGCGGCATCATATTGGCCGAGCGAATCCAGCGCCATTCCCCGGAAATGCCAGGCATTGTATCGCATTTGGTAATTATCGGAGGAGAGACTATCTAGCATATCTTGGGTAATCGCTAAAGCCTGTTCAAAGTTACCTAAGTTAATGGCTACCTGAGAACGGCGAATATGGGCCATATGAATCCCCCCAGGATAATTCAGTTCCCTACTCTTTCGTAAGCCCCAGTTGGCTAGGATTCTAGCGGAATCTGCGTCATGCAGACGCAAGTAGACGGAGGACTGGTTCATCAATATGGCAATCGAACGCAAAGTGTCTCCTTGTGCCAGGTATAGATCGGAGGAGAACTTATAATACTTCTTGGCTTCTTTATAGGATTCATTGGTGGAAGAGATGCGTCCCACGTTGGCATAGGCTGATGCGGCTTTGGCAGGCTCTCCAAGTGCTTGGGCATATTCGATGGCTTGCAAATATCTTTCCATTGCCAATTCCATCAAACCCAAATCATAGAAGTTGTTGCCCAGCAAATTAAAGATGTTAACCAGTAGATTAGAGTCCCGGACCACTAAGGCAGCTTCCTCTGCCTTTTGCAGGGCTTCTAGGCTAGTATCTGGCTTTTTAGCAGCAAATAAGGCAAATCCTTGACCATAATGTGCCTTGGCGAGCCAAGCCGGATTCTGTTCTTCTTCAGCCAGCGATAGCGCCAAATCAGCGTATTTCAAGGAAGAATCGGGATGCTCAAAATAGTAACACTGCTTGACGAGGTTTACGAGTATATCAAGGCGTTCTTGGCCTTCCACCTCCTTAAGTTGTTCTTTTAGCTGTCCCAATTCATCCTGTGCTTGCGCCAGGCAAAAGGGTACAAGAATGAGGCTGCAGAGTAGAAATAGGTGTCTTTTCACAATAGTTTTCGAGTTTGGCTAGACGGTAGTTTTTCGCGATGGCCGGACCAACGCAATCTAATAGCTTCCTATTCGACTATGAAACAGACTAGTGTTGGCCTTCTGAAGATTATTAAAGGCCATACATTGAAAATATGCGAGTGATTATTGGTTTATTCTTCTGTCTGTATTTTCCAATGAATCTTACCCAATTTACCATTTCCTGCCAACCAAGTAGTCTCCCAGGTAGAACCGAAGCCCATCGTGTACCAGCTTTCGTCACTCAATTGCTGCCAATTTTGACCTTCGTCGCCTGAAAAGTGAATTCCTGGAATTCCACAACTTAGCATAGCCCGGGCGTCGCTATTCGGCAAAAACTTCACACAAGATTGATAGCCAGGTCCGGTTCCATCCACTAACAACGTCCAGCTTTGACCGCCGTCCGTGCTCAGCGCTTTATTTTTAGTATTGAGCTCCTTCTTATTCCAATCTCCTCCAAAAATAATGCCTCTTTCTGCATCATAAAAGTCGACGCTAAAGATGCCTGTCATTTGATCTCCTTCTGCAATTGGGCTATCCACCACTGACCAGCTATCTCCACGGTCCGAACTATGAAACACCCTGGCACGCTTTCCACCTGAAACAATCCAGGCATTCGTTCCGACCAAGGCAATGTTAGAATTACTGGCCGCAAAGGCAGCCTCCCCTTCCTCAGCAGGTGGTAGTTTTTCGCAACTTAATTTTTCCCAATTTAACCCACCATCTTTAGTGCGAATCACTGATAAGCAACCGTCAGTTGGATCTCCCATAGCTATTCCTTCTTGATCGTTCCAAAAGGCCATCGCATCATAAAAAGCCGCTTCGTGGTCTTCTCGGTAAACTAGATCCCAGTGCGCTCCTTGATCAGTGGAACGAAATAATAGCGCCGGAGAAGCGATACTTAATAAAAACACAGCGTCTGAGGTAATGGCGATAGAACGAAAATGTGGCTGTAGGGTATCCCACTTTATACTATCAACCATCCAGGTTTGCCCCCCATCCAAACTATAGCCATACTTCCCAGAAGATCCTGCCCACCAAATCGTGCTATCATTCACTACCTCTAGTGCCCGAATGCTACTAGCAAAGGCAAAGGTGTCGACACTGGCGATCTCTAAGCGTTCTGGAATCAGCATGGATTGCTCTTCTTCTTCCAGCTGTGTTTGGCAGCCAACCCCTAGCCATAGAATGAGTAACAAATAAAATGGTCTCATATGTGAATTTTGAAAGCTAAAATAAGAGATAAGTACCGGATTCCTACAAAGTAAAAGCCACTGACAGCAGATGCTCGTCAGTGGCCATTTATTATTCTTTATGCTTGAAAGAGAAGAACTATTCTTCCTCTTCCTTCTTCGCTTCTGGCTCTTCGGCTGCAGGCGTTTCTTCTTCTACTGCTGCTTCTGGAGCTTCATTTGTAGTTTCTTCAGGCTTTTCCTCTTCAGGCTTTTCCTCCTCGGGCTTGTCATCATCATCGTCATCATCGCCCATGATCTTTTCTTTAAGATCTTCCACTGCATCCTCAATCTTTTCCTTCACTTCTTCCATCTTCTCTTTGACATCCTCTACCTTATCCTCGATCTTATCAGAAACCACTTCAGCTACGGCTTTAACCGTATCAGTCATATCCTCCAAAGATTCCCCGATGGTCGCAGCTACGGCTTGTAACATGGACTCTCCTTTCTTAGGTTCCTCCTCTGCCGCGGGAGCTTCCTCCACAGGGGCTTCCGCTTCATCCTCGGCAGTAGCGCTCAAGGCATCAGCAGCCTTTTCGATCTTCTCATCCCCAACGCGCTCTTCCGCCTTCCGCTTAATATCCGCCTTAATTTTTTCTTGGGCAGCCTTCTTGGCATCTTCCAGCCGTTGACGCTCTTCCCGCTTTGCATCTTTCTGTGCCTGACTCTCCATCCGCTTTTCTAATTCGGATTTGGTGCTTTGCATCTCACCCAATTTCTCCTCCTTAGATCGGATACGTTCCTCGATCATCTTGATCTTAGCCTGGCGAATTTGGGCCTCTAATTGACCGTCTGTTGTAGCGATTTTGCGATTTTGAAAATCAAGATCATCCCGGTCGCGCTGGATGGAACGTTCCATTTTTTCGATAGCCGCCAAAAGGCCATCGTATCGTCTCTTTAGGCGCTCTAAAGGGGAACGATCATCGCCAGCAGCTCCAAAACGTCTTTCTTTAAGGCTTTGTCTAGTCGCTGCCAAACTTTTGATCGATGATCTCTAGTGAAATCCGCTTCACGGAATTTTCGCTGTAGGTCTTTCAATTCATCAAAGATCGGCTGCAAGCTTAGCCCCTCTCCAATCTTCTTTTCTACCCCTTCCAGCAGATCCGAAAAGCGTTCAACATTAGCTTTGGATTTCTTCTGAAAATCTTCGTCCAACTTAGCTCGTAGCTCCTTGAGTTGGGCGAAAAGGGCATTTGTATTATCTCTTAAGCTATTGGCATGTTCACGGAACAAGTTGCGGTCTCGCACTTGCCCTTGCACTTTGTTCCAGAACCCCTTGAGGCTGTCCCAGGTGTTCTTATCGAAACTCTCTAGCTTATCTATTTTCTCTTTAATTTCGTCTAGCTCAGTCTGATAGGCTTGGTTCAATTTTGAAGAAAGTACCACAAAGTGCCATTCCGTCTGCGCGCGCTGAATCAAATCACCTCTTTCCACTTTCAGTTCGTCTGGTAAAAGGCCTTCGGTTACCGTTAGTTCACGTATTTCTTCTGTACGATCTTCGGGCATTTCCATAGGAGTACCGTTACGCCACTCCTGCATCATCTTCTGGCTAAATTCTTCAGTAGCCACCGATTCAGGAAAAGTCATTATTTTGACTTTGTTCTCTTCAGCCAATAATTCAAGTGCAATTAAGACGCGTTCATCCTGGGCATTAGCCCCCCAAAGTACAAGCTTGGTCTTCATAAATCAACTTACGTTTGTAAAATTATATACCTGTATCATCGTAGTCGCTCTTTCAAGCTGAAAAAGCGATAAGTAGTCAAATTATCTTGAGATTACCTTATGTCTTTCTTGGATATCCTTCAAATTTAAGAAAAACAGTAATAAATTCTTCAATTAGTATCGAAAATCCCACTAATTCAACGATTTAGAGGAATCAGTGGGATCCTCTTATTTTCACAGACCAATCGTAAGCAGGCTACTAAACACCTACTACATTTGCTCCGAGAAGCTGTTTTTCCATCAAATACTTAGCAATTTGCACTGCATTGGTGGCGGCTCCTTTTCTAAGATTATCGGATACAATCCATAGATTTAATCCGTTTTGAATCGACTCATCTCGTCGAATTCTGCCAACGAATACCTCATTGCGATCCTTAGCATAAAGCGGCATAGGATACTTATTATTGGCAGGATCATCCTGCACAACAATACCTGGCGTATTCGCTAACAATTCCTTTACCTCTGCTACATCAAAAGGCTGCTCAAACTCCACGTTTACGGACTCTGAATGTCCTCCATCTACAGGCACTCGAACAGCCGTTGCCGTAACGGCCAGATTCTCATCACCTAGGATCTTTCGCGTTTCGTTTACCAATTTCATTTCCTCCTTGGTATAATCATTTTCCAAGAAGATATCGCAATGTGGAAGGCAATTTTCAAAGATCTGATAATGGTAAGCCATTTCATCTTTCTTAGGATCGAATCCCTTGCTCTCCAGTTGGTATTGCTTTACGGCTTGCATTCCCGTACCTGTAAAAGACTGATAAGTGGAAATGACCAAGCGTTTGATTTTGTATTTTCTATGCAGCGGAGCCAATGCAACTACCATTTGAATGGTAGAACAATTGGGGTTAGCAATGATTTTATCTTCAGCGCCAAGTTCGTCGGCATTCACTTCAGGAACCACCAATTTCTTGGTAGGATCCATACGCCAAGCTGAAGAATTATCAATTACCGTCGTTCCTACTTCGGCAAATTTTGGAGCCCACTCTTTTGAGGTGCTCCCGCCTGCAGAGAAAATGGCTACATCAGGCTTCATCTCAATAGCCTCTTGCATACCAACCACAGTGTGTTCCTGACCTTTATAGGCAATTTTCTTACCTACAGATCGAGCTGAAGCTACAGGAATAAATTCTGTAACAGGGAACTGAAATTCGTCTAGCACTTTGAGCATCACGGTGCCTACCAAACCGGTAACACCTACAACTGCTACTTTCATTTTTTTGCATTTAAAAAATTATCCAAATAATCTGATTGGGGCTGATAGCAAAAATCGAGCAGCAAAGATACAGGCATATCGCGATTGCCGCAAATGTATTTTCTTTTGGATGACAAAACAATGCTTCTAGGCGAGCATTTTTTGCGGAATTGCCATAATTTTGTGGCCATGAAGAACACATTGATCCCTATCTTGCTATTCTGTCTCCCGATTAGCTTGATATCCCAATTAACCGATGACTTTTCTGATGGAGATTTCACCAACAATCCAAGCTGGATTGGTCAAACCAACAACTTTCAAGTAAATAACGAAGAACTGCAACTAAATGATTCAGCCCCTGGATCCAACAATAGCTCCTATCTTTCACTTTCCGCCCCAACTTCCAACGATGATCCTACTGTATGGGAATTTCTTGTTAAGTTAACCTTCGCTCCTTCTGCTAGTAATTATGCCTTAGTCTATTTAAATGCTTCTCAACCAGACTTAAATACAGATCTAAATGGCTACTATGTCCGTATCGGTGGAATTTCCGGTTCGGATGATGCCATAGAGCTGTTCCGCCAAGACGGAGCCTCCTCCACTAAACTTTTAGGAGGTACGGTTGGGGCAGTTGGTGGTTCAAATCCGGTTGCTCGAGTCAAGGTGGTACGCACCGAAGAGGGAGTCTGGACGTTGGAGGCCGATTACACAGGCGGCACTAACTTCCAGCTAGAAGGTACAGCCAATGACAATACATATCCTTCAGGAATCTACTTCGGTTTTCTCTGTAACTATACCTCTTCAAGAGCTAGTAATTTTTTCTTCGATGACGTCAGAATCGATCCGATCTTCCAAGACAATGTGCCTCCTACGCTAGTAGGTGCAATGGCAAGCTCCGCCAATACGATAGAATTGGAATTCAATGAACCGGTACAAGTTCCTAGCAATTCCAACATATCTATTGATGGGGGTATAGGAAATCCAACTAGTGTAGCGCAAGGAAGCTCACCCAGTCAATTGCAGCTCAACCTCGGTACACCTCTTGTGAATCAGCAGACTTACACTGTTTCTGTGGATGGCGTTCAGGACGTCAATGGTAATGCAGGAGGGATGGAAAACACCTCCTTTACTTTTTTCAATATCCAAGCTGCTGAAGAAAATGACATTATTGTAAGTGAAATCATGGCTGACCCGAACCCTGTATTAGGTCTTCCAGCAGCAGAATTCGTCGAGCTCTACAATCGTAGCGATAAGGTTATCCAATTATCAAGTCTTGGCCTTAGTACAGGTGGCAGTCCAAGAACACTCCCCGACATCAATCTTTTGCCGGATAGCTACATCATCATTTGCGACGAGGATGAAGCTGCGGCCTTTGAAACTTTTGGGGCCGTCGCTGCCATTCCCAGCTTCCCGAGCCTAACCAATGGAGGGGATGATGTTTTGCTGGTCGATGGAGAGGGCAACACTATTTTCCAGGTAAGTTATTCCGTTGCTTGGTATCAGGATTTTGAGAAAGCCAGTGGGGGCTGGACATTAGAACTCATTCAAACAGATGGACCTTACACTTGTAGCGGTAATTGGCGAGCCTCTGTGGATCCCGCCGGGGGAACCCCAGGAAAGGTCAACAGCTTGGCAGGGGCCGCTCCAGATACGCAAGGCCCTTCTTTGGTTCAAGCGGTGGCGGTAAGCGACTTTGAACTCATCGCTGTGTTTGACGAAGAATTGGATCCGGCGGTAGCCAACAATCCCGCTAACTATACCATTGAGCCTGCTTTATCAATCAATTTCGTCTCCTTGCAATCACCAGAGAACAAACAGGTGGTCCTGATCCTAAATGGAGCGGTCCAAGAGGGTACGGTTTACACCATCACGGTTGGAAACGAGATCACAGATTGTATCGGCAATCCCATTGGAGACAATAACAGTATCCAATTTGGCTTGACGGTGACTCCAGAACCTGGCGATATTGTCATCAATGAACTCTTGTTTAATCCAGCAACTGGCGGTAAGGACTTCGTGGAATTGTTCAATAGATCTGATAAGATTTTCAACCTGCGCAATCTGAGACTAGGCAACCTCAACTTGGCTAGTGGAAATATAGGAGGGCCAATTGAGAATGATTTTCTCTTGTTTCCAGGAGGCTATGTGGTCATCACTGAAGAACCAGGAGATATCTTAAATCGTTACGATGTCCCATCCCCGTTTTCTATGATAAAGAATTCGCTCCCCTCTTTACCAGATGACGAAGGGAACATTACCTTAGCTACACCAAGCAATATCGTTATCGACTCTTTCCAATACAACAAAAGCCTTCACTCCCCACTTTTGGATGATGTCAATGGTGTTTCTTTGGAACGCATTAGTCCTGATCGCCCTACCAATGAGGCTGGAAACTGGCATTCAGCCGCTGCCACGGTGGGCTTTGCTACTCCAACTTACGAAAACTCTCAGCTCATCGATACCACACGAGCTGTGGATAACAATGATATTATCTTCCTACCCAATCCTAGATTCTCACCTGATTCCGATGGTTTCGAGGATATCCTTTTGATTCAATATGAAGTAGAAAAGCCAGGATTCGTAATGAACCTGCATATTTTTGATGCGCAAGGGAGATTAATACACCGATTGGTAAGGAATGAAATTTTGGCCACGAGCGGATCTTTCAAGTGGGATGGCAGTATAAATCTAGGAGAAAAGGCCAGAACAGGGATTTACGTGTTGTGGGCAGAAATTTTTCAGCCCGACGGAGGAGTACGAAGACAAAAGGAAGTATTCGTACTAGCTGGGCAGCTGGGGCAGTAAGCCCCATTCCTTCTTGAAGAGAAAAATAAGAGCGTGATGAAGATAAGGGCAAGAATTTTAAGTTTTAAGTACGCCTTTCAAGGCTTGAGAGATCTTTTCACTACCCAAGATAATGCCAAAATACATACCCTCATGATGCTCTTGAGTATTTTGATGGGGTGGTTTTTTCAACTTTCCACCACAGAATGGTGCTTCATCGTTTTTGCCATTTCTAGTGTATTAGCCGCAGAGGCCTTTAATACGGCCTTGGAACACATTACCGACTTGGTTTCGCCGGAGCAACACGAGTTGGCAGGTCGAACCAAAGACGTAGCGGCGGCAGGTGTTCTTTTAACAGCTATCGGGGCGGCCATTGTTGGCCTGATCATCTTCCTGCCAAAATGCTACGAACTACTGTTAATTTTACTCAGCTAAGAAGAAGGTAAGGAAGCTTCTAGGCAATTTTTGATACCTTTAAGGGATAGTTGTGAAGGTCCCAGAAGGTCAAGAGAATAATTTAAGGCCTTCAACAATTTTTCTTCACAGCTAGCAGTTCCTTAGTAGAACTCCAATTGTGAAAATTCCTGTTGGATGGGGTGAGTGAAGCCAGAAAGTATCTCAAATATTGAACAGTTTGAAATGGACAAGCTTCGCTTAGATCTATCCCATAACTACTACACCCTTGTCCTATGAACTTAAGATCGAGTCTTGTCTTGTTACTTTGCTTGTGGCAAAGTTTCTCCTTTGCTCAAGAGCAACTGGGTATTCGTCTTGATAATTATGCTGGCATAAATGCCACGCTGTTCAACCCTGCCGGGCATACTACTATGCCCTTCTCCTGGGATCTCAACTTGATCGAAGGCAGTCAATTTATTGACAACAATTATGCCTTTATTCGGAATGCCAGTGTTCCCAATCTCTTCAATAGTAATCTGGATATCGTTTTGGGACCGCGGGTCGGCAGTGACACGCCCTTGAAAACGGACCAGTATGCAGTGGACTTTTTTGATGATGGGCGAAAACGCTATGTTTTCAATTCCTCTCGTTATGTTGGACCTTCCTTTTTCTTTCGAGTAGCTGGTCAACACTACATCGGATTGGTAACAGGGGGACGCTTTCTACTTGGAGGTAATGGGTTGACAGATAATTTGAGTTATTATCCTTTCAATAGCACCCCAGACTTTGAACCCTTCTCTGTAGATCCCTATCGGATTGGCATGGTAGGTTTCGAGGAAATAGGCTTGAATTACGCCTTTCGGAAACCTACGGCGGTAGGTAATTTCTCTTTTGGTATTACGGCTAAATATCTACGAGGATACGAGGCGGCATTCGTGATCAGTGCAGAAGAATATGAAATGACCCGCCTACCAGAGAATGGCCTATTTGGGGATGGCGTCAATCTAGAGTTTGGTTACACCGACAACCTCATTCGAGAAGATGTAGAACGCGTAAGTCCATTGGGGAGTGGCTATAGTGTTGATCTTGGGTTTGTATATACCACCGGAGGGGAAGAAGGAGGTTATGACTGGAAATTCAGCGGTTCTTTGATGGATATAGGTCAGTTGAAATTTACGAAGCAAACTAATGTGCATTTGGTTAATCCCGATGAGCCAGCCATTGTTGATGGTGACAATTATAGCTTTTTTGACTCTGCTGAAGAGGTAAATGCTGTGGTGGAATTGTTCAGCCTAGAAACCCTAGGAGATCGTCAGGCCTCATTGGTAAACGATGCTTTCAATATCTGGCTTCCAAGCCGGCTAAACCTGCACGTAGATAAAGCTATATTGAATAATGATCTCTATTTGGGAATGGTCATTATGCAAACCATTAATCCAGGTTCCATCACCGTACCAAATGGGAATCTTGTGGCAGTAGTTCCCCGGTACGAAAGTAGATGGATAGGGGCTAGTATGCCGGTTTCCATGTACAATTTGCAGAAATTCAGGGTAGGTTTGAGCTTGCGATTACCCTTCCTGACGATCGGAACCGATCACCTAGGCTCTTGGATTACGCCAACAGATCTTTCCGGCACTGATATTTATGTTGCGGTAAAGATCAATCCGTTTCGGATTGGTGGAGGTGGAAACTCTCCATTTCCTAATAATAGGGGCCGAAGTAAGGACAATATTCCCTGCTATAAATTTTAGCCCATGTTGCAGTATTCCTGTCTGCCCTTCTCCGGCTTAAGCCTAGAAGAACTCTATGAGGTCATGGCTGTTCGCCAAGCCATTTTTTCGGTGGAACAAGATTGTGCCTATTTGGATGCAGACGGAAAGGATGAAACAGCCTGGCATGTTTTAGGCAGAAGCGAACAAGGGGAGATCATGACTTACGCTCGTCTGTTGCCGGAAGGCATTGCTTATCAAGAATATGCCTCTATTGGCAGGGTCCTAAGCATGCAAGCTGTACGTGGTAGTGGAGAAGGTCGAAGATTAATGGAATTTGCGTTGGCCAGATGTGCGGCATTATGGCCGGGTAAGGCCATCAAGATCTCCGCGCAGGCCTACCTACTAGACTTCTACAACTCGCTAGGTTTTACATCAGTGGGAGAACCCTATATGGAAGATGGAATTCCCCATGTCGCCATGATTTGGCGTAGTCACGCCCTCGTTAAATGAAAGAAGCCCGCAAATCCTTTTGTAGGATTTGCGGGCTTCTACTGATATCTAGATAGACCCAATCAATCAGGCCCTTCAGATTTAGTTCTCTTTGTAGAAATCGTCTTCAGCCACCACACGTACGACCTCTCCCTCTTTCAATTTACGAGCAATTGCAGAATAAGGGCCACTGATTACCTGGTCACCTATTTCCAAGCCGGTTCTGACCTGAATGTAGGAGTCATCCTGCACGCCGGTGCGCACCTTGACCATATCTACGGTATCTCCTCTCACTACAAAGACAACCTCCATTAGATCATCTCGACGGTCTTCTTTCTTCTCTTCTTCGCCATTGTCATTATTGACGAATTGACGATTGCCTTTCTTTTTCTTTTCTTCTTTTTCACGAGTGGTCACGGATTGAATCGGCACACTTACCACATCAGCAACAGTTTCGGTATTAATTTCTACAGAAGCTGACATACCAGGGCGGAATGGATATTGATTGCCTGCTTTGATCAAATCGAGATAGGAAGAAGCGTCGATGCGAATTCGTACCTCAAAGTTTGTCACTTGATCACTATTCAAAGCCGTAGTTGTACCAGCACCAGTTGCAGAGTTGGCAATCTGAGTAACAATACCTCTAAACTTTCTGTCTACGTATGCGTCAACTTCTATTTCCACTGGATCACCTAAGGCAACCCGAGGAATATCGTTTTCACTCACATCCACACGAACCTCCATACTATTTAAGTTGGCGATTCGCATCATTTCCGTACCTGTCATTTGGATGGTACCAACCACTCTTTCCCCTTGCTCTACATTCAAAACGGAAACAACGCCATCCGTTGGGGCATAGATAGTGGTTCGACGCAAACTAGTGCGTAGCTCCTTCAGGGTTGCTTCGGAACTTTGCACAGAGAACTGAGCCGATCTAGCGCCTTCTTCTTGCGCCTTGATATTGGCATCTGCTGCTCTTAGATTCGCTTCTAAAGCTCTTTGGTTAGAAAGAGATGCATCATAGTCAGCATCTGAAATTACACCTTCCTTTTTCAGCTTTTCATTTCGCTTGTGAATTTCACGAGCATTTTCCAGCTGAGCGATGATCTGCTCTTTCTGCGCTCTAAAGTTTTCAATTTGTGATCGCGCATTAGCCAGGTTTGCTTTTGCGCTATTCACACCAGCCACACCTCTCTCCACTTGAGATTGGTAAGCATCAGGATCAATTTTTGCTAATAATTGTCCAACCACAACGGAATCCCCTTCTTCTACCAGCAACTGAACGATCTCACCAGATACGTCAGAACTGATTTTCACCTCCACTTCAGGGAATACCTTTCCACTAGCAGATACCATTTCACGGATCGTACGTTCCGTTACTTCCTCCGCCATTACTTTCTCCCCTTTGGGCTTCGACTTGTTTTTCATTACCACTGCAACAACAAGTAGGGCAATAAGAGCGAACAAGCCAAGGACAATTAAGTTTCTACGTTTAGCCATGAGAGTTTTAAATTTAAAAGTACTCTGCAGGCCGGGCGGTTTAGGACCACCCAGGCAATCGAGTGTATGTTTTGCTATTGATTAATTGATTTCCAGGGTTTTGCCCATATAGAAATCTACTACTTTCAAATTGAACAAGTATTGGTACTTGGCTTGGATCAAGGTCACCTTGGCTTGGTTCAGGTTATTGGAAGCCGTGGTGAACTCTAAAGAATTGATCGCTCCAAGGTCAAAACGTCTTTGCGCATTATCGTAGGCTGCTTGAGCTGCCTCTTCAGAACGCTGAGCAGCAGCAAACGATTCTTTAGCTGCACGCGCATCAGCGATGGAACGTTGTACATTGGTCTTCAACAAGTTCTTAGCTTGTTTGTTGGCAACATCCTGATTCAAGGTCGCTAAGCGAGCACGATCTAAACCGACTCGGTTACGATGGTTACTGTAAATGGGAATGTTCAGATTCAATTGAGCATACTGTCCAAAGTTCTGCTCGATTTGCTCTGAATAGCTTAGGAAATCCTTAGCTAAAGAAGAGTAATTACTACTCATACCTGCAAACAGCGATAGGGTTGGGAAGCTTTGTCCGTACGCAATACGTTCGCCGATTTCGGCGCTCTTCATTCGCATCTCTCCGGCCTCAATCTGAGGTTGGGTTCCTAATGCACTCGTATAGATTTCATTTAATGAGTAAGCTTCAGGGCTAGCGGCAGGAATGACTACCTCTGGACGATCGATCTTTAGATCAACATTTGGGTCAAGTTCCAAGAGCTGCTTCAACGTGAGGTAATTGATATTTACCAAGTTTTCAGCCTCGATGATGGCTTGTTGCTCTCTGGCGATCTGTGCTACAAAGTCTAGGCGATCATTCACAGGAAGAGAACCCGCCTGGATCAACCTTTCTGTTTGCTCCAACTGGGCCTCAGAAAGCTGTAGTCGAACTTTGGCATTCTCCAATTGCTCTTCTGCTAGTAGGATAGATAGATAAGAAGAAGCTACTTGAAGGGCAATATCGTTGGATGCAGCGGCGGCATCTAATTTAGCTGCCTGTACATCAAACTTGCTCTGCTTAATGGAATTGGTAGTCACTAAGCCGTTAAACAAGGTCACACCGGCATCAACACCAAACCCATTAAAACCGATACTTTCATTTTTGAATTCGTTGGTGGTAGGATCAATGGTACGACCAAACTGATATCCTCCTCTAATGCTAGCACTTAGGTTGGGCAAGCGATTCATGCGGGCTTGCTTATTGGCTAGTTCTGATTGTAAGATTCCATACTGGGCCTGCTTAACGTTCAAACTATTCTGGCGGGCATGATCCACGCATTTTTGCAATGACCAAGATTCTTGGGCTTGGAGAGAAGCAAAAGAACAGGAGAGTATTAACAGCAGGGCGAAAAAATTTCTCATGATGTAGATTTTAAATCTTTTTAATGACAAAAATTGATCAATAGTCAAATCTACGTAAGCTATTCATGTGGCGACACAATAGTAGTAAAGTCACTACGGTTGGCTGAATTATTTATATCAAAGCAGCCATATCATGGATAAAGGGACTTTTTTCCAGGAGCAGTGAAAAACGAAAAAGACGGGAAGTTTCTACCTAAGATCAACAGGAAATCTAGACTAAGTGGAGCTGCTAAGCTTGCGGAATTGACTTGGAGTCATTTGCTTCTTTTTTAAAAAACTTCGATTAAACAGGGTTTGGCTACTGAAGCCAGACCGATAGGCTATTTCCGAAATACTCATCTGTCGTTGGCCTATTAATAGATTGACGGCCTTCCCAATCCTAAGATCTGTCACATACTCCATAAAGGATTGGCCAGTAGATCGCCGGAAGAAGCGACAAAAGGCGCTAGGATTCATATTGGCTAGACGGGCAATCTCTTCCAACCGGATCACTTCGGTATAATGATCATGGATGTACTGGCAAACTTTCAGCAGGCGTAGTTCAGTGGCATCATTCAGCGGCGGAACATAGGACTGAGAACTCAATAGTTCTACCTGTCTGGCTCCCCCTAGGTGATTCAACAAGGCCAGAATCGCATTGTACCGTTCAAAGCCCTCCATATCTGCAATCCGGATCAATTGCTCAGCGGCAATACTTCTCTCCTCCCCAGTGAAACTAATGCCCCTTCTCGATAATTGGAATAGGCGTCTGAATTGGGCCATTTCCGCGAAGGACAACCAAGTATTGGAAAAAAGTTGGGGTGGAAACTGTAGAACGATCACTTCCATTTGATCCTTCTGCTCATTAAAATCATCGTCAGAAATCCAAGTGTGCGGCAGATTAGATCCCAGGAAGACAAAATCTCCTTCCTCGAAGTAGCTCACATTATCTCCCACCATTCTGATACCACGGCCCTTTTGGACAAAAGTAATCTCCAACTCAGGGTGGTAATGCCAATGAAATCCAAACTTGGGCGCATGCACCCAATAACAGAGCATGGCTTCTGTACCGGTATCAAATCCCAAATGCTGAAATCTAGCTGCGGTCCTACTCATTGGCTTATTTTCTGACGATTATGGGCAATAAAAGAGATATTATTTGCTAGAAAATATACAAAATTAACAGTTAGGGCAAAAATAGTGCTACTTTCTGTATAAATGCAATTATTGGAAGTTCTATCTTATCCCGAGATTTACAACATAATTTTGTTACTTCTATATACAATAGAATTTTATTAGAGTAATGTATGAAACTTAAAGCTAGTATTTGGTGTTCGGCAGGACTGTGGTTTTTACTCTCTGCCTGTGGGCCTCGCCAAGCGGAGGAGCTTCGAGTCTCAAGTTGGGTCTCTAGTCCAAGTGAAACGAAACTACTGACTAATACCCTGGCAGACTTTCAGACTAAGTATCCAGAAGTGGATTTCAAATTTGAACCCATCCCTGGAAACTACAGCGAGAAACTACAGCTTATGCTGGGCACCAATACTGCACCTGACCTGTTCTTTCTAAAGGGTATGACCGCCCCATCCTATATGAGCTTCAAAATCTTGCAGCCCCTCAATGAATTTATGGAAGCGACACCGGATTTCGATACGGAGGATTTTTACCCCTTTGCCCTAGAGGCATTCCAGAGCAATGGTGTTCAATATGGCCTTCCGAAAGACTTCAACGCCTATGTTTTATTCTACAATAAAAAGCTTTTCCGAGAGGCCGGTATAGATAGCTTGCCTACCAATTGGGACAATTTTAAAGAGATTGCCACAAAACTAACCCAAGATAAAGACGGGGATGGCCGAACAGATCAGTATGGATTTATCGTAGAACCGGTAGTGGAAATGGTAATGCCCTTTGTCTATCAGAATGGTGGAAATTTCCAGAATCCAGATGGATCTCTGGGTATTGCCGATCCTGCCTTCATTGAAGCCGTAGACTACTATTATAGTTTTTATAAAGAAGGCATTGCTACGATTCCACAAGATCAGGGAGTGGCGTGGAATGGGGATGCCTTTGGCAGAGGGATTTCGGCCATGGCTGTTTCTGGGGGTTGGCTCCTTCCCTTTCTAGCAGACAATTATCCCGAAATAGAATTTGGAATGATTCCTTTACCTGCTGGCAAACAGAAAGCTACGGTGGCCTTCACCACAGCCTATTCCATGCCTAAACGTAGCGCCTTTGTGGACGAAAGCTGGCAGCTGATGAATTACCTAGTAGGTGAGGAAGGAATGTCTTCCTGGACCAAAACGGGTGTAGCAATGCCAAGTCGAAAAAGTGTAGCAGAGGCAAATGGGTTCTATGAACATCCCGTGTATAAGGTATTCATGGAAAGTGCAGAATTCGCCCGCCCTTTTCAAGTGGAATATAGCGAAAGAGGATTTGAGGAAGTAGTGATCGCATTCCAGGCTATTTTTTTTACGGGCAAGTCTCCTAAGGACGCACTAGAAGAAATAGAGGATCAGATCAAAAAGTACAAACTTGTCGGGCGATAGTTTTCAACAATCCTTTAACTCATTAGATATGAAATTCAGTGCTAAGCGAAAGGAACAGGCTCGGACGGCCTATCTTTTCATTGGCTTTCCCTTACTACTATTTTCCATTTTCACCTTTTTCCCGATCCTATTTGCTTTCTTCATAAGCTTCTACGATTGGAATCTATTGATTCCGGATCGGCCTTTTGTAGGGTTAGCCAACTATGTGGAATTATTTCAGGATAAGGTCTTTCTGATCTCGATCAAGAATACCATTGTCTACACTATTGGTGTGGTCCCTATCCAGACGCTTTTAGCCTTAGTCCTGGCTTTCATCATGAACCAGAAGCTGCGCGGGCGGGCCTTCTTTCGATTGGCCTTTTACATTCCCGCGATAACTTCATCGGTGGTTACCTCGATCATCTTCGTGTGGATTTACTCCAAGCCTGGTTTGTTGAACTATCTACTGTCACTCATTGGTGCAGAGGGAACGGATTGGCTCACCAACCCTGGTACTGCCCTATTTGCGATCATGGCTTTGAACATCTGGACCACATCGGGCTACTTCATGATTTCCTTCCTTGCTGGTCTACAATCGATTCCTCAGTCGCTCTATGAAGCCGCAAAGATAGACGGTGCCAATCAATGGCAACAGTTCTGGAAGATCACAGTACCAATGGTACGCCCTGTCACCTATTTCGTGGTTGTACTAGGATTAATTGGGTGCTTTCAGGTCTTTGACCAGATCTATGTGATGTCGAGTGGTGGGCCAGTGAATTCTACTACTACGATGTCTTACTTCACCTATAACAACTCCTTTAAGTACTTCAGGCTAGGTTATGGAGCGGCTTCGGCAATTGTCCTTGCCATCATCATATTTGGTGCAACCTGGGTACAGAAGAAATACTTCCCTTCGGAAGCTTATTAATCATCAGCAGACGATACAATGAAACAACTAAAATTGCAAAAGATTCTGTTCTATGGTCTGCTGTTTCTGATGACAGCGATCTATATTGGGCCATTCTTGTTTTCCCTTTCCATTTCCTTCAATGCGGAGCAAGACGTATTTGAATGGCCCATCAAACTGATTCCAGAAGAGTGGACCCTAGGCAATTATCAAGCCGTTTGGAGAGATCTTCCCTTCAGCCAATGGCTGTTCAATAGTGTACTTATAACGACGATTCAAACCATTGCTAATGTATTTTTTGCCGCACTGGCAGGCTTTGCCTTTGCGCGATTAGACTTTCCTTTTAAAAACCTCCTATTCTCTATTTTGCTAGGGAGTTTGATGATTCCCGGCATTATCTTATTGGTGCCAAAATTCATCATCTTGAATGAGCTGTACCTGATCAATACTTATGCTGGTTTGACCCTTCCTGGGCTAGTGTCCGTAGTAAATATCTTCTTGATGAAGCAGTTCTTCGAGACGATTCCGAAAGATTTAGAGGAAGCAGCCTTGATCGATGGTTGCTCCTACTTCCGCATATTTTGGCAGATTTTCCTGCCCGTTTCCAAGCCAGCTTTAGCTGCCGTAGCTATTTACACCTTTCAAGGTTCGTGGAATGAATTCATGTGGCCCGTTATCGTGACCACCACTCGAGATATGTTTACGCTGCCGGTAGGTATGGCATTTTTGAAGAATGAATTTTCGGTGCAATGGCCATTACTCATGGCCGGGACCATTCTGATCTCATTGCCCACACTGGCTATTTTTCTGATTTTCCAAAGGTACTTCGTCCAGGGGGTCGCCTCCGCTGGATTGAAGGAATAGTTTTCATAAACCAACCATAATTTGATTGCATTATGGCAGATGTAATATTAAAAGACATCAAAAAAGTTTACAACAAGGATGTCCTTGCTATCAAGGGTGCCAACGTAGAGATCAAGGATAAAGAATTTGTGGTATTGGTTGGCCCTTCCGGTTGCGGGAAATCCACACTACTTCGAATGATTGCTGGCCTGGAGGAGATTTCCGACGGAGACCTTTGGATCGATAATAATCGGGTCAATGATCTATCCCCAAAAGACCGAGATATAGCTATGGTCTTCCAGAATTATGCCTTGTATCCGCATATGTCGGTCTATGACAATATGGCCTTCGGCTTGAAGCTTCGGAAATACCCGAAAGCGGAAATCAAGGAGCGGGTGGAAAAGGCTGCTGACATCCTCGGTCTCACCGAATACTTGGATCGCAAACCCAAGGCCATGTCTGGAGGTCAACGACAACGGGTAGCCATTGGGCGCGCCCTGGTTCGCCAGCCAAAGGTCTTCCTGTTCGATGAGCCTCTATCTAACCTCGACGCCAAATTACGCGTACAAATGCGTATAGAGATCAAGCGTTTGCATCAACAGCTGCAAGCG
>ENA-UENT01000368-UENT01000368.1-marine-metagenome-genome-assembly--contig:-NODE-368-length-30046-cov-3.197448_pt1 | contig 30046 bp, 27 predicted proteins | sample MGYA00237879_ERZ529330 | MGnify/ENA primary metagenome ERZ529330 (study PRJEB26372, sample SAMN05368345) | marine metagenome | biome: cultured habitat; feature: ocean water; material: water; isolation... | reverse complement strand
CATTTGATATCTCTGTTCTTGAGTTGGGTGATGGCGTTTTTGAAGTGAAATCAACCAATGGTGATACGCACTTAGGTGGTGATGACTTCGATCATATTATCATCGACTGGTTGGCTGATACTTTCAAGGATCAGGAAGGAATGGACCTTCGCAAAGATCCAATGGCGCTTCAGCGTCTGAAAGATGCAGCGGAGAAAGCTAAAATCGAATTGTCATCTTCTACTGAAACAGAAGTTAACCTACCATACATCACTGCAGTAGATGGTGTACCTAAGCACTTGGTGGTTAAATTGTCTCGTGCGAAGTTTGAGCAATTGGCAGATAACTTAGTAGAGCGTACTTTGATTCCTTGTCAGGAAGCCATAAAAGATGCTGGTTTAGAGAAGAGTGAAATCGACGAAATCATCTTAGTAGGTGGTTCTACTCGTATCCCTCGCATCCAAGCTGCCGTGGAAGAGTTCTTCGGTAAAAAGCCTAACAAAGGGGTAAACCCTGATGAGGTGGTAGCTGTAGGTGCTTCTATCCAAGGCGGTGTATTGAGTGGTGATGTACAGGATGTATTACTTCTAGATGTGACACCATTATCTCTAGGTATCGAAACCATGGGAGGTGTTTATGATGTGGTAATTGAAGCTAACTCTACCATTCCTACGAAGAAAGCGAAAACTTATTCTACAGCTGCGGACAATCAACCTTCAGTAGAAATTCATATTCTACAGGGAGAACGTCCAATGGCGACGGATAACCGCTCAGTAGGTAGATTCATCTTAGATGGAATTCCTCCTTCACCAAGAGGTATGCCTCAAATCGAAGTTACTTTCGATATCGATGCCAACGGTATCTTAAGCGTTTCCGCGAAAGATAAAGGCACCGGTAAAGAGCAGAACATCAGAATCGAAGCTTCTACTGGTTTATCCAAGGAGGAAATCGAAAAGATGAAGGCAGAAGCAGCTGCTAATGCAGATAGCGATAAGCAGGCTCGCGAAAGAGTTGACAAGATCAACACTGCGGACTCTTTAATTTTCCAAACTGAGAAGCAGTTGAAAGAATTCGGAGACAAGGTTCCTGAAGACAAGAAGGCACCTATCGAAGCTGCGCTTAACGACTTGAAAGAGGCACATAAAGCACAAGATATCGACAAGATTGATAGTGCAAGTGCAGCCTTAAATACAGCATGGCAAGCCGCTAGCCAGGAAATCTACCAAGCTTCTCAAGAGGCAGGTGCGAATGCTGGCGGTGCAGGACCTGAAGCTACGGCTGATGCGAATGCGGGTGACGCAGGAGCTGGTGCTGGTGGAAATGATGCGGAGGATGTTACAGATGTCGAATACGAAGAAGTAGACGACAAGAAGTAAGTCGAAGCAAGATTCCGTTCAATGAATAGTTGAATGGTGAAAAATAAAAAGGGGTATCGAATTCGTTTCGATACCCCTTTCTTTGTAAGGTATAATGATGAAGTCGTGTTGCGACTAAGCCTACTTTATAGATTCTTAAGTTCACTAACGACTTTGCTCAAGGAGTCCTTGGCATCTCCAAATAACATCCTATTCTTATCGTGGAAGAACAAAGGATTTTGGATACCAGCATATCCAGGACTCATACTACGTTTCAATACGATAACGTGCTTCGCTTCCCAGACATTTAAGACTGGCATGCCGTAGATTGGACTGCCAGGGTCATCCAGCGCTGATGGATTAACAACGTCATTGGCCCCCACAATCACCACGATATCTGTGTTAGGGATGGCATCATTGGCATCATCCAAGTCCAATAGTTTAGGATAAGGTACATCGGCTTCTGCCAATAGTACGTTCATGTGTCCAGGCATACGGCCCGCTACCGGGTGGATAGCATATTTTACATCTACGCCATTGGCTTCCAACAAATCATCTACCTCTTTGCACACTTTCTGCGCTTGCGCTACGGCCAATCCGTATCCAGGAACAATCATTACAGATTGTGAGTAGTACAGCTGAATGGCCGCGTCGTTGACGGTCACTTCTTTAGCCACTTGATCGCCGGTACCTTTAGCAGCACTTCCACCGCCACCACCGAATCCACCAATCAAAACATTCAAGAGTGAACGATTCATGGCTTCGCACATCAAAACCGTCAAGATAGTCCCGGAAGCACCTACTAGAATACCTCCCACCAACATCAGTTGGTTGCCGTATATCAAACCTGCGGCAGCTGCTGAAAGTCCAGTAAATGAGTTCAAGAGGGAAATCACTACAGGCATATCTGCACCACCGATCGGTGCCACAAAAGAAAATCCATATACTAAGGTTAAGCCCATGAAGGTGAGTAGAAGGCCAAGGCTCATATCCGCTCCTTGCAGATATAGCATTACCCCAACCACCAAAGTTCCCACCAACAAGACCATGTTGATGATGTTGTGTTTGGGCAAGGTGATGGTACTGTCCCAGACCAAACCTTGCAATTTGGCGAATGCCAACAAACTACCGGTAAAGGCTACGCCACCGATCAATAGGGTCAGTAGTGCGATGCCAATCCCACCAGCGGTTGGATTAGACATATTAACGAGTTCAACCATGGCTAGAACTACTGCACAAGCCCCACCTAATCCGTTAAAGATGGAGACCATCTGTGGCATGGCCGTCATTTGAATTCTTCTAGCGGAAATACCACCGGCTATCGCGCCCACTGCAATTCCCCCAATGATCCAGCCGTAGTTATTATTGGCACCCTCAAGAGGAGCTACCAAAGCGGCAATGATAGCAAGCCCCATTCCGACCCCGGCGTATATATTACCTCTCCGGGCGGTGTCTGGTGAACTCAACAGGCGTAAGCCCCAGACAAAACCTACTGCTCCTAGCAGATAGGCTAGATTGATAAAAAAATCGATTGCCATTTCTTATTTTTTTGCTTTTTTCTTTTTGAACATTTCTAACATACGGTCCGTCACCGCAAATCCTCCAGCCACGTTGACCATCCCCAATACTACACCGAGGAAGCCTAAACTGAGTGTCAAATAATCATCTGGTTCAGCCTGCCGAATCAGCAAGATGGCACCGATAATAACTACTCCACTAATGGCATTAGCTCCTGACATCAGCGGCGTATGCAGTACGGTTGGTACTTTAGAAATTACCTCAAAACCCAATATGATCGTGAAGATCAATAGGTAGATCAGCAGTAGGTTTTCGTTAAAGAATTGATAGATTGTATCCATGTTATTGTATCGTTTCAGCAGATTAAGCAGGCTTATCGGCTGTAATTAAGGCTGATGCAATGATTTCATTCTCCATATCCAAGTTGAGCTGATTCTCCTTCATCCACACCTTCGCGAAGTTGAGGAGATTATTGCTATACAAGAAACTTGCATCTTGTGGCATCAGAGAAGCCAGACTTGAGTTTCCTAGGATATATACACCATTATGTTGAACGACCTTGAGGTCTTCGGTGAGTTCGCAGTTTCCTCCGGTGGAAGAAGCCAGATCAACGATTACGGATCCAGGTTTCATCTTCTCAACGGTTTCTTTTGGAACCAGAATGGGAGCTTTTCGTCCACGTACCTGAGCCGTAGTTACGATCACATCAGATTTCATAGCTCGAGCTTGCACTTCAGCTCGCTGGCGCTTGATGAATTCTTCACTTTGTTGAACTCCATAACCGCCGGCCCCTTTATCTTCCACAGCCCCTTCGACTTCCACAAACTTGGCACCCAAACTAAGCACTTCCTCCTTGGCCGCACTTCTCGTATCAAATGCCTCCACCTGCGCACCTAAGCGTCTAGCCGTGGCAATGGCTTGCAGACCTGCTACCCCCGCTCCAAGTACCAAAACTTTGGATGGCTTGATGCTTCCCGCAGCAGTAATCATCATCGGAAAGTATCGAGGAAGTAAGGAGGCCGCTTCCAGGATGGCTTTATAACCAGCAATGGAAGCCATGGAGGAAAGTACATCCATGGATTGTGCTAGAGTGGTCCTAGGGATCATGTCTAAACTAAAGGCCCGTAATCCGAGCGCTTTGAGCTTCCCGGTGATCTCGGCATCGGCAAAGGGCTGGAATTGAGAAATCACCAAAGTATCCTTTGCCAAGCTCTTCATTTCAGCTTCTGACAAGGGGTGGATACTGACAGCAATCTCTGCTTCCTTTAGCAATTCCGACCTGCTTTTCACCTGCGCGCCCTGTTCCTGGTACTCCTCATCGGAGTACAAAGCCTCTTGGCCCGCACCAGCTTCAATTAGGATCTCCAAGCCCAAATCCTTGAGTTTAGGAATGGTCGAGGGAACGACGGCGACACGCCTGTCGATTTCTTCTTTAAAAACAGCAAGTTTCATAATAATGTATGGCCTTTGGTGGTGAAAATAACTAAAATTTCGATTTTTGGCCTAATCGCAGTATATCTGAAAAAATATTTGGTAGGAACTGCCTTCAGAAGGAAGGTCTTGAGTGAGCAAATAAAAGAAAAAAATTGGAAAGAGGTAGCTATGCGAACACTAAATTAATACTAAACATTTACGGAACAGGCTGCTTGTGATAGATGAAGAAACGACTAAAAGGGATAGGAAAATTGGTAATCTATAGAATGGAAAGCTTTAATGGCCAGCGACTTAAGCTTAGTTCTGTTCCATCACTGAAATTCTTAAGTCGCTGACCATTTAGAGGTATCTCTAAGGAGCAAGATTTAGGCCTCTTTGAGTTTATGTGAAAACTCCTTTTGCAACTTTTTCACCTTGGGGGTGATGACGAAGGTACAATAGGGGTTGCGGTTTCCAACATTGTTGTAGTAATTCAGATGGTAATCCTCCGCTTGATAGAACTTCTCCAAAGGACTTAACTCCGTCACAATAGGATCAGACCAAAGCTTTGGGGCCACGTTCTGAATAGACTCTTCCGCAATCTGCTTTTGCGTATCATCATGATAGAAAATGACAGACCGATATTGCGGTCCAACATCATTACCCTGTCGGTTTAGAGTAGTGGGATCGTGCGCGCTCCAAAATACCTCTAGTATTTCAGCATAGCTGATCACAGTTGGATCAAAATACACTTGTATGACCTCTGCATGTTTGGTGGTACCGGAACATACCGCTTTGTAGTTGGCATTCTCGGCCGTGCCTCCTGCATAGCCAGATACGACTTTGTTTACCCCTTGTAGTCTTTGCACCACAGCTTCCACACACCAAAAGCATCCTCCACCAAGGGTAGCAATCTCTTCTTTATGGTTTGTATTCATTGCTTGAATTTATACTGAAAAACACCTGGGTACGGCAAATGTTTAGCCGAGGAGACTATAAGCGGAGGAGCCGGTTTCTTTCTGCTCTTTGAGATGGTGGAGAAACAATTTCAGCGCTTCTTTTTTAGAGTTATCCAATTCGTAGCTAATATAGCGCGTGAAGTATTCCTTTAAGTCAAAGCCAGAGCTCGGCTGCGGCAATATGTAGGTCAATTCTGGTACGGCATCGATGCCCATTCGCAGGGCTTTGTTGAATCCTTCTACGAAGGAAGAGGGTAGGGGGCGACGACTCACCCACGCTGCAAACACAAAAGGGAGGCCTGTGAAATCCATCCATGCCCGCCCCAAATCGTAGAAATACGGGAATTTTTCGTGAAGTCCCATGGTGCGATCACCGATCACTAGGCCGCCGGTAGCTCCTTGGATACGATCCAAATAGCCCTCCGTGGCGTGAACCAGTTCTGGCTGGAGCTTCCAGTGGTGCTGGAGCAAAATCTTAGCTAATTCTACCGATGTTCGAGAATGAAAATCCAGATATATCTTGCTAAGTTTTGATAAGGGTTGATGGGAGAAAATGCCTACTGTTTTCACTGCTCCTTCAGCGCCAATGCAGTAATCTGAAATGATCTCGGCATTGACAATTTCTGGTATAATGGCAACAGGTACCAGACCAAGATCCACTTCACCAGCCTGCAACTTCCTTGCACATTCCGAAGGAATATCCAACTGCAAGTCAATATCCTTGGCAATATCGCTTTTGAACAAACCGTACAGGAGAGGCTTGGTATTCAAATAGCTTACCGCAGTGATCTGAATCTTATTCATAAGCTTCACAATTACAGCCCTTCCACTTGGAAAGCTGAGAGATGAGAAGTGTCATTTTCTGCCAGAAAATTGAATTGGACGTCTTCTTGTTGCACCTGCCACAATCCGGTATTACTGTGATGAAAGCGATTCATCTCCGTCAATGGGACATCTTTCAAAACGCAAATCAAGGCGCGCATGGTACGGCCATGAGCACATACTAGCAGCAAAGATTCCTCCCTGGCACGCAGATGCTTTACGAATTGTTCGACTCTGGCACCAAGTTCTGCTGCACTTTCTCCTTCCGGGATTCTAGCATCCAAATTGCCGCTATTCCATTGAGTCATTAAATCTCTGTAGGTCTCTCTCATGCTTGGCTCTCCTTTCTTTCCTTCGTGGATCCCCCAACTGATCTCATTGATCTCAGCAAACTGTTCCCAGTGTATACCTTCATCAATAAAGTGAGCCATAGTTTGATGGGTACGCTGAAGCTTTGAGGTAAGGACCGCTTCAAAATTGAGGTGCGAGTAATGCCGATAAAAGGCCAGTGCCTGGTTGCGACCAAGCTGATTCAGTGGGGTGTCTACACCTTGACCTTGCACAATTCCATGCCTATTGAAATCTGTTTCTCCGTGTCGAACAATGAAGACCGTTTTGTTGCTCATATGATTCGGGGTAACGCTTGTTTCTGATTAATAAAACTACTTATTCACTACAGGTAGTGATAAATATCCTTTGTACTGATTATCATCTTCAAAGACGTGGTCTTTGAAATCTGTGACGACATTATATAGGGTATCCCTTTCAATTGGATGTCGATCTACCTGGCGAATCAATTTTACCAAATCCTTGGTGCTCATTGCTGGATTTTGCTCTTCCGATCCCGCCATCGTATAGATCTTCGTCGTATCATCAATGGTTCCGTCGATGTCGTCTACTCCGTAGGCCAATGACATCTGGGCCGTTTGTCGGCTAATCATAGGCCAATAAGCCTTGATATGATCAAAATTGTCTAAGTAGATTCGACTTACCGCGTAGTTCTTCAAGTCCTCGATGATAGTGCTTTCGTCCACATGTGACATTTGATTGCCCTTGTTGCGGAACTTCAGCGGGATAAAGGTCTGGAACCCACCTGTTTTATCTTGCAACTGACGTAGAAGGTCCATATGATGTACTCGGTGATAGTAGCTTTCTATGTGACCATATAACATCGTTGCATTGGAGCGATGTCCAAGTTCATGCCAGATTTCATGGATTCTTAACCACTGCTCCCCACTACACTTACCTCCGGCAATTTGATCCCGTATTTCTGGATGGAATATTTCCGCTCCTCCTCCTGGCATGGAATCCAAACCTGCTTCTTTCATTTGCTTCATTCCTTCCTCGTACGAAATCTTCGCCTTTTTGAAGATGTAGTGATATTCTACCGGTGTCAGGGCTTTAATATGAAGTTCTGGGCGATGAGCTCTGATCTGTCGGAAAAGCTCAGCATAGAAGGGAACATCATATTGTGGTAATACTCCACCTACAATATGTACCTCCGTAACCGGTTGGTCATCATATTTTTTGATGATGTCCATAATCTCTTCTAGGCTATATTCCCAACCTTCATCTCGCTTCTTGATCAACCTGGAATAGGAACAGAAAGTACAAGTATAGAGGCATACATTCGTTGGCTCCACATGAAAGTTGCGATTAAAATAGGTGCGATCTCCATGTTTGGCCTCTCTGATATGATTAGCCAGTGTGGCTAGATAACCTAATGGAGCCTCTTCAAAGAGTAATACACCATCATCCATACTCAAGCGTTCCTCATTTATCACTTTTTGCACAATCGCACGTAGTGGTTCGCTTAGAGATTTATCATTCAATAGGACATTCAAGGCGGATTGATCCATATTCTTCAGAATTGTTGTTTTGAGCTTCGCTCACAAAAGTATAACAAGTTTCGAAACTTTCAGTTTTAATTGAAACTACTTTTCTTAGAAATTTATTGTCTGTGATCACCCTTTGGGATAGGAGAGAATCAGAGCGAGCAAAGGTAAGAATAGTTTTTTTGGAATCTTAGCAGCAAGACTTTACCTTGCTGACTATGCTATCCATTTGCATTCCCGTCTTTAATTATAATGTTCTAGGTCTAGTGTCTACATTATTGACGCAAGCCCAGGCATTGCCAGTTGAGTTTGAGATACTGGTATGGGAAGATGGTTCCAAGGAAGAGCAGAAAGTGGAGAATCGGAAGCTTGTTGAGCTAGATTCCAGGGTTCATTATGTGGAATGGGAAAAAAATCGAGGGCGATCCATCATCAGGAATCGACTGGCCGAAGCTGCCCAATTTCCTTACCTGTTGTTCATGGACTGTGATGCAGCCTTGCCTGATGATGACTTTCTAAAACGTTATGCGGAATATTTAACAGAACCTCTCAAGAGGCAAGTGATCTGTGGTGGGAGGATATACCCGAAACGACCAGAAGATGCTCATCTACAACTCCATTGGCTATATGGTACATTGAAAGAAAGTCAGCCTGTAGAGCGCAGAAGGTTGGCACCGAATAGCTCTTTCATGACTAATAACTTCTTGGTATCCCGCGATATTTTTGAGAGTATCCAATTCAATGAAGACCTTCAAGGGTATGGCCATGAAGACACACTCTTTGGTTGGGAGCTACAAAAACAGCGGATTCAGATAGAACACATTGGTAATCCGGTTATTCACGCCGGACTCGAAACAAGTTCTGAATTCCTCGAAAAGACAACTCAGGGAATTGGAAACCTTCATAGACTACACAATCTAATCGGGGAACAGAACTCCTGGATAAACGAAATCAAATTGCTTCGGGTTTTCAGTCGCTTACAGGGGTGGCGGGTGACTGGAATCACCTATCGACTATTACATCTTCTCCAGAAGCCGATCGAAAAACAACTACATTCCGCCAAGCCATCCCTGCTTGCTTTTGACCTCTATAAATTGTATCGATTTTTGGATCATGATCGTAGATAATAATAGATTGTATTTATCTATTTTCACCCCGAAGGAGTTTAAAAACTACTCGTATGCGAAATGAATTCTTAGCCTTTTCTCTGATATCTATCCTAGTGGTAGCCGCCGTTGGCTATTTTCTTTGGCCACCGATGTGGTGGAGTTTAATCGTATTAGGACCGATCATTTTATTGGGTTTGTATGATATGACTCAGCATCAGCACGCCATTATGCGCAACTTCCCCATTTTTGGCCGAGGGCGCTATGTCATGGAAGATCTCAGGCCTAAGTTATACCAGTACTTTATTGAATCGGATACCAATGGCGCTCCGATTAGCAGAATATTCCGATCAGTAGTGTATCAACGAGCCAAAAAGGTATTGGACACTACACCTTTTGGGACTCAACTAGATGTGTACGAGGAAGGGTATGAGTGGATGAACCATAGTATCGGGGCGCTTGACGCCCATCAGTTAGATCATGATCCCAGGACAATGGTCGGAGAGGGGCTTTGTCAACAGCCCTATTCAGCGAGCTTATTCAACGTTTCGGCAATGAGTTTTGGGTCCTTGAGTAAAAATGCCATTATGGCCTTAAGTGGAGGGGCCAGGATTGGAGGCTTTGCGCACAATACGGGAGAGGGAGGCGTGAGTCCATATCATAAAGATCCTGGTGGAGCTCTCATTTATCAAATTGGGACTGGCTATTTCGGGGCTCGAGCGGATGATGGTAACTTTTCGCCAGAGCGGTTTAAAGAAACGGCTTCTCATCCGCATGTGAAGATGATTGAGTTGAAACTTTCACAAGGGGCGAAGCCAGGGCATGGAGGTATTTTACCAGCGAAGAAGAATACCGAGGAAATTTCCAAGATTAGAGGTGTGAAGGCAGGAACCGATGTTTTGTCTCCGCCTTATCATAAGGCTTTTAGTACGCCAGAGGGCTTGCTACAAGTACTGAGCCAGATGCGGGAACTTTCAGGGGGTAAACCGGTAGGATTCAAACTCTGTATAGGCCGCAGAAGTGAATTCATAGGCATTTGCAAGGCTATGATTAAAACTGGATTGCGACCCGATTTTATCGCAGTAGACGGAGGGGAAGGAGGCACCGGAGCTGCACCCTTGGAGTTCTCTAATTCAGTGGGTATGCCCTTTCGGGAAGGTTTGGCCTTTGCTATCGATACCTTACAAGGTTTTGATCTAAAGAAAGACATAAAGGTATTTGCTTCGGGGAAAATAATTACAGGCTTCCATATTTTCCGTGCCCTCGCCATAGGTGCTGATGCCACCTATAGCGCTCGTGCCATGATGCTGGCTTTGGGATGTATCCAGGCTTTAGAATGCAACACGAACAAATGTCCAACAGGTGTCGCTACTCAAAACCCAGAATTAGTTGCGGGTCTTGCCGTTGATGACAAGGAGGTACGCGTGGCCAACTATCACCAGGAAACCGTTGAGGGTTTTGTTGAACTGATGGCAGCAGCAGGTTTGAAGAAGCCGGAGCAGATCAATCGGAGCCACGTTTTTAGGAGGGTTAGCTTAAATGAAATTCGAAGATATGATCAATTATTCCCTTACCTAGAACCCGGCTGCCTACTCCAGGAAGAAACCGTACCTGAGTCCTGGAAACTAATCTGGGCAGAAGCCTCTGCTGATCGATTTTAGAGAAGGATATTGAATATTCGGACAAAAAAGAAAGGGATAAGATCGCGTATGGATCTTGTCCCTTTCTTCTTATATACGATGCTAGTTCATCTTTACAGCCCCTTGTGCGTGCCGTCGCAAAAGCCAGGATTATTGGTATGCTTGCAAGTGCAGAAGTAGGCAGTCTTTGTTTCTTCGGCTACAAAAACTTTGGGGGTGAAGGATGACCCTTTGTGGGATCCGTCACAAAAAGGTTGGCTGCTAGATTCTCCGCAGGAGCACCAAGCGTAAGTCTTTCCAGCTTCCAAGTCAATAGGTAGCGGTGCTTTTCCAGCAATTGTGGGCTTATCCATTTCTGTTTTTTTGATGTGATGGTAAATATGAATCCAAGGTGTGAATGATCACACCTTTACTTCTTTCTGAGTTTATCTAATAAAGAATTGAAGGTTTGGGCCTCTCGCTCCGACAGATTCTCGCTGTAGTAGGCATTTGTTTGGATACTTATGGCCGGACTAACTCTATCTAAGAGGGCCAATCCAGTTTGGCTAATACTTATATCTACTTTGCGACGATTTTCCTGGCAAATCTGACGTTCAACCAGTTGTTTCTTCTCCAACCGATCAATCAATCTCGTCAAATCTGTGCTGCGAAATAACAGTACCTCCTTGATTGCTCCTGCAGTCATCGGTTCCCCTTTGGCCCCCTTTAGTATCCGAAGCACATTGTACTGGACATGGGTCAAACCAAATTGATCTAGGACTTCCTTAATCTGGTGAGCAACCCAGTCTGCCGAAAACAGGAGATTTACAAGCATCTTATGATGTTCGCTTTCGAATTTTTCTTGCTTGATCTCCTGATTTATGCTCATACCCTCAAATTTGTTGTTGTTAACAACATTTGTTTACAACAATAATGAATGTATAAGTATTTAGGGTGGAATTGGTTTAAACTTTTTAAAATTTAGAAGTAGTCCAAATAGAGATAGCCTCCCAATGATAAATTGAAAGGCTATCTAGAAGCAATTGGTTAGAAATGTCCCGTTAACTCAATAGGGCCTCTCTAACTCTGGCTGGAGAGAAGGGGAGATGCCGCAGACGCTTACCTGTCAATGCAGTGAAGGCGTTGGCAATGGCTCCTGCTACCACAGGTGTGCTGGCTTCTCCAATGCCCTTGGGCGCATCGGTTGAGGGCATCATCGCAATTTCAATGCTCTCGGGTGCATCTTCGATACGCAGAATGGGGTAATCATGGAAATTCGATTGTTGTATCTCACCGTTTTTGATCGTCAATTGCTCACAAAATACACTACTCATACCCATGATAATCCCCCCTTCCATTTGCGCTTTCACATTGTCTGGTTGCACAATCGTGCCAGCATCTACAGCCGACCAGAAATGATGAACCCGGATTTTGCCCGTTGCTTCATTCACGGAGATTTCGCAGATCCCAGTACAAAGAGCTCCACTGCGTTCACCAAAGGCTATTCCTCTAGCACGCCCTTCAGCAGGGGGCGAGCTCCAGTTGGCCATATCGGCTGCCTTTTCTAAGGTAGCAAGGGCTCGAGGGGAGCTCTTCATTAGGGCACGTCGAATATCCAGAGGATCTTGCCCTTGATCAACGGCAATCTCATCGATAAAGGACTCAATTGCAAATTTATTGGGTCCATGACCTACCGCTCTCCAGTGTTTGATCCTAATCCCGTTTTTGGCGAGGCGAAGGTCTATTGCTTGATTTGGGATATTATAAAATTCATTTCTGGCACCGCTGGCCAATAAGTTGGAGCCATCGCCGACAATGCAATGGTTTAGGGCGACAATCTGGCCCTCGGAATCAGTAGCTGCTTCTAACTTTTGCAATGATAAAGGCCTATACATCCCATACTGTAAATCATCCTCTCTCGTCCAGATCAATTTCACTGGCTTACCTGCCGATTGGGATAACTTGACGGATTCTATGATATAGTCACTAGTGCTCCGCCGACCTAATCCTCCTCCGAGATAGCAGAGGTTCAGTTTTACTTGATCAGCTTCTATCCCTAGCTCCTTGGCCACGGTGGGGGCAATACTACCTGGGTTTTGGGTCCCTGCCCATATCTCTGCGGATTGACCGTCAGCTGCTACCGCTGCTATGGCATTCAATGGTTCCATTTGGGCATGATAGATATAATCATTCTTATAGACCGCAGCGTACTGTTTTTCTCCTTTCTGTAGGGCAGCTCTTACATCTCCCACACTATGCAGGACCTTCCCATCTGAGGAAGCATCTGCCATTGACAGGTATTGCTCCAAATCTTCTTGTGAGTCATGTCCCTGAGCCGCTACATTTTGGTCCCAATCGATGGCCAATTTGGTCTTAGCAGCCAGGGCTTTTTCCAAAGTAGTAGCTACGATGCCAATCGCATACTCAAAAGGTACGATGGCAATAATCCCCTCCAAAGCCTGGATTTCTGCTGCATTGGTTAGGCTAGGTTTTGCACCGTGCATTTTCCCCCTTTCCAGAATTCCATAATGCATATCTGGCACCTGAATATCCATGGCAAATTGGGCAGTTCCATCTACTTTTGCTGGGATGTCATATCTGGCAATTTCCTTGCCAATTAGCCGAAAATCAGCAGGGTTCTTAAGGTCGGAGGTTGGGATTTCGGGTATAGTTTCCGGAACAGTCAAAATATCAACAATTTCGCCATAAGTCATTTTCCGTCCGGAGGCTTCGTGCTGAACAAGACTTGGTGCTGTGCTAAGTTCCTGAATAGGAACCGACCAATGTTGAGCTACGCTATGTAATAAGATGTATCGTGCCTGTGCACCAGCTTGTCGAAGTGCATCAAAATACCCCATCACGGTTCGGCTTCCGACGTTGATCATCACCTTTCGATTTCCAAAGGCTTTGAATCCATAGGTCTCTACATTTATGGGAGCCGTCTCGATCTTTACCTGATCCCAATTTGCATCCAGTTCCTCAGCCAGGATGACAGGAAGGGCAGTCATTGAACCTTGCCCCATTTCTGAAGCAGGGTTGTAGATGGTAATTTGCCCATCATTTCTGAGGTGTACCCAAGCATTGACTTTCTCTTCGGAAAGCTCACTTGGATCTATTTCTCTTTTTTTGCCAGAAAGAGTAGGATAAAGGGCATAGGCGGTAATGGCGAGGGTGACGCCACCGGCGGCAGCGATGAAATTTCGCCTTGATATATTATTGGAAGACTTTTCCATTGATTGTAAGTTTTAGAAGTTAGCTCTGGATGGAATGCTGAATATTACGGTCCATGCGAACTAAGAAGCGGTTCCTGATGCTCGTTCTATGGCCTTTACTATGCGTGTATAGGTGCCACAACGGCAAAGGTTCCCATTCATGTGAGAAACAATCTCTTCCCGCGAAGGCTTACTATTCTGTTCTAGAAGCGCTGCTGCTTGCATAATCTGACCAGATTGGCAATAACCACATTGTGGCACTTGTTCTTCGATCCAGGCTTCCTGGAGAGGATGTAAACCTTTTGAAGAGAGTCCTTCAATCGTTTTTATTTCTTGATCTTCTGCGAGACTGGAAACCGGCATGGTACAAGACCGAATGGGTTGACCATCCAGGTGTACCGTACAGGCTCCACATTGACCAAGTCCGCAACCAAACTTGGTACCAGTGAGTGCCAAATGTTCTCTTAGTACCCAGAGCAGTGGGGTAGAGGCCTCTGTATTGACTTTGTGGGTTTCCCCATTGATTTGAAGCGAGTAGGCTGGCATGTGTATGCGTTTTAGGTAAAAAAGAGAAGGCATGGAATCTACCTTGTTGGAAATAGCGCTAGCTAATTTACTAATATTTATCTACAAGAAGAATGATCGAATAGCCGTCTTGATCGGATATATTTTCCAAGCTTGGGCAAGGTAATACTAGGAATAAAACGCTAGTTTTGCTACCTAGCTATTCAGGCTGCAATAGCCAGTACATTCTTTGGAGTATTAAAGATCTAGAATCATGAACAAGTCCTGTTTACCAATCCTACTACTACTCGGCCTCTTGTTGTCCGGTTGTGATGCCGCACCAGAAAAGGAAGGGGAAAGCACCACTAAAAATGAAGTTTCAATGGAAAAACACTATGTATTTGTGGGAACCTACACCCGCAAAGAAGGGCATGTAGATGGGAAGGCAAAAGGGATTTATGTCTTACAATGGGAAGAGTCCCAGGCTAGCCTAAGCACGCTTGATACGCTTACGGGGCTACCTAACCCCTCCTACATCAACCTTCATCCCGATGGAAAATACTTGTATGCTGCCAATGAATTGGCGGATGGCTCTGAGGAAGTGCTTGGGCAGGTAAGTGCTTTCTCTATAGACCCCGTAAATCGATCCTACCAGCAATTGTCCAATGTCTCCGCCATGGGAGACGCGCCTTGTCACGTGGCTGTTCTCGGCGATAAATCCCATGCAGTAGTAGCTAATTATGTTGATGGTAATGTGGCTGTTCTACCCATAAACAGTGATGGTTCCCTGGGAGAAGCAGTGGCGGAAGGACAGCATGAAGGGAAGGGACCTAATGAAGGTCGACAAGCTGGACCACACGCTCATATGGTGTACCCATTCCCCAACTCAAATTCCGCTTTTTTAGCGGTTGATCTCGGTATAGATCAGATTGTCCACTACGAATGGGATCAGGCGGAGCAAAAACTAAGTGAGGTGGCACGTACAGCCATTACTGCAGGTGCAGGTCCTCGACACTTGGATTTTCACCCTTCCTCGAACCACTTGTATGTCCTTAGTGAACTAAATCATACCGTTGAGGTTTTTGAATATAAGTCTGTCGATGCAGCCTTTGAACGAAAGCAGGTGATATCGACTTTGTCTGAAGGATCATCGGCGGTATCCTATCCAGCCGCGATCAAGGTGCATCCCAATGGAAAGTTTTTGTATGCTTCCAATCGAGGCAGTACAGAAGAAGAAAATAGCATTGCGATTTTCTTGATTGACGGCCAAAGTGGAGAACTAGCTTTTCAGCGAGTCGTTCACACCGGGGGCAACTTCCCTAGAGACTTCGAGATTACACCAAGTGGAAACTTTCTTTTGGCTGCAAATCAGAACTCAGGGAATATAGTAGTGTTTAAAATTGATGCAGAGAGCGGTGATTTGACGGAAACAGGCACAGACTTTGCGATACCTACACCAGTTTGTCTAAAATTTCTATCGATCTAAACTTGAGGAAGCCGAAACGATTTCCGTTTTTTGTGCTACCTACCAAATAATACAACCATGGCAACAGAGCAAAATACGGACGTCCCAACTCTACCAAAATTGAATACAATTGACGAAGCCATTGCTGATATCAAAGCAGGGAAAGTAATTATCGTTGTAGATGATGAAGATCGAGAGAATGAGGGCGATTTCATTTGTGCCGCTGAATGCGTCACACCAGAGATTGTCAACTTCATGGCCACGCATGGCCGCGGTCTAATCTGTGCACCGATCACCGAGGAGCGAGCCGATCAACTGAAACTTTCTCGGATGGTGTCCAATAATACGGACATGCATCAGACAGCTTTCACCATTTCTATCGACTATAAGCACAAAGGCTGCACCACAGGCATCTCCGCTTATGACCGTGCTACTAGCATTCAAGCCTTGGTGGACCCGGAAACTAAACCCGATGACTACTCCCGCCCAGGACACATCTTTCCACTCATAGCCAAGAACGGTGGAGTGTTGAGAAGAACAGGACATACAGAGGCTGCCATCGACCTAGCCACTATGGCTGGTTTCTATCCCGCAGGAGTCTTGATTGAAATTTTGAACCCTGATGGAACTATGGCCAGGTTGCCACAGCTACTAGAAATCGCGGATCGATTTGACCTTAAACTGATCACCATCAAAGACCTTGTGGCCTACCGTTTGAAGATGACAAGTCTGGTGAAAAAGCAGGCTAGTGCAGAGGTTGATACGGCTTTCGGTAAATTTGAATTCATTGCCTACAAAGAATTGAATAGTTCTAGAACTCATCTAGTGATCAGAAAAGGACAATGGGAAGAAGGAGAACCTGTACTGGTCCGAGTTCATGCCGGTTCAAATACAGGGGAACTGTTTGCTCACTTGATCAAGGGAATGTCCAAGGAGTTGCATAAAACCATGGATATCATTGCCAAAGAAGGCAAGGGAGCCATTCTGCTACTTCGGTACGATGAGGAGGAAGACCTAATAACGAAGACCATCAAAGCACTGCAGGAACAACAAAGTAAAGGAGAAAAACTCAACCCTTTCCTTAAGCGCTATATGGACTCTGAGCAAAAGGACATTGGCATTGGCTCGCAAATCCTAAGAGATATCGGCTTATCTAAGATCCGCCTACTCACGAATTCTCGCCGCAAATTGGTGGGTCTCGATGGGTATGGACTTGAAATCGTAGAGCATGTAGGCTTCTAGAGCGGAATCGGGATAACAGTAATCTGTCAATAACATACTGTTCTAATTTAGCCAAAACTTTAACCTAGCTACTATCCGGGCAAGTCTCTCTCCTGGATAGCAGCTCGTCCTTGATTGAGGATACCGGAATAAAGCAATCAAAGGTCTTTCCAACGTCTAGCAGGACCCACACTGAACAAAGACCTACAGCAGATCTTCAAGTTTGGGAAATGGTAGATCACACCAATTGGTCCATTGATCACATAAGTCCTACCACTCAACAAAGCAAGTTGGTAAGAGCTCCTTCATGCATTATTATTACAATGCAAAACAATAATTGTATGAAGATTCATCTACTACTTCTCCTGCTTGCTGGGATCACATGGCTGCCGAAAGCCCAATCACAACTATTGACCCCGATCCCAGACACAACTAATTATACCCAACCGGACGAAAGCGTTAAAGATCATTACATCGCCCTCGGTTTTACTGCTAGGGCGGCTAGTGGATATCGGCAAATGCGAGACTTCTACAATAATCAGGGGTTTGAAGATCTCTTTTTGGAAGAGGTATTGACGTTCGGAGCTGGGTTTCGCTTTTGGGATCGTTATCATCTAGAGGTGAGTTTGGATCGGTCGTTTACTAACGATATAGAAGATGTGGAAATAGTCTCCAATGGGCATATCTTGTCTCTAAGAGAAAGTAAGGTTGCGATAAACCTCTTGTTAGGATATCGTGTTTGGCAGAAGCGGCACCAAAGTCTTATTGTCCATGCCGGTTTTTCCTGGCTACAGAACAGAGGGGAAGTGTCGGAAAAGCGTCCACAAGATTTTGACTTTGAAACGGCCAACATTAATGTCCCGCAAGGTGTCAGGAGTTGGCCAACCTTCATACATCAGCAAGGAGCAATACACCTAGCTGTACAGCTTAAGTTATCCTACCCCAGACCAAGATGGTGGAGCACGGATACCGAGCTAAAGTTCGGTTTTATTAGTGGTTTCAAATCAAAATCATGGTCAGTAGATCCAGGCCAATCACTGAATGTTCCCTCGGATAGAGCTCAATATTTTTACATTAGTGGACTGTACCACTTTTTCCTTTATTAATGTATTTGGGGGAAATGAGAATTACACCGCTTATCCTTTCACTTGGTTTATTATTCCCCATCCTGGTCACCGGACAACAGGATAGTAGCAGTGTGGATACTGGGGAAGAGTATGCCACCATCTACTTTTATCGCAAAGCCGAATTTTATAATGGACGCTTTGAGTGTTGGGTAGATGAAACGCGATTGCTATCTAACTTTAAGGCGGCCAGTTATTTTTGGTTAAACCTTCCTGCCGGTAACTATGAAATCCGGACGACCGGCCGGCCAACCTGGCTCATTTATGAGAAAAAATATCAACTAAAAGTGGAAGCAGGCCAGGTTTACTATATTGAGGGAGTGATCGAATACGACTTTCTGGGTACTGCGCTTTTTCTGCAGGAACGGAAGCAAACAGACTTCGATGCACTCAAATCTAAATTAAGGTTCGATGTACGGGCAATCCGGTTACTGGAATAAAGCTTCTCGCTACCTTTTTGCGGGCATTAGCTTGGTGCTGTTGGGCTACTGGGTTTATCGGTGGCAACAGGGGCTGGTACCCTATGCTGCCGGCGGAGGAGCCGACCTAGCAGGCTTTATACGGTGGCTATTGGGGTATGTGTTCTTGTTGGCGGTAATCCTGGGTGCTGCCTGGCTCAACCATCGCTTGCTCTATCGCAAATTGCTTAGTCGGCAGACCCCACTGCATTGGGCCTATTTCAGTTGGCTCCTGATCCTGTGGTGGATTCTATTCGAACTCTTTCAGAATTTAAATGGGTATGCCACGGAAATCATAATTGAGAATTGGTTTGTGAGCTTGTTGTGCACCTTGTTGATTGCCGTCCTGACATTGGCCATTGATCAGCCAGAAAGCCGGCGAAAACGGGCGGAGCTGGAACAGGATAAGATGGAGGCAGAATTACATAACCTTCGAGCACAACTACATCCGCACTTCCTGTTCAATACGCTGAATACGATCTACAGTGAGGCACTACAAGAAGATCAGGAACAATTGGCTACGCTGATTGCTGAATTATCTGGTTTGCTGCGCTTTTCCTTTAAGCATGCTAAGCAAGCGAGGGTTACCCTGCACGAAGAAGTCGATTTTTTACGGCGCTACATCCATTTACAGCAAGCTCGACTCACATCCGCTCAGCAGCAAGCTGTGCAAATAAATATAGCTGATGAATTCGCCGAGTATTGGCTTCCGCCATTGCTGGTCATCCCATTTGTGGAGAATGCTTTTGTACACGGGGTATTTGATGGCCCGGATTTTTTCTTACAGATTGAGCTCAAGGTACAGGATGACTACCCTAGATTGCAAATTGCCAATAGCCGACCTGTCAAGAAAGGGACTAGCGGAACCGGCACAGGAGTTAGCAATACCCGTCAGCGCCTGGAGCGTCTCTACCAGAATAATTATTTGTTGGTAGAGGATCGCACACCTGATATCTACCGACTACATTTGAAGTTTCCTTTAAGCTTATCCGCATGATATTGAAAGCCATAGCTATAGATGATGAAGCCCCTGCCCTGGCCGTTATTGTCAAGCATGCCGAGAAACTTCCTTTCTTGTCGCTGGAAAAAACGTTTATTAATCCGCTGAAAGCCATAGCCTGGCTACAGAACAATCCCGTGGACCTCATTTTCTTGGACATTGAAATGCCAGAGATGCGGGGCACCGATTTTATGCGGACCATGAATGGGCTTTCATCAGCCAATTTCATCTTCACTACGGCCTATGAATCCTATGCCCTGGAAGGATTTGAATTGCGAGCCCTGGATTACTTGCTCAAGCCCATTCTGTTCACACGCTTTGCCGATGCCTGCAAACGTGCCCTGACTCAGGTCGCTCCAGAAGAACCTGCAGCTAACGATTCCTTTATGTTTGTTAAAGATGGTCATGATTGGGTGCGGGTGGATTTTCAGGACATCCTCTATGTCCGTTCTGATGGAAACCTGCTCTTTATTCATCAAAGTAACCATAAGGTCGTTACCCGAATGACTTTGCAGCACTTCCTGGGCACCGTACCTCAAACCGCCTTTGTACGTACGCACAAGTCATACGCGGTGGCGCTGTCTGCCGTCCGAAAAATCGAACGTATGCAATTGGTGTTAAGTGACAAAACGAAGATCCCAATGGCCAGATCGTATCGCCCATCCGTTACAGAACGTCTGATTCAAAGAGATCCTTCCGCCTTTGACAGGAGCTAGAATTTTAGCCCTTTATGACGGGGTGCCCAATAGACAAAAGCACGCCAGCTGTATCTCAGTTGTTGTCAGCCTTACTACAAATTCTAGATCATGACTAACCCTTGTGAATGACTTAAATTTACCATATTCGAGCTTATTGACAGCCTACAGGACCAGATCTATTGATTTCTTAAAACGCTGTTAATCTTAGTAATACGTACTTTGAAAGGCTAGAAGCGGCTACTGGTCTCATAATGATGTGGGTGACTTGCCCTTTTCCTACCCAGCAATTATCTTTAGTTCACACTAATTGGACAGGTATGAGCAAAAAACAATCGAAGATTAAGTGGAAAAATGTATTGCGTATGGGCAATCTCATTTTTCAGATAGGTTGGAGAGTTCTCGTATTCTTTCTGGTATTGGCATTGGCCTTGTTCCTGTACCGAGGAATGCACAATGAGAACTATGCGGTGGAAGCTTTTCACGTTCCCAAGGGATATGTGGATGCTGGCCTCAATGGGGTGGTATTTGCAAATAAACTGATGGATGAGGTTCAGGCAGTAGATGATTTTATTGCCAGTGTAAAGGAACGTCCGACGGAAGTACAAAGCGGGATTCAACCTGATCTCAATTTTCAGGTCATGGGTATTGGACTTACCGTAAATTCTATCACTTATTTCTTGAAGGAGATTTTTGGGAAAGAACGGCGCGCCATTGGTGGTGAACTAACGGATATTGATCAAGAGCTGGAACTTACCTTAAGAATTACCGGACACCAATCTAAACATTTTTCTGTGGCTTATGAGCAAGGGAAACGAGAAGAAGCCCTGCAGCACTTGATGCATGAGGCAGCCAAGGTGGTCATTGGCTTGTTGGATCCTTATCGCCTCTCTGTATATCATTATAAGAAGAAGGAGATGGATAAGTCCCTAGAATTAATCATGGATCTGATCGCTAACAAGCCAGATGAAGCAGCCTGGGGTTATCTGGCCTGGGGTAATATTTTAAATACCTTGGATCGCCCCGAAGAAGCCTGCGAGAAGTTTCAAAAGTCGATTGAACATCAAAGTGGTTTCCGCTTAGCTTATGCGAATTGGGCTTGGACCGAACTACGACAGCGGAATTATGAAGCAGCTATTCCGCTGTTCGAAAAAGCAAATCATGGGCATCCAAAAGTGGCTAGTTACTACAACGGGATTGCCATGTGTTATAGAAATATGAAGGAGTATAAGAAGGCTGAAACCTATTTTGCCAAAGCCTCAGCCTCAGATCCTGAGCACACACTTTGGTGGAACGGGAATTGGGCTGGAATGAAGTACTTCAATATGCAGGATACAATCGGTGCGATGCGTCTGATGAAAAAGACAGGTGATGAAATGAAAGAGGGAGGAAGTAAGTACCTAGCTTATTCCGCTTACTACTACTACAAAAATGAGCCGGACAGTGCGCAGCAAATGGCTGAGCTAGCCCTGGAAATTGCCCCTAGCAACTTGATGGCCCTTACTCAAGTGACGAACTTCTACTACGATTCTGAGGAGAACGAGAGGTGCATTGAGTCTAGTAAACGAAAAATTAAGATATTGTTGTCCGACAGAAATGTAGAGAACTGGTCTAATCAGTTATTAAATACCTACAATGTATTGGCCATGTGTGATTATCGCTTAGAGCAGTACGATTCGGCCTTGGTGCACGTCAATTTGGCCATCGAAGTGGATCCGTTAAATGCTATTCCTTACACCACTCTGGCTGAGACCTATGCCTACATGGGAGACCATGAAAAGTTTTACGAGGCCCTGGAGATGGCTGTAGACCGAGGGTACAACTTTGAAGAGATTAAAGGGGAGGAACCGTATGATCGTTATCAATATGAAGAAAGATTCTTGCGGTTGATTAGGAAGAACAAGGAAGAAGAACCGCAATTGGAAGCAGCACTTAACTAGGAGTAAAACAAGGCAGTACAGCTTATAATAATAAGTAAATTGAAAATTATCGGCAAAAAGCTTTTTTTATTCCGATGTAAGTCTAAATTTGCTGCCTTCACCATAAAGTATCAATAATGATTAAGATTTCAGTGATTGATCGACAAGGGGAATCGCATGAGTTAGAGGCCCCTACGGACATGAATATGAATATGATGGAGTTGTGCAAAGCCTATGAGTTACCTGTGAAGGGGACTTGTGGAGGTATGGCCTTGTGTTCAACTTGTCATATGTACATCGAATCAGATCATGAATTAAAGGAAATGTCTGAAGATGAAGAGGATATGCTTGATCAAGCCTTCTTTGTGGAAGATAATTCCAGACTAGGTTGCCAGCTACAATTGGTAGATGAGATGGAAGGATTAGTGGTTCGTTTAGCACCGGAAGATGAAGAAGATTAAATTATTTTTACGGTCAGACTTGACAGGCATGAGTCTTTATCGTATTTTTACGATTAAATAGCAAAATGGGAAACAAGAAAGAACTTTTTACACCACAACAGAACCGAATTGCGGCCCTAGCAAAGGCTTTAGGGCATCCGGCTCGAATAGCTATTTTGGAGTATTTAGTTAAAGTAGATGCTTGCATTTGTGGAGATATTGTGGAAGTTCTGCCTTTATCCCAGTCAACCGTCTCGCAGCATTTGAAGGCCTTAAAGGAAGTGGGTGTGATCAAAGGAGAGATAGAGGGAGTGAAGACCTGCTACTGCATTGATAAAGAAGCCTGGAGTGAGATTGAAGACTTGTTTAGCCAATTTTTCCGCAAGGCCGCACATTGTTGTTAGCCCCTTGTAGATTAGCTTGACAATAACAGCGACTTCTTGTCGCTTTCTTTTTACTTTCTATTATCGTAAAAAAACGATTAAATTATGAGCTTGACAGTTTCCGCCTTTCTAGATCAATTGAAAGCAGCCCCTGGCACAGAATTAAGATTTGAATATGCCACTGCCCAATTTGTACCAAAGGCCTATCACATTACTGAGATCAAGAATGTTCACGTAGAATCTGTTGACTGTGGTGGACGCCCGGACAGCTACGATCAAACCATTGTCCAGCTTTGGATAAAGGAAGGAGAATTAGCAGAACGGCATATGTCAACAGACAAGGCTTTGAAGATCTTTGATATCGTAGAACGAATGAAACCCCTTAAGCCAGACAGCCCAATATTCTTTGAATGGGGAACCCAAGAATTGAGAACCTCTGTATATGCAGTAGATAATATTGTAGGGGATGAAGATCTTTTGACCTTTCAGCTAAAGGCTCCTGCCCCTGTATGCAAGCCTGCTTTGGAAGTATTGGAGTTGGCTACCGAGGGAGAGAGCTGTGGCCCCAGCGGATGTTGCTAGCAGAGCGATGCAAGCCTAAGCAGTAAGTAGTGCAGCTTCAATCGTTAACCCTTTCAAGTAAGGAATCACCCGGCATTTACAATTCCTTTACAACTTAGATATCGAGGAGAATTGCTACTTTAAAGACATGCATATATGTTTGTCGAAAAGTGCAATAAGACCTTATCATGATTTATCATTTCATCCGTTTAGCGATTCGACGAGTTTGGCAAAATCGAGCCTTGAGCCTTTTGATGATCGGCGGCCTTGGAATCAGTATTTCCGCCAGTATTTGGTTGATCCGATATGTAAATTATCATTGGGAATTTGATCGATTCCATACAAATGCCGAACAGATTTATCGACTAAATCATCACCAGATCACGGATCAGCATAATGAGCAGCGCAGTGCTATGACTGTTGCTGGAAGTGCTGTGTCCTTAAAGGAGCAGTTTCCGGAAGTGATGGATTACGTTCGTTTAGGTCGTTGGATTGCTAATGATGTGGTCTTTCAGCATCAAGGAAAAGCCATACGGGATCGGGATTTTTTCTTTGTAGATCCCACTTTTTTCGAAGTATTCACTTTTGAATGGTTAGCCGGAGACCCTTCTGAAGGCTTAACCGCACCTAATACCTTATGGTTGTCAGAGCAGCATGCTGCTGCCTTGTTTGGCACTGATAATCCGATTGGGCAAGAGGTTGTTTTTGAAGGACGCAAAAACTTCACGGTGGCAGGCGTCTTTCGGCAACCTCCAGCTCAATCTCATTTCCAATTCGGCCTATTGTCGTCCCTGTCCACGGTACAGCAGATGGGGCTCGATATCTATAAAGATCAGCATTGGGAACATCCCTATGTCTATGCCTATGTAAGGTTGAAAGAAGGGTCAAATCCGAAACAAATTGCATCGACTTTCAATGCGGAAGTAAACCGGCGGTATGGCCAGCCGAATCTGGAACACCGATTTGAGTTGCAGGCGCTAAGCGATATCCATCTCTACAGCGATCTTCAGTTCGAATTGGGCCCTTCTGGGAACGGTAGAAGTCTTTGGATCTTATTAGGCGTAGCCTTGTTGATTCAGCTACTGGCCTGGATTAATTTCTTCAATATTTATACTGCAAAAACCCTGGCCCACCTCAAGCATTTAGGGGTGAGAAAGGTGATAGGAGCGAATCGGAGACAAGTGGCGGGACAACTGATTGTAGAGTCAGGCGTACTTGCTGTGCTAGGTGTGGGAGTAGGTCTTCTACTTGCGCACTTAGGACTGCCATTACTCGAGCCCTATTTCCCCTTGGCTACAGCCCCACTTGAATGGGAGGATTTTTTCTGGGGAAATCCAGGCATGTATGTCCTATTGGTAGGGATAGTGGGAATATGTATGACCATTGGTGTGCCAGCTGCACTTTTATCCAGCCTCAAGCCTGCCTTTAGTTTAGGTCAGAAAATCAGTGTCGCTGGGCTTGGTGCAAGATTGCAAAAAGGTTTAACCACCCTACAGTTTATGATTATCATTAGCCTGTTGGCCGGGACATTGGTGGTTTACCAACAGACTGTTTTCATGTTGGATCAAGATCCTGGAATTGACTTGGACGATAAACTGGTGCTGCTAGCTCCACTTGGCACCAAGCATTACAATGATCTAAATCCGCACTATACGAAATTCAAATCATTGCTGGAATCTAGGCCAGAGGTGAGACAAATGACTTTGAGCCGGGAGATCCCAGGGAATGCCCTAGAAGTACTACAAGGAGTGGAGGTCTCAGGTAAGTCCAAGACTACGATCTTTGCTAGATATACCGTTGATCAGAGCTTCTTCGATGCTTTTGACTTGCCGATACTCGCCGGCATCGACCCCCGTTCGCGCCCTGTGGAAGAACAGAATGTGATCGTCAATACCAGTGCCATGCAATTATTGGGTTATCAGAATCCAACGCAGATACTCAATGAAAAGATAAACTATTATGATTCGGAACATAGAGTGGTTGCGGTCGTAGAAGATCATCATCACCGTTCCTTACATCATGATATGATGCCGATTATCTATGATCTCTTTAGAAACCCAACGGAGGATGGTTATTTCATCTTAAGTCTTACTAAAACATCTACGCCGGCGTTCTTGAACTTTGTCTACGAAGCCTACCAGGATGCTTTCCCGGAATCCGTTTTTGCTCATTTTGATTTAAAAGATCATTATCAGAAGCAATATCGTGGTGACGTGGACTTCCGCCGTGTCGGATTGGCTTTTACCATCCTAGGTGGGATTGTTGCTGCCCTAGGTCTATTTGGTCTGTCTCTGTTAGTGTTTGAGGGTAGAACAAAAGAGGTTAGTATTCGAAAGGTATTGGGTGCCTCGATAATCGGGGTGATCGTATTGTTGGTGAAAGATCTATTGCGTTGGGTATTGGCTGCCATTGTGTTGGCCATCCCATTGACGGTATACCTATCACAGCAGTGGTTATCCGGGTTCTCCTATCGGGTGGATCTAGAATGGTGGGTCTTCGCGCTATCAGGCCTCTTAGCCCTATTGATGGCTTGTCTAACCATGAGTTACCATTCGTGGAGAACGGCGACCCAAAATCCTGCTGTGGTACTTAAGCAAGAAGGATAATGAAACTAAGACGCTTATCTTTAGCAGATTGGCCCTTGATCAAAAGCATATATGAAGAAGGATTGGCTACAGGTATGGCTACCTTTGAAACGGAGGCACCTCCCTCCTGGGAGGCATGGGATCGAAAATACCTGACACCTTGCCGCTGGGGGATCGCAGAGGACGGACTATTAAGGGCCTGGATTGCTTTGACTCCCTTTTCCAAACGTCTGGTGTATCGAGGTGTGGCAGAGATTAGTGTTTATGTAGGAAAACAATCTAGAGGAAAGGGCTATGGGAAGGCACTCATGCAGCAAGTCATACAAGAAGCACCAGGACAAGGCTTTTGGACCCTGCAATCTGCTATTTTTGCCCAGAACGAAGCAAGTATTCAACTGCATAAGCAATTGGGATTTCGTGAAGTTGGGGTGCGAGAAAGGATTGCCCAGCGAGATGGGCAATGGCATGATAATGTGTTGTTGGAAAAAAGGTTTTGACCAGCTTATTCGATCAAATTGATTAAGGTCCGATAGTCATCAAAGGGAGCATCCTTATCTTTCATCTCGAGTAAGGGTAATAGTTCTTCTCCGTAATGGTCTTCTAACTCACCATAGGTACGCTCACATCTCACCTCAATTTGTCCAATGCCCAACTGTTCTAAACGCCAATTGTAGGTTAAGCCCATTTTTTCATAAATCTTTTGATTCACAGCGCTGTGATCGGAGTCTGGAACAACAGGATTGATTTCCTGAAAGGCAGCGGTGTTTCGGGCGACTAGCCGCGCACGATCCATCACATAATAGGCCGTATGTGCCCATTGTTCGGGGTCATCAACAAGTTTTGAATAGAGAACCAACTGTAAGTCTTCCTCATTCTTGATCATACGTTCTCGGCGGCTAGCTCCACGCCATTTGAGGTCCAGAATTGTCTTTTCCTCCCCTCGTTTCAGTACTAGATCCGCACGGCCTCTCACTTCTATTTGTTGAAATTGACCCTTCAAGCGTGATTCGGTGGCTTCCACCTCCCATCCATTTTGTTGAATCAAGTGGACGAGATTCCAAGCTGCGTATTTTACTTTCTTAATGAAGGCAACTTTCTCAGGTTCACGACCATAAAGCAGGAAGATGGCACCTTCCTTTTTAAGGAGCTCTGGAGCTTCTTGATCGATCCAATTTTCGACCTGATTTTTATCCCAGGCTCCAATATCTTCATCAAATAGTTGTTCAAAAAAGCGGTGGGCCAAATTACCCATCAGGGTGTTTTCCTTTACAACACTTAATATGGTGGACTTTCTAAGCTTAATGGCGTGTTTGAAGACCCATTGATAGGGATAGTAGAAGAGATCTTCTAGGCTCGTTAAACTTTCTGCCTCTCTGATGGTCAACTCATGAGACTTGCTGATACGGATAAATGGAGCTGGTTGCCCTAGGTTGCGTTTCGTGATGGAATCCCATGTCGGCGCTTCCAGGAATTTTTCCCAATAAGCGGAGGCTTCTTCTTCATCAATCGCCCAGGTGATAGGGGAGAGGTCTTCAAATGTAGCCGCTAGGTCGCCGAAAAGCGGGTGGGCATGTGCCACACTTCCTTCTACCCATTCAGGAATAACTAAGACCAGCTGCTTCTGTGTCTTTAGTATTGGATTCTTTCGCTGCCACAACATCACTGCATTCTCCTCCTTCGGCCCAACAAGCTTGACTTCTTTGTTGGTCAAATAAGTCCTTTCATCATTGTACCACCGGGAGAAAAAGTGATCGGGTTCATGCTGCGTAAAATTCCACCACAGCAATTGGTCAACCTCAGCAGTCAGTGAAGCTGGATGATGAACATAAGGTAAGGATCCACATTCCGTTGCACTAAACTCTACCGGAGCAGGCTCATAGATCGTTTTTACAATTCGTTCCAGTTCTAGATAATTCAGGTGTGTCTCAGGCAGGGCGTTCAGCAGTTCAACGATTCGGTTAGCTTGCTCTCCTAATACGATCAAAGATGAGTTTTCACTACCTCCTTCTTCGAAGGTGTTATAGGCCCATTTGTGCAGGCGTTCAAAGATGGAGATAACATCACCTACGGGGACTACATCCTGTACATTATATCGTTTCCGACCAAACCAAAACTCAAACTCCTCTCGGATGGCCAATGGTTTTAATTGAAGATCGAATTGCGCTCTAAACTCCAACTTATCAAAAAAGCGATTGATCATTGTCTTCCATCCATCACTGTCAAGCCCTGGATATTGGGCCATGGAGTTGGCAATAGCTCCAGCCAATTCATTGTGCAAGGGCTTGAGCGATAGAGACACAAACTCCAGGATTTTGTACGGGTCGATGGGCTCCCACAAAAAGACGGTAACTAGTTTCAATACCTGTAAGGTCGGTCTAGCTAGAGAAGCGGAGAGAATGCCTAGACAGGGTACTCCTTCTTGAATAAGCGCATCATCCAGCACTCTACTTTTATCCGGAATTAAACAAAGGGGACGCCAATCCTGATTCTTACGGAAGAGCTTGGACATATGGACCGCCAGATCCGTTTCACGCTTGGCTCGGAGAATCAACAGTGAACCATCTCCTTTTAATGCCACTTTCTCTTTATCAGCTGAAATCAAGCGTCTCTGCAAGACCGCCAGATCGCTATTCCCTTCTATCTTATCTTCTTGTGGCACCTGAATGATCACGCCTAATTCCTGCAGTCTGGCAAAGAACCGCTGCAAATAAAAGGGTAAAAGACCTAAGGGCTCTGTCAAATGAATTTCATGGATCGGCTGAATTCTCTGCCCCAAGGTCTGTATCACGGCCACCCAACGGTCGGCATAGCCCGCCGCTAAAGGAAGGGATTGTCCATCCTTGTTGACTCCGAAGAGCGCCTCCACACCCGCCAAGGTGTAAAGCCTCGCCGGTAAAGTCCCAGATCGATCAAAGTCCCAACCTGCCAAGAGCAATTCGTCACGCCTAGAAAGCAATTCGGCAGCTGTAGCAAATTGGTCAGCCGCAAAGGAGGAGAGATAAAAGGTATCTTGATCCTCTTGCAGGTATTGCAAAAGTGCTTGCCGGTATTGTTCAATCCGCAAATAGTCGTTGTCGTTGGCGTGCCCAGCGTAGCCAAAGTGCGCCTCCATCGTGTATAGGAGGTTCTTTGGTCCTAAAGCGGTGTAGCCGCCCGTACTGTTTGTTGGGACGGGGAAGTTTAGGTCATCAAGCGCTAGTCCGAATTGTACAATCATAGTGAAAAGTAAAGGCGTAATTGACTTGCTAAAAATAGTAAATAATTGGCCCTCCATCAGGATATACAAAAAGGAAGCAAAAAAAAAGATCTAAAAAATATTCAGCCTGGGAACTAATCTGATATCACCTCAGTTATAGGGGTATGAAAACGATGAAAATACATATTCCGATGCCTCAACGTCCCCGCCATCAGCGGCCCAGATTCCTATGGGGTATCCAGACCTATGTGTCCAGATAAAATTTTCGACTTCTACTCGAAAAAGCCTCATAGAAATTTCCATCATCTATGAGGCTTTTTTTGTGCCCCTCATTCAACTCAAAATATCTAGGTGTAGCTTAATAAGTGCAAAGCGCGCGGTTTGGAGCCGTGTAGATGCTGGTTCAAATCCGGCCACCTAGACTAGAAGGGGCGTGAATATGGCTAAGGTAGGTTTGTCGGTCTTTGGTCTTTGGTCGATAGTAGCTTTGCAAACGACTCTTGCATGCTAGCAGATTTAGAGTCTGAAAACCAGAATGCTAGATTTCATACTCGGAGACGCAGATCTTGGCAGCAAGCTCGTGTCCATATCTGTCCTCTGTTTTCTGCCACCTGCTAGCGTAGCGGTCTAGATATCTATACAGGGATGTAGCTCAAGCGGAGAGAGCGGCGCCAAGG
>ENA-UENT01000367-UENT01000367.1-marine-metagenome-genome-assembly--contig:-NODE-367-length-30069-cov-128.526302_pt1 | contig 30069 bp, 16 predicted proteins | sample MGYA00237879_ERZ529330 | MGnify/ENA primary metagenome ERZ529330 (study PRJEB26372, sample SAMN05368345) | marine metagenome | biome: cultured habitat; feature: ocean water; material: water; isolation... | reverse complement strand
AAGGCAAAAGGAAAAAAAGAGAAAACTTGGTAGTAGGAAGAAGAAAAAGAAAGAAAGATTAAATTACCCCAATGATTTTTGAAAGAAGCTTAAAGGCTGTTGGATTTGAGGGATGGCTAGAATAATATTTATTACCATCAGTTGAGGGAAAATTAGTCCTAATAATGGACAATGCACCAATTCATAGAAAAACCCTGATTAAAGAATTAGTCAATGAGCAAGGACATGAGGTTATATTTCTCCCTAAATACTCTCCAGATTTAAATTATTAAGAACAGGACTTTGGCACATTAAAGAAGAAAAGAATGTAGGAAAGAAAAGATAAATCCATTGATGATATCATTCGAGATTATTGTGCCTCTTAATGTCCTAGTATTATTCAGAATGACTATATCATCAATAACTTTCCTTAATAAGGATACAAATAGTTATGCTTTTTTAAAGGCACCTGAAAAGAAGATAATAGTCAACAATTAACTTTTGGTTGAATTCCTCAGAAATAGGAAGAAACTCTAGGATGACGCCAATTGAGTTTTTCTCCCTATAATTTTTGGTATTATACGTCAGTTCTTACTAGGTTTATGCTAACTTCTACTTTTTGGGCCTAAACCTATTACACCTGCATAGACAGCGCGATCGCCCAATTCATCTTCAATTCTCAACAGTCGGTTATATTTAGCCACTCGTTCACTACGACACAGAGAACCAGTTTTAATCTGACCTGCGCGAGTTCCTACAGCTAAATCAGCAATAGTTGTATCTTCTGTTTCTCCCGAACGATGACTAATAACTGAGCGATAACTATTACGAGTAGCCAAGTCAATAGTTTCTAGAGTTTCGCTCAAAGAACCTATTTGGTTGAGTTTAATCAAAATTGAGTTACCAGCAGCCATATCAATACCTTTTTGCAGACGAGAACCATTAGTAACAAATAGATCATCTCCTACTAATTGAACTTTGCTACCTAGCTTTTGAGTTAACTGCACCCAACTTTCCCAATCTTCTTCATGTAAACCATCTTCTATGGACACAATAGGATATTGATCGACCAAACTAGCTAAATAATCAATTAATTCACTAGGAGAATGAGTTGCCCCATCATAGATATAGTTACCATCTTTGTAAAATTCGCTAGCTGCTACATCCAATGCTAAGGCAACCTGTTCTCCTGGTTTGTAACCAGCTTTTTCTATAGCTGCAATTAATATATCTAATGCTTCTTGGTTTGACCCTAAGTTGGGAGCATAACCACCTTCGTCTCCCACTCCACCCAGTAAACCTTTGTCTTTTAAAACTCCACTGAGGGTAGCAAATACTTCTGCTCCCCAACGCAATGCCTCTTTAAATGAGGTAGCACCCACAGGTACAATCATAAATTCTTGAATATCTACGTTATTAGCAGCGTGAGCACCACCGTTAATAACATTCATTAGAGGTACTGGCAGGAGACTAGCTTGTGGTCCACCTAAATAGCGATATAATGGCATACCGACAGAATTAGCTGCTGCTTTGGCTGTTGCTAGGGAGACGGCTAGAATTGCATTAGCTCCTAAATTGCTTTTGTTGGGGGAACCGTCTATTTCGATCATTTTGCTATCAACTAAGTTTTGGTTGAGAGCATTGATTTTAACTAGGTTGGGAGTAATTTGTTCTTCTACGTTTTTAACTGCTGTGAGTACCCCTTTGCCACTATAGCGTCCTTTGTCTCCATCCCGAAGTTCATGAGCTTCAAAGCTACCTGTTGATGCACCACTGGGCACTTGGGCCAATCCCATGCTCCCATTAACTAGGTGGACTTCTGCTTCCACGGTTGGACGACCACGAGAATCAAGAATTTCTCTAGCCTGAATTGATTCAATAGCTGTCTCCATACTTTTTATTCCTTATTTTGTCAAGTTTAATGGCATTGGCTAAATACTAAATCTAGGGTTATGGAAAGTTGGTCTTTAGGCCATAACTAGCAATCTTTAGCTATTCCACTGAACAGAATAAGGGTTAATTCTGTTTTTTAGCTAGATATCAAAAATGTTTAATAATTTTATTCGTTATTTTTCGAGGATATTAACACTACTGATATCAAGCAAATATTAAAAATTTTATATTTTTTTTTATACATAAATAATTCATACATAACATTATAGCAGGGAAGGGAAGAGCCTTAATATCTACAAATAGTAAGTATATAATCTTAGACATGTCCGTAAGCCCTTTAGTTATAACAGGGATTACGCAAGCATATATATATAGGGTAAAGTTCTATTAAATTGTTAATACTATAATTTAATTAGTTGTTTTTTGGATATATGACTTTGAAGAAAAGTCATATATATATTATTTAGTAACAGTAAAATCACAAAATCTCTCAAAATAAACTACCACTTTTTAAATTAATTTGAGAAAAATATTTAATGATTAGACAATAATGACAGGATTATATTATACAAATTACCATAAACTCTGCTATATCTAAATTTGTATTTAAAAATATTATTAGTCCGATAAAATGCTTAATACTTGGTGGCTAATATTATAACGATTTACAGTTTTCCCTAATTACAAGTAGGGCAAAAATTTTGAAAAATAGTATTACTTGTAAAAATATGGATTTTAATTATGTTCTAACTCGTCAATATTTACTTAAACTTCACACAAATTATACAATCACGCTCCTTAGCACTCCCCAGATCGAAAATATTAGCCATGATACAATAAACCATCATTTAAAATATTAGTCTTTAAATTCACAAGAATTAGGTCGAAATATCAAATAAGAAATCGCCCCAGATAAAAATGAATAATATAGCTTACCTATCAATTATTAATACTTTAGTTGGTTGTTTCTTTGGATTGTTTTACCTTAATATTAGGATTGAAATTGGTGATTTTGGCGCGTGATTGTACTTCCATGGTAATCATCTAACTATTAACTGAAAATCATTTTATATAGAGTCTCTTAACAATCCCAGAAATATACAACTAATTTTACTTAATTACTTATAACCATTATTGTGATATAATTAGACTCCACTAAATACTACTAGTCAATGAAATCTTAAAAAGAGTACTACAACAAAAACAAAAGTCAGTAATAAAATTTTTATTAAATTTTATTCCTCCCCATCCAATTCCTGAAGCAGGTATTAAGCAAGTCATAAAATTAATTCAAAAAGGAAGACTTTATCGTTACAATTTCTCCAATAATTTTAGCAATTGTAGTGATTCTTATGATCTAAATAATGAAGATGAAGAATTGGCGACTGAGGTAGCCAAGCTAGAATATGAGTTTAGTGTAAAGACTAAACATCAGTATGTTATTACTGTTAACTTATATGGAAGTGCTATCTTCTTAGTACTAAAAGCAAGTGGAGTCAATTTTCGCAACAAAATATTAACTAATGCTTTTACCTTCACAGCAGTTCCTAGTAGTATTATTCATGCTGGTGGTATCCCTATCTATGTGGAGTGTAACTAGAAATATATTATTTAGCTTGGAGATTTAAAACACAAAATAGAAGTTCATCAAGATGCTAAGTTTTTTGTTTTGTCCCAGATGAGAGAACATATATCTAATTTAGATGCTATTAAGAATATTTGCACTCAAGCTAGAATTTATTTTATAGAAGATTGCGCTCATAGTCTAGGAGCAAAATGGAACGGAAACTTAGTTGGACATCATGGAGAAATTGCTTGCTTTAGTACCCAAAGTTATAAGGCACTCAACTCTGGTGAAGGGGGGTTAATTGACACCAATAATGTACAATTTGCTGTCTATTATATTCTAGCAGCTAGTTATTACGAGAGGCTTTACAAGAAACATTTTGTTGTCTTGATAATGATAATTTATTTGAAAAATTTAAAGCATCATATTCCTAATTTTAGTTTGAGAATAAGTAATTTAACGGCTGCTGTTTTAAGACCTCAGATAGAATTTTTAGAAAACAAGATATCCTAAACAGGCAGGCAAAGGTACGACAAATTAGTCAAAATTATTAGCTCTGTTAAGAATATTTATATTCCCTCTCCTCTGGAAACAGTAGAAACAGCCCCTGACAGTTTATCATTTAATCTTTTGGGATTAACTTCACAACAATTAGGTAATATTCGTACAACAAACTAGACAGAGGGGTGTAACTATCTAAATATTTGGCAAAGGTGATAATTATCGTTATTACAAAAACTGGCAATATTCATTTACAGAAACACCTAGTTTAAAAAAACTGAATCAATTATTTTTTCTGCTTGTGATCTGAGATTACCATCATCTTTTAATGTAGATGACCTTAATTTAATAGGCCACATTATCAAAGATACTCTTTATAAAATATTGAGAGAAGATGATCTTCAAGATTATCTCAATGGTTTAACACAATACTTTGAAAATATAGAAGAAGTCAAAAGCAAATACGACAACTAGGTATCATTTTATGACCAAGAACATTACGATAATGGCTGGACAGTTTTACTCAACCATTTTGCTTATACCTTAATATCATATTTAAAGAAAAATGCTTTGATTTTAAATATTGGGTGTGGGAAGGGAATTAGGTCGAAAACTCAATTCTTATGACTTCAAAAACCTCCAAAGTCTAGACATTAGCCAAAAATATTTGGAGATATTAAAAGACCAAGATATATATAAAGCTTTGCATCTAGAAAAATTAGGTGAAACTCTTCCTTTTGCAGATAATCAGTTTGATGTTTTAGTATCAACTGGTGTTTTTACTCGTAATCAAGTTCCTTTAGAAAGCTTTGAAGAACTAATTCAGATTCTCAAGCCGGGTGTTATTTTTGCTGTGGTTCTCAGAGTCGAAAATGATGACTTGTATTACAAACAAATCAAAAGCTATTCTACTATAAATATCTGGGAAGAAGTTTTAAATACAAAAATTAGTATCTTAAAAATTTACAACTACGAGCTATTAATTTTACAAAAGTAGGCTGAAAAATAGATGAAGATACTGTTAGCAAAAGTAATCATTATTGTAACTTCTACCAATTGCCATGGATTAATGCTATACTTAAGTAATACTTCAAAATTTTAAGTCATTAACATACTAAGTAAATAACTTCAAACTATGTTAATTCTTATTATTTTATACAGACATTCCACGCAACGTTTCTACCACGACTCCTCTGCCCAACTCCATCTCCTTGGTAGGAGGGGAGCAAGATAGGTCCCCTGCTATTGGAAAATGTGGAAAAGTTTTTCAAGAATGGCATCATACCCTTTATTAAAAGTAATGCTATGTTTGGGAAGTGGTAAAAATGACTAGAAAAATCACAGAGGTTATTAAAAAAAAGAACTATGTCAATACATAGTATTGATAAATATAAAATTCAACTATAGCAAATTGTTTTGAGAATTTGTACTATGGGAGAGCAAAATGGCATTATACTCTGCACTTTAGTCTACCGAAATGAACACAGGTATCAGTAAAGGTATAAATCTTTACTTGGACTTCTATCTTTAACTGACCAAAGAAATATTCTTTGAGAACAAGTCAAATATTCCTAAGTTTTAAATATGGTCGCTTACTTTGAAGCATTTTTTTCTGTAAAATTTAGGTTTAATTACTCTCTCCCCGCTAGAAAATTACCAAGCAAAATCTGGCTATAAGCTATATGATGCAAAAAATTACTGATTATAATCTTGCACAGGGAAAAAGGTACCTTTTTTTTGCTGCTTCTGCTTTTTTTTAGTATATAAATTTAGTTTTCTAGCTGAGGAAGTGGAAGATTAACAATGATGTATAATAGTTGGATTTTAATTTTAAATTTTCTAAGAAATTGAAAACTATTATACCATGATAATAGTTAGAGACGTTCCACAGGAACGCCTCTAAAAAGTTTGGATTAGTATTAACTAACCAACTGTGTAAGCAGTATTAAGTCCCCAGAAAAGGAGAAAGACTATACTACCTAAGATAAGAATCGCAGAAATAGCGATCGCCCTGGGAGTATCTGCTCCCTTAAATTTCATTATGCCACGGTCAAGGTCAGACATAGTATTGATCTCCTAAATTATGCTTTTTATTTTAACTGATAATTTCTATAAATACCTCTATTTTGATCACTATGGTAGGAGTAACGGAGGGAAAAATCATTTTGTTAGTAGAAGATAATGCCGGATGGCATCGCACTCAAAAAGTTAAGATATAGCAGTCGAAGCATAGGTTAAGACATCAATATTCGGTTATATGAGCAAATCCGGAATAGAGAGAGCGTCCTAAGTTTTTGTATTTATTGCTATAAACACAAAAATTAGTGTCTTAAAAAGTTGGAGCTACCGGCTAGTAATTTTACAAAAGTAGGCTGAAAAATAGATGAAAATACTGTTGACAAAAGTAATTATTATGGTAACTAATAGCAATTTCCATAGATTAATGCTATACTTAGGTAACATTTCAGAAATTTAAGTTATTAATATATATAAGTAAATAACTTCTTTGAGTAATTTAATGTCGCGAATTTTGTGAATCATGTGATACCAATTTTCTTAAGCATGGCTACACATCATACTCAAGAATGAAATCATATAATCTTATTAATATTAAGTAATGTAGTCTAAGTTTATGAAATTGATATTAATTTGTCTGATTTCGTAAGGACATTCATGCAACATCTCTACTCCTACTCCCTTAGTCACCCCCATCCCTTCGGTGGGAAGCGGGCAATATCTGTCCCCTACTATTGGAAAAGATAGAAAAGTGTTTGAGAAATAGTATTATGGAGTATCAATGTAGCCTTATGTTCTGCACTTTGGTCTACCCTATAGGAAAACTGCTGTAAGTAAAAGTATAAATCTTTACTAGGACTTCTATCTTTGAAGTGACCAAAAAAATATTATTTGAGGACAAGTAAAATATTCTTAAGCTTTAAATACGATCGCCGGATCGATGCGAGTTACTTTTTGAATTGCAAAGAAAGCTGATCCTACACACATTACAACAGTTACACCTAATACCCCTAGTGCAGACAAAGGTGTAATTAAAATAATAATTCCTTTACTTGCCACCCAACTACTCAATCCTAAACAAACCAATATCCCAGGAATATAACCCAAAACTGCCATCCAGATTGCCTGTTCCACAATTATTGTGTATAACTCTTGATCAGATGCACCCATTGCCTTGAGAGTGCCAAACTCCTTAATATGGTCAGATACAGAAGAATATAAAATCTGAGCCACCACAACTATCCCTACAATTACACCTACTACTGCCCCCATTCCCAACACTAAACCAATATTTGTTCGTGCCAACCAAAAAAATCTAGTTTTTTCAGATAATTCCTTTCTAGTGTAAGCAGCAGTACCCGTCATTACCTCTTCTATTTTTTGTTTTAAAACTTGTAGATCTTCTCCTGGTTTAGCTTTAACTAATATATAAGCGATTGGATCTGCTATTTCTAATGTTTTGGGTGCTGGTATTTCTTTTAACTTTTGAGTGGGGTCTTTTTTCTCCATTACCCTTGTACATTGAAAATTTCCTGCTCCTACCATTTTGCAGTTAACTTCAGCATTAATACCGGCACTAATGTAGGTATTTGCATTTTCCAGAGATGTAAATAATAAGGTACTTGATACAATTGATTGAGTACCTTTTGTTACTGCAACTAATTTTGCTGGTAAAGAACCAGCGATCGCTGTTGTTCCTATTCCTTTTGAGAGCATACTAGATAATCTGCTCTGGTCGGCCATCACTGCAAAAGGTTGTTTTAAGTCCCTGAGATTACCTTCAACAACATTTCCTGGATTAAAGAGTTGTCCATCTGGGTTAAATCCAATTACCATTAATGGACTCATGTCTCCATTTTGAGGTCGCCATCTAACAGAGCCTAAAATTAAAGCTTCTACTTGCTGGACACCATCTATAGTTTTTGCCTGGTTTGATTGGCCATAAAGTAGGGGGTCTGTCAGCTCAAAATTGACCATTTCATCAGAAGTGATCCAAATATCTGCATTGGATTGATCTATTAATAAGGTTGTGGAACGAGCAAAACCATTTAATATACCTGTTTGGATTGTTACTAAGCTAACTGCAAATAATATTCCTGCTTGGGCTACTATAAACCGAGGAATATCTTCTAATAAATTTTTGCGAGCTATAGAAGCCATATTGTTTCAGTCAAACTATAGAAAGGTGCATCAACAATATAGCAATAGTGATGCTTCCTACACTAAATCAAAATTTAACAGTACTCAAGAGCCAGAAGCTTTTGTTTTCAAAGGGATGGGAGAGTAACCCTACAAAAACATTTCCTTTAAAAGGTCTGGTTGTTTCACCCAATTATTTTAACAAAAAATCTTGTAGTAATTTTTGAGTCTTAGAATTTCAATCGTAATGGTTTATAGCAAACTAAAGAGTTATTATTGTAGAGGGTAAAAATTTTGATTTATTATAATATTGGTATATTCCCCGACTGTTAGGCTAGATGCAGGGTTAGTTCTACCTAATAGAAGTTCTTCAATTGATTGAGGTTTCGCAGTCTAGTGCAATGTTTTGTCGCCAGCGCGAAACTTGACTTTAGTTTTGCCCTTACTCGGTGCGTTTGTTTTTTGTCTGGGGCTATCCGCCTCGCGACTAATACATAAGTAATATATAATACAGCATATTTTGGAAAAATGATGTATGGAGTAAATAGTAAAAATCATGTATTCCTGGTATCTTACTCGCGTAGCTCTACTTTATAACAATGCAAATAACTGTAATATATTTATTACTGCACTTTTATCACGGTCATGTTTAGTACCACAGTTAAGATAAAAGCATCTGCGCGCGAGGGAATTAATACATCTGATTTTCCACTTTTAAATCTACAACTAGAGCAAATTTGAGATATTAATTCCCAACGACTAATTACTCTAAAATTACGACCCATAAGACCTATTTTTCAGCTTTCAGACATTAGCTCTACATCTGACACCCACTCCTCTTAACTATCGGGATAGGTTATAGTTTTTTATCATACCAGAAATATATTATCGTTTTTAAACATAGTTAAGTAGGTATTCACAGGTATTCACAGAAATTACTTAACTATATTAAATTTTCTAAAGTTACTTCAATGGACTCTAGATAGTTGATTGGAATTAATTTGAGAAGAATTTACATTTTGTTAGGCAGCAACAAATTTTAACATATACCTAATTATAGCAGAAACTTCTGACCACCATTATCTATATTCAGTCTTTTCAGCTTAAGTAATAAACAGTTTGTAGCAAGGGAGTTAACAGGTTTTTTCTCCGTTAGAGCATACCTTTCACAGGAAAAAAAATAGACTATCATTAATTGCTTGGGGTTGGTTTAAATTACCATGCTCTTAAACCTAAAACCTATCAACTTCTTTAATTGTTATTGGTTTTGATTTTGTTGTTTTGCTAACTCTTGCTTATTTAATTCTCTATCTTTAATTGTGAGAAGTTCTGGTATTGTTACAAACTCATAACCTTGTTTTTTCAAACCAGAGATGATCTTGGGTAAAGCTTCTACAACATGCTTTCTTGGGCCTCCACCATCATGTAGTAATACAATACCACCGTTGCTAGCTTTATTCAAAACCCTTTTGGTAATTTCTGGAGCTGACCTGTAATACCAGTCTACAGAATCAGCAGACCATAAGACTACAGTATGTTTCCGTTCTTTTACATAGTCAGCTAAACCATTCTCAAGAACACCACCAGGAGGGCGAAATAGTTTAGTCTTCTTACCTGTGACTTGATATATAAGCTTTGCTGTACTTTCAATTTCACTTTCAATACGCTTTTGATTAATTTTACTTTTTTGATCGGGGTGGTTCCATGTATGATTCGCAATAACATGACCTGCTTCTACAATTTTTTTCCCTATTTCTTGATGTTCGTTTAAATATTGGCCGACTACGAAAAAAGTTGCTTTAATGTTATGTGTTTTCAGAATATCTAATATTTGTTCTGTAGTTTTCTTCCATGGACCGTCATCAAAAGTTAAGGCAATAACTTTTTGTTTGTTTTTAAGAGTAATATTTTGAACAGTTTTTCCTTGAAACCTTTTAGGTACACTAAATTGAAAAATTTTTAATTCTAATTCCCTAAGTTTCTGTCGAGTTGTATCAATGTTTTTAGCCAGGATAGGACTGATTTTAGTTATTTCTAATTTGTTTTCTTTACTATTTGCTTGTTGATTAATTGCACTGCTAGTTACTGGTGGGATTTCTCTTGTGTTTAAGTGTAGTTTCGCAGATATATCTGGTATTAGTATCCCAATTAAAAAACTGCCTCCTGCTGCTATAATTGTTGTTAAAGGTTTTCCCGGCTTAGATAATCTATCTAAATTTGTCATCTTTTTCTTTCTTACTATTTTGTAATTTTTGAGCAGAAATTTTGAAAATAGAAATTTTGACCTATTTTTTAGATGATTTTACTTTCATAATTACTGTTTAGTAATGAAGTAATAATAAATTTAATGACTTGATAATTTTTGAGCAATGTATACAATATTTTGACTTATTTTTAATTTTTTTAATTAATTTTCCTCATAAAATTAGACGTTAATTTAAATTATGTTATTTACTGAGGATTTTCCATAGCAAGTTGTCTTAAAAATATCTACAATTTTTTGAGTGACCTCACCTATGCTTAAACCATCTGTACTAATTTCAACAGCATCTGAAGATTTTCGCAAGGGAGAAATTTTTCGGTTAGTATCTTTTTGGTCACGACAAATAATCTCTTTTTCTACTTCTTCTAAGCTGATGTTCGTTTGACCTTTCTGTTTTAATTCAACTAGTCGCCGTCGCGATCGCTCTTTTAGCGAAGCGGTTAAAAAAATCTTTAGTTCAGCATTTGGAAAAACATGAGAGCCAATATCTCGTCCTTCTGCTACTATTCCTCCTTTAGCGCCAAATTGTTGTTGTTGTTTGACCATAAAATACCTCACTGTAGGCTGGGCTGCAACAATTGAAACATTATTTGTTACTTCCCTACTCCGAATTGCTACTGTGACATCTTGGCCATTGATTACGACATGGTTATTTTCAGGACTATTAAAGCTGATTTGGCATTGACTTACTAATTCTGCTACCTGAGCTTGGTCGGTAACTGGCACACCAGATTGTAATACCATCCATGTTACTGCCCGGTACATTGCTCCTGTGTCCAAGTACAAAAGTCCTAGGCTTTGTCCCACTAATTTGGTAACTGTAGATTTCCCCGCACCAGCAGGCCCATCAATTGCAATGATAGGTTTACGGTTTCTCAAAAGTATATTATCTATTAAACGGCAAGAGCCAATATAAGCAGCGATCGCTAATAAACCTATATTTTGAATATTTTCTAAAGGTTTTAAAGTCTCAGGGTCAACTATTTCCAAATACTCTAGTTTTAATACTGGTTGAGATGCTAACTTTTCCTTAACAGCATTTTCAACTGTTTCTAAAATATTTGGGGTATCTTGATTCTCTAAAAATATTTTTCTACCATAACAAAGAGAAGCATAAAGCATAGAAGCTTGCTCCTTTTGTTCAGGAGTTAAATATTGATTCCGAGAACTAATAGCTAATCCTGAAGCTTCTCGAATTATTGGGCAATAAACAATATTAACTGGCAAACTCAGGTCTTTAACCAATTGCTTAATAATTGCCAACTGTTGAGCATCTTTTTGCCCAAAATAAGCATTATTTGGTTTAACTATATTCAATAACTTAGTTACAATTGTTGCCACTCCCTGAAAAAAATTCGGTCGAGAAACTCCACACATAATTGATGTCATATGAGATGGAGAAACAACTGTAGTTGTAGAGTCTTGAGCATCAGTAGATAAAGCATTTTTCATACCCATTGTTTCAGGAGTGGGAGCAAAAATTACGTCTACTCCTTCCTTTTCACAAAATTCTTTATCTATTTCTAACTGTCGAGGATATTCTTTAAAATCTTCCCTAGGAGCAAACTGTAAAGGATTAATAAAAATGCTGACAACCGTAATCGTATTTTCTTCTCTTGCACGTTTAATTAAACTTAAATGTCCTTTGTGCAAAGCTCCCATTGTCGGAACTAAACCAATAGTATCTGGAGATTTTTTTTGTTCATTTCGCAGTAAATTTAAGTAGCAGTTTAACCCTGCAATAGTTGTAAATAAACGCATTTTTCTTGACCAATATAAGCAATTTTGAATTTATTATAGCAATGTTTATTCTACTCTAAAAAATTAGAAATCAATTAACCATTGACATCCCTTTCTAAATGAATGTGCAAGGGATAATTATTGCGGACCTTAACTTCAATGGGGGGGGGTAATATCTGGGTAATGTTAAAAATTTTAATTGCTCTATTTTAAAACTATAGGTGCGATGGATAAAATGAAAAGCTTTGACTCATCAAACACCAAAATATATTAAATTTAAAAGTCGTACTTAGGGTAAAAATTGGTTTTTATTTGCTGATCTTTTACCAACTCAAGCCTTATTTATGATTCACGAGCCATAACCTCTACTTTGACAGGAGCAACTCCAATTTGAATCATATCTAAAACATCTGCTGCAGCAGAGGATAAATCAATAACTCTACCTGGAATAAATGGACCACGGTCATTAATTCGCACAATAACTGAACTACCATTATGTAAATTAGTCACTCGTACTTTTGTTCCAAAAGGTAGGGTTTTATGAGCAGCAGTCATTGCGTATTGATTAAAACGCTCGCCATTAGCGCTTAAGCGACCATGAAATCCAGGGCCATACCAAGATGCCCAACCTTGAAATTGGAACTGAATTGGTTTAGGAGCAACTTTTTTTGCTTTCGGTTGTGGCAATAGTTGTGGTTTACCTCCTATTTCTTTTAAAGGAGGAGCATTATTAACTTGTCGTCGTAGGCGGTTCGTTGCTTGTAAAGTATCTATTGCTAAGTCGTTGGTAGTATCTGGTAGGATAGTCTGCTCATTTATTTCTACTAATTTTTGGTCATTGGCCAGAATTATGTAGCCTTTGGTATCTGCATCCCACTTTGCTGTAATCTTTAAATTGGGACTTTCCTGAATAAATTGGTCTAGTCGGGACGCAACTACTAATGCTTCCGACAGGGGATCTTTTTGTTTGTTTGAATTGCAACATTGAATAGTAGCTGCTTTGGCCGCAGAGTTTGAACCTTGATGATCAGCCTTCTTATTAGTTTTATCAGAGTCAAGAAAAGTCAGAACTGGAATATTGCGAACATAGAGAGTTGCCGCTTGGCGATCAAGCAGTTCATGAGCTTTAATTTTAGTAATGCTATTGGGCTCTTTTTTTGTGTTAAACCTAAGTTTTCTAACTTTTAGTATATCTGTTTGGCTGTTAGCAAAGGTTTTTGGTAAATTATCATGTGTTTCTAAATTTCTATCTATTGGTTCGTTCGGCTGATCAGTTTTGCCTTCCCGGAGAACATAGGTATAACAGTAAGTTGCACCTACATGAGAAAACATTAGGAAAGTCATAAGACCAGTCCAAATTTTGTGCTTCATAAATTTATTTTTTTATTAGCACATCTAGAGTTGTATTTACCTTGGTATAGTCCAGGAATGACTTTTCCGGATAATTCAAACTCTTTGATGTTTAATTATGATTAAGGATCTGAAACACAATATCACAAACTTTTAAGATTGGGAAGCAAATATTAAAAATATTTTGGTTTATTTTCTAGAAACAAGGCTGATGGTAAACTTATAGAAGCTAGATGTAGTTTAAATTTAAATTATTATGTACATCAAGCTGTAGTATCAAAGTTAGTAACTTAGTAGGTATTTATAACATAAAATATTTATGGCTAGATATTTGAGAAATAATTACTGTTTTTACTCTCAGACTTCACTACAGTAAAAGCCATAAAAATAGAAAAATAGTTAAAGAGTTAAGAAATCCAGCTAGAAATATTTAATATTTGATAATTTAATTAGTAGAATCTCGAAAGCATCAAAATGTTAAAGATATCAAACGAGAAAAACTACAGATATGATTAGATCTAAGATTACAACAATAGTTAATAATTTACAGAATCAACGTAATTCCTAAGTTTTCAATAGAGATAAACTAGATTTTAACCTACTTTAAAAACATCAAATATAGTAGAGAAAAACATAAAAATTAATCGTAAGTGAATCATAAATATACTTTTGTCGAGTCATTATCAATTTGCACAATATTTAATTAAAGCATTTATTCACATATCAGGTGATTCTGGTTCGTTATAATAAATCTACTAACTTGAAAAACTTGTAGTAATTGTGGTCATATTCATCATAAACTTGGAACATCAAAAACAATTAATTCCCTTGAATTAATAATAATAATTTCTAGAGATATAAAAGGGTTAGGAAACATTATGGTTCGTGCTTTGCAGGCAACTACCCTTACTGTCGCAAGTAATGTTATACTATCCTCTGATTAGTTTATTTGACTGATTTGAGTAGCTTAAATATTGCAAATGATGGATTATAAACAAGCTGGTGTTGATGTTGAAGCGGGTCATGAATTTGTTAATAATATTCGCAATTTGGTTATTAGTACCCACCGACCGGAAGTTTTAGGAGGTTTAGGTGGGTTTAGTGGATTATTTGCTTTACCAAGTGGTTATAAAGAACCTGTTTTGGTTTCTGGTACTGATGGTGTAGGTACAAAATTAAAACTAGCAAATACTTTGAATTGTCATGATACTGTTGGTATTGATCTTGTTGCTATGTGTGTTAATGATGTGTTAACATCTGGGGCGGAACCTCTATTTTTTTTGGATTATTTGGCAACAGGAAAATTAAATCAACAACAATTAACTGAAGTGGTTGCTGGTATAGCGGAAGGATGTCGTTTGGCAGGGTGTGCTTTAATAGGGGGTGAAACTGCAGAAATGCCTGGTTTTTATCTCCCTGGTGAGTACGATCTAGCCGGTTTTTGTGTGGGAATTGTGGAAAAAAGTTTGATTTTGGATGGGTCTCAGGTAAAAGTAGGTGATGTGGCAATTGGATTAGAAAGTAGTGGAATTCATAGTAATGGTTTTAGTTTGGTGAGAAAGATTATTGATGAATATAATATTTTTCTACAAGATAACCTAGATTTTTTGGAGCAAAAAAGTTTGGGAGAGATGTTGTTGACTCCAACAAAAATTTATGTTAAACCAATTTTAGCAGCGCAAAAGTCTGGTTTAGAAATTCATGGTATGGCTAATATTACTGGGGGTGGTTTACCAGAAAATTTACCTCGTTGTTTGCCAGAAAAAATGTCTATTGATATTGATAAGAGTAGTTGGGAAATTCCTCCTATTTTTAAGTGGATTTCTGAAGTTGGTAATGTAGATAAAGAAGTAATGTTTAATACTTTTAATATGGGGATTGGTTTTGTAGTTTTAGTGTCACCAACTCAGGTAGAAATGGCGATAGATTTCTTTTTTTCTCAGGGAATAAAAGCTTATTGTTTGGGTGAAGTAAGTTAGTTTTTAATTAGACTTTGAGAAAATTATTGTGGGGATTTATTGATCTGGATGTTACGAGATTGTGCTACAGTTTAGTCTTGAAAAATAGTTGAAGCAAACTTTTAAATAATATTATTATTATTAAAAAAAATCACTTTTATTATTTGATTCTCAATCATAAATGATACTCTGATTAAGTAATGTATTTGTCGCTTTAATTCCTTTTGATTAATTTGATTCAACTAGATTTGATGCTCTGCTCGTGCTGACTGTATTATTGCTTTACTTAGCAATCTTACTTTCATCCTGGGAGAAAATTGAAGAAGGGATTTATAAGGATTAAGTCTCTAAAAATTTTCTACCAATTTTTTAACAAAATCATCATTTACTGCTCTTGAAATGACAAGATAAGCAGAGCTAAAAACTGGTGTTTATTTTTTTTACCTGCTATTTAACACAAAAATTATGGAGTAGGGAGTAATGATAATTAACAGGAATTAGAATAAATAGTGAAAGGGGGTAAATCTTTATAATTTATATCTAGGTTATACAAAACCCTTATTTTTTTTTTCACTCCTATTGCGCAACAATTCTCCAACAATTCCTATTCCTCCTGAACCTATAATTAAAATTACACTCAGAGCATTAATATCAGGTTTTACTCCTGTACGAATGCGACTAAAAATTTCCATTGGCAATGTTGTAACTCCACTCCCAGAAGTAAAACTAGCAATTAAAAAATCATCCATACTTAGTACAAAAGCTAGCAAACATCCAGACACAATTCCTGGTAATAATTGGGGTAATAATACTTTTATAAAAGCTTCTACTGGTGTTGCCCCTAAATCAAGGGCAGCTTCCTCTAAATTAGGGTCTAAATCTGCTAATCTTGTGGAGACAACTAAACCTATATAAGCTAAACAAAAAACAATATGAGCTGCAATAATTGTCCCTAAACTTAATCTAATTGCCAGTGCAGCTAAAAATACTAAAGTAGCTACAGCGATCGCTATATCAGGAATAATTAATGGCAAATAAGAAATACCTAAATATAAGGACTTACCACGAAACTTATATTTAGCTAAACCTACCGCCATTAAAGTACCAAGAACTGCTGCAATAGCCACAGCAAAAAAAGCTACAGTTAAACTATTTTGGAGAGCAACTAAAATCCTAATATCCTGAAAAAGTTTGACATACCATTGTAGAGTAAAACCCTCCCATCCTGAACTATACTTAGATTTGTTGAAGCTATAAAAAGTCAGGACAAAAATTGGCAAGTACATAAACAAAAACATGGAAACTGTAAATATTATCTGCCAAGAAATCTGAAGTTTAGGTTGAGATTTAGACATATCTATTGGGAGATCATCTTCTGGATTAATAATAGTATTTGTCATCTTTAACTCTTTAGTTATCTTTATTCTTTGTTGATAGGGAAAAGAGAATGTTAGGGTATTTGAGAGATAGTAATGGTCTAGTAAGAAGGAGAATAAAAAGCTTTTATCTAATCTACATTCCCTAGGAAAAAATATATTTTAAAATCATGATTCAGAAGTTATAGGGGTCTGTGACAGAAATTAGGATAAAATCATAGTTATTAATATAAGTAAAAAATTGATTCATTATTTATGCTTAATATTTTATATTTCTGCGATGATTTTAACTTTAAACAAGGTAATTTTTGGAAAATTTTATAATATAAATAGTTGCTAAAATACTTATTTTTATAGGCTTTTAAGTTCATAAATTAACTAGTAGAATTTAGGATGTAAGCATTCAGCTATGAGCAGTCAGCTGTCAGCTTTTTAATGAATAAATTAAGCATTCGTTTAATTTATATTAGATTTTCATGTTAATAATAACTGATAACTAATAACTGATAACTGAAATGACTTTATTTAGAGGGTTTACCATCACCAAATTTTAGTAAAAGAGCAATGGCTATACTCACTCCTAAGATCAAAACCATACTTAAAGCCGAACCAAAACCCCAATTTTGAGTAGCTCCTAAAAACTGGTTATAAATTAATCTAGCGGCAGTCATACTGGAAGCGCCACCCAATAATTCTGGGTCAACAAAATCTCCCAAAGAACTAATAAAAACCAATAAAGAACCAGCAGCAATACCAGGTAAACTTTGGGGAACTGTCACTTTCCAAAAAGTTTGTGTAGGAGTAGCACCTAAATCATATGATGCCTCTAATAGTCTCCGGTCTAATTTTTCCAAAGAAGCATAAAGAACCGTCACAATATAAGGTAAATAACTATAACTCATGCCAATCAAAACTGCCGGAGTTCGATTCAATAATTCCAAAGGTGGTAATCCAATAATTCCAATAAATGAATTTAATACACCAGTGGGGCGTAAAATTGTAATCCAGGCATAAGAACGTAATAAAGATGAGGTCCAAAGTGGCAAAATAAAACCCAATAAAAGTAGATTTCGCCAATGTTTTGGCGACATTATAGCAATCCAATAAGCCACAGGAAATCCTAACAATAAACATAAAATTGTTGTGCCCGTAGCCAAATATATTGAACGCCAAATTACCTTTAAATTCAAGGCTTCAAAAACTCGTAAATAGTTACCGATACCGTCAGGAATTACTAAATCTCCTGGTCGAATATTTTCTACTAAACTCAGCTCAAAAATTACTAAGGTTGGCAATAATAATAAAAACAATAACCATAAACCTGCCGGACCTAATAAAATTAAAGGGCCTAATATTTTAATAAATATTTGACTTATACTATTGTTTGACTGAGAATTAAGCACCGGAAAATATGGTTTAGTAGGTGTAGTCATATCAGTTATCAATTATCGTTTATCAGTAATTAGCTCAAGTCAAAATTATTGACTGTATAAATATTTTAATTTTATCAATGTCCTAAAAATTTTTTTGGTGTTAGATGAGTTATAAAATTTATCAAGGATTTGGTTATATAGTGCTATACATAAGTTTAAATTGAAAAGTTAAAAGTAATGTATGATTTAGTTTGAGATGCCTAAGCCTGTAATGCTACAGATGTTCAAAGACAAGAAAATTTATTAATCTTTACCTATACCTTAATAAGTCAAAAAAGTTCGTAGAATAATCCTATAAATAAATTCAGTAATTTATCTTCTTTATTCTTTGAGTTATTCACTTCTTAATTGAGTCCAATATCTTTCATAAACTTCTTCATATTTACCCAGTGGAGCTAAACTTTCGCACTTTTCAAGAACTGACTCCGGAGGAAATAAAGTAGAGTCTTCCTTTAGTTCTTCTGGTAATATTTGATAAGCTTTACGAGAAGCTGTAGTAAAACTTAGTCTTTCCACAATTTGAGCTGCTACATCTGGCTGTAACATAAAGTTAATCCATTGATAAGCACCCTCTGGGTTAGGAGCATTTTTGGGAATTACTAATGTATCTGTCCATAGGGAAGAACCACTGCGTGGGGTAATATATTCTAGATCTTCATTTTCTGGTTTAATTTCTGCTGCATCAGAAGAATAACACATAGCAATTAACAAATCTTCTACCAAAATTTGAGACCGCCAACCATCTGTAGTAAAAGAAGCGATCGCTGGTTTGAGCGTGAGTAACTCTTGATAAGCTTCCTTAATGTTATCTACATTGGTAGAGTTGTAAGAATATCCTAATTTTCTTAAAGCACAACCGATCACCTCCCGTACATCATTCACTAAAGTCATCCGCTTCAATACTAAATCTTGATTTTCCCAGAGATATTTCCAGTCATTAGGTGGAGTAGATAACAATTTGCTATTGTAAATTAAACCAGTAGTACCCCAACTTATGGGTACGCTATGGGTATTACCAGGATCATATATCGGGTCTTGAAATTGGGGAAATAAGTCGTCTAAACCAACAATTAGAGATTGGTCTAACTGCGTCAGCAAATTTAGATTAGTCATTTTTTGTACCATATAATCAGATGGATAGATGACACTATAAGCTCCACCCCCCCCTGCTTGGACCCTAGCTAACATTGACTCATTGGAGTCAAAAACATCTGCAACTACTTTAATTCCAGTTTCGTTGTAGAAGCGATCAAGCAAATCTTGATCTGTATATCCTGCCCAAGTATATATATAGAGTAAATCTGAACGACCCCGCATTTTGGGGTTAGATTTCACTTCAGCTAATCTCCAACCACAACCAGAGAGGGTTGAAACTGTGATAGTAGCTGCTGACATTTTCAGAAATTTACGTCTAGAAGTGGTAGTATTTTGCTGATAAATTGATTTAGCTATATCATTGCCTTGGTATTTCTGTAAATTAGTTGGAGGCACAGTAGTTACAAAAAGTTCAAAGTCAAAATTAAGTTTACGTTTTTTTTGATTGTGTTTAACTATTGTTATGATTTTGATTCACTTAAAGCTAAACAATTTTGTTTTGACCAGTAGACATACATAGGAGTATCTAAGTTAGGCAAAGTTCGTTCTGTATTTGGTTGCCTTACCATCATCTGATCACCGGACAACAGATTTACTTGATAATGTACATGAGTTCCCATATACATTACATTCCTCAACCTACCTTCAAAACAATTTTCTGATACATCTGGAGGATATAGACTGAGATTAACTTTTTCTGGTCGCACACTTAGTACTACTGAAGTACCTCCATAGATTTCTCCGTTTTTTCCATTTACTTTTTTGTATTCTGCAGAAATATTCAGACCACTATCTGTCTTAACAACTAGACTGGAATTATTATTATATTCGACACAACCTTGAAATAAATTTGTATCTCCAATAAAATCTGCGACAAATGGACTTTCAGGACACTCATAAATTTCTTGAGGAGAGCCTATTTGTTCTATTCTACCCTCGTGCATCACAGCAATGCGGTCAGACATACTCATAGCCTCTTGTTGGTCGTGAGTTACCATTACAAATGTGACCCCCAAATCTTTATGTATATTGGACAATTCCATTTGCATTTGTTTGCGTAGCTTTAAGTCTAAAGCCCCCAGGGGTTCATCTAATAATAATACTGCTGGACGATTTACTAAAGCCCTTGCTAAAGCCACCCGTTGTTGTTGTCCACCAGATATTTGATTAGGGTAGCGATCAGCAAATTTCTCCATTTTGACCAACTGCAAAGCTTGTGCTACTTTTTCCTCAGTTTCAGTTTTTCCTAAACGTTTTATTCGTAGTCCAAAAGCGATATTATCTTTAACGCTCAAATGATTAAATAAAGCGTAGCTTTGAAAAACAGTATTTACTGGACGACGGTAAGCAGGAGTTTGACTCATAGATTGGCCTCGAATAATTATTTCACCTGCCGATGGGGTTTCAAATCCAGCTATTAAACGTAATGTGGTAGTTTTACCACACCCAGAAGGTCCTAGAATACTAAAAAATTCTCCTTGACGAATATTGAAGTCCACGCCCTTTACTGCTGTATGGCCTTCAAATACTTTGAATACTTTACGCAGTTCAACGTCATTTTTGGTTTTATTTAGGGTCGTCCCAATATTCAGTGCAGTTTGAGTCATAATTGTTATGCCTTGGGAAATTGGGTTTTCAACTAATTTAAATATTAGGTTTTGTAGTATTTTAACAGTTTGCGCTATTAGACTTCATCAAGAGTGAGTCAAGCTAGTCATGAAATATTTCCAGAAAAGGTTCTCAAACCCTTATAGCACTAATGTTTAAAATCTCTATTTTCCCAGAGGTCTGTTGAAGTAGAACTTAGCTATTAGCAATCAGCTTCTCAAGGTATATGTATAGTATAAATTTTAGTCCTATTTCTTACATATCCCTAATTTTTCCTCAATGGGTAAAAAACACTAGGGGGCTATTGCTCTTGAATTATTAACTTATAACTAAATGCTGTTTGGGGAGAATTCTATCAGGAAAAGCTAATAGTTAGTTAACTGTAGAATTCAGCTATTAAGAATTAGCTTCTTAAGGTGACTGTCAACTCTTAGGGATAAAAACCCCCGTTAGATATCAGATTTATTCTGGCTTAATTAATAAAACTTTTAGGGAAAAATTAGTTTTAATGCCTCCCACCCTGATTAGGGGGAATTTTGAGTTGTTTTTTTTTGATACATATGTTAAAATATTATTAATTTATTAGTGGTAGGCGCAGGTTGATAGTTTGAGACAAAAAATGGACACACACTTTAGCTCTCTTCCTGGAGGGGGAACGGTGAAGTTGGGGTGTTTGTAGTAGGTTGTCAAGCCTAGACTGGTCTTTGAACTTCGCCTGGTTATGGTTCTATGTCCTTAACAGTTAGTGAGGATGTCAAAAGGTAATAAAAGTAATAAATTATAACATAATATAATTTTTCTAGCTGCAAATCTATAAATCTATTTATGGGTTAGAACTATTCTTTGAATAAATATTAATATTAATTGGTGGGTGAGGGAGAAACTTCTGAGTTACTAGATGATTTTTCCGATGGTTCTTTGCTTGTTTCTGGTTGCTCTTTTTTTTCGGTAGATTTTTCTTCTTCTTCTGTTTTCTCCTCATCGGAGATTTCAAGTTTTTCCCATTCGGAAACTGGTTTAGTTAATACATTTTTGAAGTTGACAGATAATAACAAAACAGATACCTCTTCTGGTGGTTCTCCCTCCGGTTCTAATTGAGAATATATAAAATTACCATTAAAGTCTGGTTGACCTAAAAATAGACGCATGTTTTTACCGTCTTTAAGTTGAACTTCTAAAGTGATTTCTGGTTTTTCTAAACCATATTCTGATAACCGAGAAATTGAAGTTGATATAGAGCGATCGCTTTTTAAGTTTGTTAGTTCATATAATAAAAATTCTACTGTTTGTAAATCAGCTTTTTTTTCGACAGGTGCAGTTATATTCCAGGCTTTTTCTTCTGCTTCTTTATTGATTTTTAAGGTTAATGTTTCTGACTCTTGTTTGATGGTAATAGTCTGAATTTGTTCTGAATCAAAATTAAACACTTGTTTTTGTTTTTCTTGAGTTTCCGTTTGTTGTTGTTTACCTCGAATTTCGTATAAGTAAACAAATCCTCCTAAAACAAGTGCTGTTAACATTAATATTAAAGTTGTTCTTTTGATTTTCATATTATTTATGCTTTTAGGGAGTATGTAGGGACATAACACGCAACGTCCCTACCCCTAATCAATACTCAAGTAGAAAAGTTTTTGATAATGATAAATGGTATTAGGGGGGAGCTAAATTTTGACTTTTTATCGTCGCTGCCACCAAATTATTCCACCAATTGTCAAGGCTAAAATTGGCAAGATTACAATTGCCATCCAGCTTAAAAATCTGGCTTTTACTAAACTCATTGCAATACGACGATTTGTAGTTTTTTTCGGACTAATAGAAAGTGTTTCTTGTTCTGGTTTACTTAACCAAGAAATTGAATTAAGAAATACGTCTCCATTTAGTTGTTGTTGAAACCAACCATTGGTAGCAAATTGAGAATTTCCTAATACTATTAAACGTGCTTCTTCTAATTTATTTTCTAATTTTACCTCTATTTTACTAGAATCTAATTCATCTGGTGGTTGACCAGGAAGTGGGGAAATAACCTCTGCTGAAGTTGTCTTTTTTTCTGCTTCTAATTCTGAAGTATAAGTTGTAGTAGGTTCATTAGGTGGTTGACCAGGAAGTGAAGGAATAGGAGTCAATTCTAATTCTGTTTCCTGATTTTTTTCCCCAGTAGAAGAACGAGTCAAAGCTACACCTAAAGATAATGGTCCAATACGATCGCGACCTTCATTAAATCTTAACTCACCCCTTAAATCTGTTTCTGCCCAACTTTGGTTACCAGTCCAAATTATAGGACTTTCCTTTATCCCATCTATGGCCTCAGTTTCTATGGGTCGGGCAAAGGGATATAATGAAATGCCATTACCAAAATCTTGGGTAATAGGATGTTCTCCATACATTGTAACTAATACCACCCAGGGGTCAAGACCGACTAATCTACCAATTTTGGGGTCATCTATTGCTAGGCGATCGTCAACTAATACACCCCACTCTTCAAATAAATTATTTAATCCTGGATCGGTGCTTGGGTCTAACATTATCAAAACACCGCCACCTTTTTCTAAATACTCTTGTAAAGCAATAACTTCTGCTTCTAAAAATTTTCTTTGAGCACCAGCAATAATTACAACATCTGCATCTTCTGGTACTTGAGAAATGCTTGCCAAATTGATAGATTCTACTATGTAATTCTTACTTTCAAGAGCATTAACAGCTTCAGAAAAACCTTTTTGGCCTTCTTTTAATTCTCGTTCCCCATGACCTTGAATAAAGTAGATTTTTAAAATTCGGCTACCAAGTATTTTTTCGATACTATTTGTGAGTTTAGATTCTGTTAGAAGCTCTAGTTGTTTACTAATAATAACTTCTTTTTTCTCCCCCACTTCTAGATGAATTTCTCCTAACTGTTTTACTCCAAATTGATTGGCTTTTCCTGGTTGTGTTTGAGGGTCTACTAACTCAAATATAAATTTACCATTTCCTTGTCTTTGATAATTTTCTATTAACTGAGTATATTGGGGATTTTCTCCTCGGTCAAATATCCAAAGTTTGACTGGCTTTTGGAGATTTTCTAGTATTTCTATAGTTTGTGGTGATAATGTAAATTTTTGGTTTTCAGTCAGGTCTATTCTTGTTTGATAACGAACTGCTAGAAAGTTAATTATCCCCAAAATTATCAGGACTGAAATAGTTGCAAAAATTGCATTTGTACCTGCTTCAGTTGCCCGACCACTCCACCAAGTTATGTTTGGGTTTTGTTCTCTAGAATAAGCTTGATAAAAAATCCATAAGCCAGTTATTATTATGGAAATACCTATCAATATTAATGGTATAGGTTCCCAATTTCCTGACACAAATCCTGCTGATACACCGATAATAGCTGAAATTGGTCCAAGCCAAAATAAATAACTCCAAGTACTTTTGATAATTTTCATATTATCTTTTTTTCAATGTCTAAATTCTCTTGAATAGTAAATTAGGAATAACATCGAAACAATATTATAAATAGATTGAGAGATTTCTGCAATAAATGATTGATATCAAATCTGGTTGATAAAAGCTCAGAGAAAATTTTGATGATTAACTTTCTTAATTATCTAATGTCTCATTTAATCCAGATAAAAGATATTCACCTGATAATATAATATCCATAGTTAAAATTTCTAGATATTGATTGTAACATTATTTTGACAATAAGTTTAGACTTGTTTTTTTTGAGAATTAATTAAGTTAATAATAAACCTGATGCTCAATATTATCTAATTTTTAGCTATCAAGGTGTGAATTTATCAGATTGAGGCCGTAATTTAATCATAAAATATCAAGAAATAGCAGGAAAAATCTTTCTTTTCTGTTGAGTAATAGTTTCCCATTTTTCTAAAGAGACTCAAGAAAAATTAAGGGAGCGATCGCTTCCTCCTGGTCAACTAAATATTAAAACTACTCCTAAGTAAGCTTGATAATTCCAGAGACTAATATCAATAATTAAATTAACTTCTTTTTGACCACTTTGCACCACAAGCTGGGAAAATAATAATTAATTCTCTTTGATAATTTATTTTTAATTGTAATTCAAGATAGCTTGACACAGTCAAAAAAATTGTTTTCTATTTAGCTTCGTAATTGGATTAAGATTTAATACTATAGTTATAAGTTAAAATCTTTTTTCGGTGGAGTCCCCAGGGTAGTTGTCTGGAAAGAGAGAAGAGGTATATTGAGATTTGATAGGCGATCGCTTAGGGCATGCTAAAGGTTGAGAAGTACTTTTTTGACATTTTTATCAAGAGCTTCACTATAAAAAAAATTGCCCAACGGCAAGGAATATCCTAGATATATTATTTTAGGGGGATATATTTGGCCAATAACACAGATAAAAGATAAGTTGAGTCACTATTATCTAGGGACGGAGAAGAAAGTAAGTCTGAGGCCAATGGCCCGTAGAAAGTTGTCTATCCTCAGGAAAAATCAGGAAAAGCAGGAGAGAACTGAGTCGAAAGAAAAGAAAAAGTTGGAGACAGGAGGGAAGCAATTTCAATGAGATAAAACTATATTTGATGGCCATTCTATCTCTTCATTACCCCATTACCAGAAGAGGTGGCAGAGCTAGAAAAATTTGATTCTGGGGATAGTTGAGTAGAGTTAGGGGTGAGATAATGTAGGTGAGATTAGATATTCAGGAAATGACAACAGTATCCGTAGAGGTCAAACTATATCTGGTAGTTAAGGCAGAAGAACAAGGGCGCTGTGAAGTCAAAAGGACAAATTAACTAGAAGATGTAGGAAATTGTTAATAATTAACAGAATTATAGTGTGTTGAGGTAGTTGAGGTAGAAAAAGATGGGTGTGTTGAAGGTTCCTTAGAGTGAAAGGATAATAGACATATCCAGAAAATCAGTAATTTTATGAAAGCGTTCTATGGAACAGGAAGTAAAAGTAAACAAAAAAAAATTATTAATTATACAATTCTTAATTATCTGTCTAGTGGCTAAACTAGTTTTTTCCCAATTTCAACTGTCTAGCTCTGGCTAAATTTAAGGTCATCAGAAGCGATCGCTCCCCCCCCATCTTTAGCAATAATATTTATGGTATCAATTATTTTTTTAATATTTCTCTAATATTTTTCTTTTAACTAAAATAGCAGCATCTCTAGTAACTTTTGCCAGGGTTGACTAACTGATAAGATATTAGAAGTAGTAAAAAGGAGCGATCGCCACAATAATTTAAATCTTCATTATCTCCTTAGTAGCTGTTCTAGTCAAAATTGACAGGGCTTTTCAAAGTGATGAACTATATTACCATCACTAAAACCTTCTAAGGAGGTTGCATGAAAACTCCCTACTATGGTCTGCCGTGCCGGAAAACTTCTGTATTGTCATTGATATGCGATCGCTCTCCCTATCTTTAGGAATAACATTCATCACATCAGTTATTTCTCCCACATTTTTCGGTTTAACTAAAATATCAGTATCTCCAGCAACTTCTGACAGGGATGAAATATAACAAGTACTAATACGAATTCGCTCCCATGCATTCTCAGAAAATGTAGATAGATATTCCTGTAGGTTCTGGGGTTAATACTGATGAGTTATAAAGAAGTTTCTTAGACATTAATAGTTAAAGGCAACAATTTTAAAGACTGTAGGTTAGCTCAGAATGTAGCAAGAACTCTTAGAGTCACCCAATATTTTCACTTAACTAGGTTCAGATCAGATAAAAAATTCTCACCCTTCCAAATGATGGAAAGAGGAAATCATGTATTTATGCATTAAAATTTAATAAGCTCAAAACTTTGATGCCCTCTGTAATTTTAGGAAATTATTTCAAATTTTAGCTATATTTAATTAGTTTAAATTAGTTTAGCCTAAGTTTATCAAATTAGTATAACCTTAAGTTAGGTTAAAATTGAGTCGGCAAATTTCTATATAAATAGTTAAGGGACTTGAACTGATGAATGAAAGGAAAAAAAGCAGACGAGGTCGTATTCTGACAGATGAAGGGTTTGAGAAACTAAAAAATGCTGTAAATAAAAAGTTTCTCCTTGATAATATCGAATCCACAGCTATTGAGCTTACAGAAATGTTAAGTCTAGTTATCCAGAATAAAGGAGAATTTAGTCTAAATACTTTAAAAAAAATCTGGAAGCGTGAAGAAAATACTGACATAAAATTTATTAAAGTAATAGCTGAAACTTTTGGTTTAAAATTTGAGGATGGTATTGACTATACCTATAAAGATGATACTGATAATACTACAGAACAAAAAACTTCTTCTTCTCCTGCTACTGCTAAAATTGATACAGATATAGAAGATTATAATTTGCAGTGGGTAGGTCGCTGTGACCTAATTTCTGAGTTGAGGCAAAACCTGTTAGGTGAGTTGCGCATAATATCTATTGTTGGCATAACTGGTATTGGTAAAACTTCTCTGGCAATGCAACTTTCTGTTGACGAGCATATCTCAAATTACCTGACTTCCTCTTGGGTGAATTTTTATGATGCTCCAACTAAAACTTTTGATGTAGTAGCGCGACAGGTATTGGGGGAAAAGTTGGCTGCACAACCTCAGTTAAAACAGGATCGAGAAGTTCTACTGTTAACAATGATAAATGAGTTACAAGTTCGCCCGACTCTATTAATTATGGATATGTTGGAAGGGGTCTTAATGCCTGAGGAGAAAGGTGGTTATCGGTGGAAGGAGGAAGAGTCTATTTTTGCAGATTTTCTAGGAAGAATAATACTAGCTGAAAATATGCCCTCTCGGATAATACTAACTTCTCAATATAGTTTACCTGTGTTAATACAAAGTAGGTATGATGATGTCCGACTCCTACAAGTCACTCTTAAGGGTTTAACTCAGGAGGAGTCTTTGGGACTATTTGAGAGCTGGAAAGTTAACATTGAGAATAATCAAATCAAAAATTTTTTAATCAGAATAATTAATATTTATGATGGTCATCCTCTAGCTTTAAGGTTGATTGCTGGGGATATTATTAATGAACCTTATGATGGAGATTTTGAAGCTTTTTGGGAAGATAATAAACTATATTTTGAAGCGATAGAGTCTCAGAATATAAATGGAGAAAATTTTGAGGGAAAAGATATTATTGATAGGGTTGGCAGTAGAGTGGAGGAAACTTTAAAACGTTTATCTGTTTCTCACATTTTTGCTTATTTAATGTTATGTATGGGAGGAGAATTAGAATGTTTTGTAGAGAAAAATGCCTGGCTTCTGCTTTTGTGTAATCTACCAAAAGAAGAACAGAATTTAGCTTTTGAAACTTTAAATAAAAGGTTTTTATTGGATCGAAAAAATTTTCAAAATAAAGCTTTTTATCGTCTTCATAGTTTAATTAAAAATGTGGCAAATGAATATGATTTGGATAATTTTGAAAAAGATTGATTAACTCGGCTTTAAAAAAAATAAACCTGAAGAAAAATACTTTTATCAAAATATAGATAATTAATTAAATTTAACCATGGATAAAAAATATCAAATACTTGAAAAAATACAGGGATTATCTATTTATCAATTAAGTAATACTTACTATGAAAAATCTGGTAAATTAATCACTGTTAAACCTCAAGAAAAGAAAAATATTTTTCTGAAAAATAGTATAGAAATCATCAAAAAAATTACTAGGTTGATGAAAATTAACTCTCCCCAAAATAAACTAAATTTATTAGAAAATAACTACTCGCCTCAACCAGAAAAAAAATTAACGGTGAGAGAAAAAGCTAACCTCCGCCTCGCCTATTATTGGTTAAAAATATATCAACCAGAACCAGGTGCATCTAACTTGGAAAAAGTCAAAGGATATCTGCAAGCCTTCCGTCATTTTGCCAAAATGGGAGAGTGGGAAAAAGCTAGTCAAATTCTTTCTCTTAAATTACCGCTAGTTGATGAAAATTTAGACACTCAACTAAATAGATGGGGTTACTATGAGGAATGTATGGAACTCTACAATAAATTATTAGGTAAATTAGACCAAAGCTGGGATGGTATTTGTTTAAATGGTTTGGGAAATGCTTACTTATCTCTCGGAAAATATCACAAAGCTATTGAGCATTATCAGCAGCACTTACAAATAGCTAAGGAAATAGGTGATCTTGGGGGACAGGGTATTGCTTTAGGGAATTTGGGAGATGCTTACCATTCTCTAGAAGAATATAACAAAGCTATTGAGTATCATCAGCAGCATTTACAAATAGCGAAGGAAACAGGGGAACTCGGGGGAGAAGGTATTGCTTTAGGGAATTTGGGAAGTGCTTACTATTCCCTGGGAAAATATCACAAAGCTATTGAGTGTCATCAGCAGCATTTACAAATAACAAAGGAAATAGGGAATATGAAACAGCAGGGCATTGCTTTAGGCAATTTAGGGAATGCTTACCATTCCCTAGGAGCATATCACAAAGCTATGGAATATCATCAACAGGACTTAGAAATAGTTAGGAAAATAGGCGATCTTGGGGGTGAGGGCATTGCTTTAGGGAATTTGGGAAGTGCTTACTATTCCTTGGGAGAATATCACAAAGCTATTGAGTCTCATCAGCAGCATTTACAAATAGCTAGAAAAATAGGCAATGTTAAACAGGAGGGTATTGCTTTGGGGAATTTGGGTAATGCTTACCATTCCCTAGGAGCATATCACAAAGCTATGGAATATCATCAACAGGACTTAGAAATAGTTAGGAAAATAGGGGATCCTGGGGGTGAGGGTAATGCTTTGGGAAATTTGGGTAATGCTTACTATTCTTTGGGGGAATATCACAAAGCTATTGAGCATCATCAGCAGCATTTACAAATAGCCAGAGAAATAGGCAACCAGAATAGAGAGGGTAATGCTTTGGGGAATTTGGGTAATGCTTACTATTCTTTGGGAGAATATCACAAAGCTATTGAGCATCATCAGCAGCATTTACAAATAGCCAGAGAAATAGGCAACCAGAATAGAGAGGGTAATGCTTTGGGGAATTTGGGTAATGCTTACTATTCTTTGGGAGAATATCACAAAGCTATTGAGCATCATCAGCAGCATTTACAAATAGCCAAAGAAATAGGCGATCGCTCTGGAGAAGGAAATGCTTTGGAGAATTTGGGTAATGCTTACTATTCCAGCAGAAAATACGACAAAGCTATTGAACATCATCAGCAGTATTTACAAATA
>ENA-UENT01000366-UENT01000366.1-marine-metagenome-genome-assembly--contig:-NODE-366-length-30095-cov-7.933105_pt1 | contig 30095 bp, 23 predicted proteins | sample MGYA00237879_ERZ529330 | MGnify/ENA primary metagenome ERZ529330 (study PRJEB26372, sample SAMN05368345) | marine metagenome | biome: cultured habitat; feature: ocean water; material: water; isolation... | reverse complement strand
AATCCGTCCAATCCGTGTTCCAACCCGCCACGCACGATGATAGTACACTGATGACGCTGATCTGCTCAACGAGACCCGCCCCGCTGGATGGCCCGCCCGGAATCAGTGCAAATCCGCGCAATCCGTCCAATCTGTGCCCCTACCTCCATAAACAGCAACCAAAGAAAACTGTAACTTAGCCCCCATGAGACGGAAACGCAACAAAGCCAAGCCCACTCTACAGCAATTGACGCTCGACATCGGGGGTACAACAGTGCCTGTGCGCATCTACAAAGAGTACCGGTACAACGTCCGGGCAAGCATCGGCAAAACGGCAGCCTTTTTGCGTATGCCCCACGGATTACATGCCCGCGAAGAAGAAAGACACCTGAACTGGTTTAAAGACTGGCTCCACGAACAAGTAGCCAAAAGTGATAGGATCAACCGTCACTTCGGGCACCGGGCGTATCAGGATGGGGATACCCTTGAGGTTGGAAAAAAACAGTACCGGTTAGCGATCACCTATGAAGACCGGAAAACCCACTCGGGCAAGTTGCTCCCGGACGGCACCATTGCCCTGAAGCTCAGCCACCATGATCAGGGGCCCGAATTTACCAAGCGCCTGCAGCATCTACTGAGCCGTATTGTAGCGCAGGATTTCCTGCCGGAAATCACCCGCCGGGTCGACGATTTAAACGACCGGTTTTTCCAGCAGAACATCGGGGAGGTCCGCTTGAAGTACAACCACAGCAATTGGGGGAGCTGCTCCTCAAAGGGTAATATCAACCTGTCTACGCGCCTGTTGTTTGCACCCGATGATGTAATCGACTATGTCATCATCCACGAGTTGGCGCATCGTATTGAGATGAACCACTCGCCTCGGTTTTGGAAGCTGGTCTCCGATGCGATGCCCGATTACAAGGAGAAGGAGAAGTGGCTGAAAGTGCATGGAGGGAAGCTGGGCTTCTAGAAAGCAAAAAGCCATTTGCCCTACCAGGTAAGACAAATGGCTCTAAATGTAGATTGTTTCGGCTGGTGAACTGGGGATAGCCCCGGCGCACCGAACCAAGCACCTGAGGCGTAGCTTATTCTTCTACAACCTCGAAGTTTACTTTGATATCCACTTCCGGGTGGAGTTTCAGCTCAGCGACATAAGCGCCGAGGGTTTTAATATCGTCTTCCGGCAGGATAACGCGGCGGCGGTCCACCTCGATACCCATTTGGTCCTTCAGAGCAGCAGCCAGCTGTACGTTGGTTACGCTACCGAAGATTTTACCACTTGTGCCAGCTTTAGCGCCGATTTTCAGCACTTTACCCTTCAGGTTATCCGCCATTTCGACGAACTCAGCCTTACGAGCTGCCAATTCTTCTTCCTCTTTGCGCTTGATCTCATTGAGTTTTGCGCGGTTGGCGTCATTAGCAACAAGGGCCAGTCCCTGAGGGATGAGGTAGTTGCGTGCATAACCCGGCTTTACGCTCACGAGCTCATGCTTATCGCCTACCTTATCTAGATCTTTTAACAGAATGATATCCATCTTTCAAAAATTTAGAGGGCCAAAAAATTACTTCAGCAAGTCAGTCACGTAAGGCATCAGTGCCAGGTGACGGGCACGCTTCACTGCAGTAGCCACTTTACGCTGGTACTTCAGGGAGTTGCCGGTGATGCGGCGAGGCAAAATCTTGCCCTGCTCGTTAACGAACTGAGTCAGGAAGTCTGCATCTTTGTAGTCGATGTACTTGATGCCAAACTTACGGAAGCGGCAGTACTTGTCGCGCTTCTGACCAATTTTAGGATTGCTGAGGAACTTAATATCGTCTCTGGATGCCATGATCTTTCAACTTTAGAATTAAACAAATGGGGTGGACGACTATTCTTCTTCTTCGCTTTTAGCAGCAGCTTCCTCTTTCTTAGGAGCCGGCTTGCGCTTCTCGTCCTTCTTGCGATTGTCGCGGCGGCTGTCCTTGCGGTCGTCGCTCTTCTTCGCTTTTTTCTTTACTTTGCCGATCTTTCCGGCACGCTTGTCTGCATTGTACTTCACACCGTACTTGTCGAGTGCGGCAGTGAGGAAACGCATGATGCGCTCGTCGCGGCGCAGCGCCAGTTCCATCACGTCAATCAGTTCGCCGTTAGGCGCTTCGAATTCAATGCAGTAGTAAATCCCGGAGGTTCGGCGGTTAATTGGATAAGCCAATTGGCGCAACCCCATTTCGTCCACATGTACGATCTGGCAACCCTCATTTTTGAGGTGATCGACATATGTCTGAGCTGTCGCTTCGATTTCCTCCCTCGACAGCACCGGGTCTACGATGAAAGTTACTTCGTAATTTTTCATTGGATCAGACATATTAATAATATAATCAAAAAACTCCGGCGCTTCTGCCGAAGGTTACTTTACAGCCAAAATGCTGATGAATGCTGTATTGGAAGCCAAAACTGCTTACACCATTGTCTTTTAGCGGGTGCAAAGATAAGAAAGGTTTTGAATTTTACAATGTATTTCCTAATCCGCAATAATAACCTTTTGCATCTGCCGGTACTCCCGGTACTGAATCATTAGCAAATAGGCACCATTGGGTGCTCCCAGATCCAAAGCCTGCTGAACTTCCTGCCCTTCCCAAGCCCTGACTTGCGCCCCCAAAGCATTGTACAAGACAAGCTGCACGGCCCCGACATCCCAGGCACCGGGCAATTCAACCCAAAGCTGCCCCGTACCAGGGTTGGGCCATACCGACACCTTTTGCAGGCCCACCTCGCGCAGGCTCGTCGTCATCGGGACCGTCACTAAAAGAGTATCCGAACAGTCATTACCATCCGTCACCGTTACCGTATAGTTGCCAGCCAACAGTCCGGTCTGCACCAGCCCCACGCCTCCATTACTCCAGCTTACACTGAATGGTGGCTGCCCCTGAAGAACGTCCAGTACTGCCGCGCCATTCCCACTACCGTTGTCCGGCAGGGTATCCACGATAAATAGTTCAGGGTTAGGAAAAACCCCCAAGTCAAGTACCCGAATACTGTCACAGCCCTGAGCATTGGTGTAAACCAACTGATACTGCCCGGGCTCACTTAGCATCATACCCTCCCAGGTGTAGGTCTCGCCATCGCAGATTTCCGCCGTTTCTGTAGCTAAATCATTTGGAAAAACCGTTAGCGCTAAATTTACGATGGAATCACACCCGGCAGCTCCATTTAACACGACTTCGTAGGTTCCTGTAGCATCAAAATCCATGTCGCCCACCATGACTGTTTCCCCTTCGCATACTGATAACTCAAGGTTGGTTTCAGCAGCAGGTGCTTCTGTAAGAATGAGCGTGACGGTGCTGTCGCAGCCATCTGTAGCGGTAAAATCACGTACGTAGGTGCCGGGATTGGTCAGTATTTGTTCATTCCATACATAAAATCCGCCTTCACAAAAGGAAGCCTCAAATGACACATTATAGCTCTGAAGCGCCTGCACGCTCAAAAAAATCATCTGAGGGCAACCATCAGCATTGAGGATTTGTGTAAAATAATCTCCAGAGCCATCCACTTCTATATTTTCGTACATAAATGGAAAACCTGAAGCACATACCATAGTATCTAATGTAATGGGCTCCGTGATAGAATACTCAATTTGCACCAAAATCAGGGAATCACAACCGTTGACGGCAGCGCCGGGGAGCACCTCAGTTCCAACAGGGTTGAACTCATCGTAAAAGTTGCCGTTGACCTCCAGAAATTCACCAGAACAAAGCAGGGTATCCAGCAATAGGGTACCATTTTCCTGTACTTCCACCGCAACCATATCTGAATCGGTGCAGCCAAACGCATTTACCACTGTGAGGCTGTAGATTCCTGTAGTAGCGACCTCCAGCTCAACATTCCCGCTCCCATCGCTCCATGCATAACTCACCACATCATCCGGGCCGGCCAGCAGCAAAGTTTCACCTTCGCACAGGGCAACGTCACTGCCCAGATTGACTTCAGGGGCAGGAAGAACCTGTAACAAAAGAGAATCCTTAGCGACACACCCATTTTCTTCCACACTTAATACATACCAGTTGTCGCCGGCGCTTGCAGGCAGCAGACTGACTGACGAGCCTGTGCCAATAATGCCGTTTGGGCCTTCCCATAGATACGTTGGGCTTCCAGGAATTGCTTCTGCATTAAGCTGTACAGTCTCCCCGGCACACACCGAGACAGGACCTGATGCAGCCGCCTTTATCCACCGGAACGCGACTACGGTACCTCCGCTACCCGCAAGATAGCCCGAACGGGTGCCGGTGAGCGCAACCGCCGACCAGTCCACGCCCGGGATCAGCTCAAGGTTATCCCAGGATTGGCCACCATCCGTACTAACAGCCACCAGCCCATCCTGCCCGGCTCCAACAACAGCACCGCTGCCATCAGCCGCCAACGCCTGGAAGCGCCGACCGTCCAGCCATTCCCAGCTAAGGCCTGCATTATCTGAGTAGTAAGTACCGCCTGCTCCAGACAGCCACACTTCATTGCCCTGAATTTCCAGGGCGTAGTGGTCTCCGGTGCCTGTACCGCCTAAGCTGTTCCAGGTTTGACCGCCATTAGTGCTTCGAAGCAAGACCCCACCCTCACCCGCAGCCAGAACGGTCTGCGCATTCACCCATCTGACAACGTTCAGGTTGTTAGGCGTACCGGCATCTACCCAGGTCCAGGCGGTACCGCCGTTTATAGTGCGAAGCAGTGTGCCGCAATCTCCTGCCACAAGCCCTAAATTACTGAAGGCAAAATCGACGCTGTTCAGGTCCGCACCGACAGGGCTGAACTGCTGCTGCCAGGACAAGCCTCCATCGGTAGTTCTTCGGATGACACCACTCTCGCCTACAACCCAGCCCATAGCCTGCCCCAGGAAGGTAAGCCCCCGAAGGTTTACATGGGTACGGAGATCAGCCAGGGCCCAGGATTGACCGCCGTTCGTGGTTTGCAGTACCTGCCCCGATTCGCCGATCAGCCACCCCTGCTCAGCAGACAAAAAATGAGCCGCTGACCAATCTGCCGAGACCGGTGTGGTGAGCTCCTCCAGGCATTGCGCATGAATCGTAGCAGTAAAAAACAAGCTAAAAATAAGTGCATAAATCGTTTTCATAGGAAGTTGGTTATTTTGAACGCGCTACACGAAAGGCAAAAGTCGTCCGGCGTGCACCGGGCAGAAAATTCAAACGATTGGCTACACGGGAGCCATCTGCGGTGGTATTCCAGGACCCGCCCCGTATGGTACGTAGTGTCAGACCAGCTGGCCCCAGCGGATTATCAACCGGGCTGACATCATAGTAATCAGAATCATACCAGTCCCAGCACCATTCATAAATATTGCCTGTCATATCATACAACCCCAACTCATTAGGTGCGCGGGTACCTACGGGTTGGCTGTTAACATTACTATTGCCGCTGTGCCAGGCCACGGCATCAAGGTCATTGCTGCCGGCATAAACCGTGACCAGCCCTGCTGCTCCGCCCCTGGCGGCATATTCCCACTCTGCTTCGGTGGGGAAGCGATATCCATCAGCCTCCGTATCCCAGTAAATGTCCACATAGGCCAGCTGGTCCCCTACCAGAGAATCAAACACTTCTGTGAATGCCGCATCAAAGTAATAAGCCGGTGTCCGCCCTTCCGTGAGGCTCAGCCGGTTGCAGTAGGTGGCCGCATCATACCAGCTCACACGGTAAGTGGGATAGTCAGGGCCTGCCCCTCTGTTGTATAAAGGCGTATATTCTGGTATCAGAGCCGCCCATTCGGCCTGCGTGACCTCATAGCGGGAGAGCAGGAAGTCGTCTACGCTAACCGTGTGGGGCGGATATTCATCGTTTTGGCAGTCCGGTTCCTGTTCAGCAGTACAGCCCATGGTGAAGGCCCCACCGGGCACCGTGACCATCCGGCCGGTAGTGCGGGCCACTCTAAACCCAATGGTACTGCTTTGATCGCCGGGTTCTGCAAATGCCCGGCTGCTCACTGATACACCGGCAGATTGCTGAAAATGCCCTCCCCGGACAATCCGGTCCGTACCGGTTGCTACTCCGCGCGGGTCGCAAAGTGGAAAGTTGGGATAATCGCCATACAGATCCCAGACCCATTCGGCCACATTCCCACTCATATCGTACAAACCAAGTCCATTTGGTGCTTTGGTAGCTGACGGCTGTGTGGCAGCCCCCGCCACCGCAACCTCCGTCCAGTTATCACTTCCGGCATAACGAAAATCATTATCTATATTCCCACCCCGGGCAGCGTACTCCCACTCGGCTTCGGTAGGCAGGCGATAGCCATCTGACTCGGTATCCCAGTATACAGTACCTGCTGTACTGAAAAAGGGCTCTGACAGCTCAGGGTCGCTGTAGTAGGCCGGCGCCACCCCCTGCTGCTGGCTTAGGACATTACAAAACACGATAGCCGCATACCAGCTCACCCGCTCTACCGGGCAATCGCTGCAGCCAATATTCAAGGAAGGATTATTGCCAATAACTGCCAGGTATTCCGCCTGTGTCACCTCATGCGTACCTATCGCAAATGCGCCTAAAGTCACCGAATGAGCAGGTAGATCTGACGATGTACAGGGTTGCTGCCCGATCGTACAGCCCCGTTGGTAAATGCCGCTGTCAATCAGGGTAACAGAAAGGTTTTGTGACCAGGCTACGGTAAAGGAAAAACATAAAAGCAGGACGTGAATGTGTTGGTGGTTCATATTTGTTTAGTTTGACGGATTACCTGCAAAGTTACAAGGCAATTGCTTTTTCTCCCCCCTCAGGCTTCGGATTTCCACTCCGCAATCTGAAAACTAAATTTTGCCGTCCTACCGGCAATTACTATCTTCCGGGCGGCCCTACCCTCACTTTCAATCAACAGCGAAAACAATGATTCCAGAACGCAAGCGATTTAAAAAGCTCATGGTAGCCAACCGCGGAGAGATTGCTATCCGCGTCTTGCGCGCCGCATCCGAGCTCAATTTACGGACCGTTGCCATTTATACGTACGAAGACCGCTATTCGTTGCACAGATATAAGGCAGATGAGGCTTATCAGGTGGGCGAAGATAATGATCCGCTCAAACCTTATCTGAATATTGAAGAAATAATCCGGGTAGCTAAGCTGAATGAAGTTGATGCCATCCACCCTGGTTATGGTTTCCTCTCTGAGAATGTCACCTTCGCCCGGCGCTGCCGCGAAGAAGGCATCGAATTTGTGGGGCCATCGCCGGAAAGCATGGAGCAACTGGGCGACAAAGTGGCTGCCAAAAAGCTGGCCCGGCAGCAGAATGTCCCTCTTATCGAAGACAGTCAGGAGCCGCTGAACAGTGCCGAAATCGCACTGAAGGAGGCCAAAAGAATCGGGTTCCCGGTAATGCTAAAGGCAGCATCCGGGGGCGGTGGCCGGGGCATGCGCGTGGTACGCAAGGAAGAAGACCTCGCCAATGCCTTTCAGGAGGCCCGGCGGGAAGCAGGCAATGCCTTTGGCGATGATACAGTATTCATAGAAAAGTTCATTGATCAGCCTAAGCACATCGAAGTACAGCTGCTGGGTGACAAACATGGCAACCTGGTCCACCTATTCGAAAGAGACTGCTCTGTACAGCGCCGCTTTCAGAAGGTAGTGGAGATCGCCCCCTGCCCTTCCATCAATGAAGTCACCAAGCAAAAGCTATACGACTACGCTATCCGGTTGGGCAAAGCGGTCAACTACAGTAATGCAGGCACGGTGGAATTCCTGGTCGATAAAGACGAAAACGTATACTTTATAGAGGTCAACCCCAGAATACAGGTAGAGCACACCATCACGGAGGAGGTAACGGGCGTCGATATTGTCCGCTCCCAAATCCTCATTGCGGCGGGCTATGAGCTGAGCCACCGGTCTATCTACATCCGCAATCAGGAAGATGTGGAGTGCAGTGGTTACGCTATTCAGTGCCGGGTGACCACCGAAGACCCGGCCAACAACTTCAAGCCCGATTACGGTACCCTGATTGCTTACCGCTCCGCGTCTGGCATGGGCATACGCCTGGATGCCGGCTCTGCTTTCCCCGGCGCAAAAATTTCGCCTTACTTTGACTCCATGCTGGTGAAGGTGACTGCCTGGGGCCGGACGATGAAAGGGGCTTCTCAGCGTCTTCACCGGGCGCTGCGGGAGTTCCGGGTACGGGGCGTGAGTACCAATATTGGTTTCCTGCTCAACCTGCTTCGGGACCAAACCTTTCAGCAGGGGCTTGCCACCGTCAACTTCATACAAGACCACCCCGAGCTCATGGCGATGCCCAACTGGCGGGACCGTGGCACCAAGCTCCTCCGCTACCTGGCAGAAGTCATCGTCAATGACAATCCGGATGTGAAATACAAGGACGAAAGCAAAATTTTTATCGACCCGGTAGTGCCCGCTTATGACCCTAAAGCCCCGGTACCTGATGGTACCCGGCAGAAACTGCAACAGCTCGGTGCGGAAGGCTTCGCGCAGTGGCTCAAGGAACAAAAAGCCGTTCAGTATACGGATACCACATTCCGGGATGCCCACCAATCTCTGCTGGCCACCCGCATGCGTACTTACGACATGGAAAAGGTCGCCCGCAGCTTCGCCCTGCGCCACAGCGATGATGTCTTCTCTATGGAAGTCTGGGGCGGCGCCACTTTCGATGTTTCCATGCGCTTCCTCAAGGAATGCCCCTGGAAGCGCCTGCAGTTCCTGCGGGAAGCGATTCCAAATATCTGCTTCCAAATGCTGCTGCGGGGCTCTAACGCGGTAGGTTATACTGCCTATCCGGACAACCTCATCATCAAGTTCATAGAGGAGGCTGCTGAGGCAGGCATTGACATTTTCCGCATCTTCGATTCCCTCAACTGGGTGGAAGCGATGAAGGTCAGTATCAAAACCGTAAGGGAACGCACCGACAGCATCGCGGAGGCCTGCCTTTGCTATACCGGCGATATCACCGACCCCACCCGGACCAAGTATACCCTACAGTATTACCTTGACCTGGCCAAACAGCTGGAGGATCATGGCGCTCACATTATCGCCATTAAGGACATGGCAGGCTTACTGAAGCCACTGGCTGCTGAAGAACTGATCAGTGCGCTGAAGGACACCGTCCACACCCCAATCCACCTGCATACGCACGACACCGCCTCCATTCAGGCCAGTACCTACATGACTGCGGTAGAAGCTGGCGTGGACGTGATAGATGTCGCCATCAGTTCGATGTCTGGCCTGACCTCTCAGCCCAACTTTAATGCCGTAGCTGCAGCCATGAAGGGGCATGAGCGGGAACACCCGATCAACCTGCACTCTCTGAACGAATTCTCCGCCTACTGGGAAGCCGTGCGCCGGTACTACTATCCGTTTGAGACCGAACTGCGCTCCGGTACCGCGGAAGTCTACGAGCACGAAATCCCCGGCGGGCAGTATTCCAACCTGCGGCCACAGGCGCGGGCACTCGGGTTGGAAGAAAAGTTTGAGACCATCAAAAAGAACTACCGCGTAGCCAATGATCTATTCGGAGATATCGTCAAGGTAACCCCTTCTTCCAAAGTGGTGGGCGACATGGCGATGTTCATGACCTCCAATAACCTGACTCGTGAGGACATCCTTCAAAAGGGGCATACGCTTTCCTTCCCTGATAGCGTCAAGGCCCTCATGCGGGGCGACCTGGGCCAAACGCCGGGCGGCTTCCCCAAGGACATCCAAAAAATTGTCCTCAAAGATGAGCAGCCCTATACCGAGCGGCCCAACGCCCACCTGGAGCCGGTTGACTTTGACACGGAATATGCCGAATTCAAATCCCGCTTTGGTGAATACCTGGACATGCGTAACTTTTTGTCCTATAAGCTGTACCCCAAGGTGTATGAGGAATACCGCGAGCATTACGATAACTATGCACTGGTCAGAGCCCTCCCCACGCCGGCCTTCTTCTTCGGCCTGAAGCCTAATGAAGAAATCATTGTCGCGCTTGATGCGGGCAAAAGCCTGCTGATCAAGTACATCAATATGTCTGAACCGGACGCACAGGGCGTGCGCCTGGTATTTTTCCAACTCAACGGGCAGACCCGCTCCGTACCGGTGCGCGACCGCAAGGTACAGTCGGAAGTAGTTGTGCACCGCAAAGCGGAAAACGATAAACAGGTGGGCGCCCCGCTACAGGGTAATCTTTCGAAAATACTGGTCGAGGAAGGGCAGGAAGTAAAAGCCAACAGCCCGCTCTTTACCATCGAGGCTATGAAAATGGAGTCTACGGTTACTTCTCCCATAGCTGGTACGGTCAAAAAGATTTTCCTGACCGAAAAAACGCTGGTGGAACAGGATGACCTGGTGATTGAGCTTTCTTAAGATCGCCTGCTGCAAAAAAAAACCGGGAGCGCAGCACTAAGTGCCGGCTCCCGGTTTTTCATACACCATTAGTTTGAAAATAAGAGAAGCTAAGCTTCAGAAAGCTCTTCCTCATGCGCTTTCATCAGTTCTGCCTGCAGGTCATGAGGTACAGATTGGAACTCCAGGAATTCCTGATGGAATTTGGCACGCCCCTGAGATAGGGAACGCAAGCGGTTGGAGTATTCATATAGCTCTGCAAGTGGCACGTGTGCAGTAATTTTCTGATAGTGCCCATCACTGTCCATACCCATAATGATGGCGCGGCGAGTCTGCAAGTCTCCCATGATATCCCCCAAAGAGTCATCAGAACAGAGGATTTCCAATTTGTAAATAGGTTCCAGCAGTTGAGGCGCCGCTTCTTTGAATGCTGTGCGGAAGGCGTGTTTGGAGGCCAGCATGAAAGCCATATCGTTCGAATCCACACTGTGCATTTTTCCATCGTAGATACTTACGCGGATATCCTGGCAGTGAGAGCCGGTCAGCGGCCCTTCTTCCATACGCTGCAGCAGCCCTTTCTTGATCGCATTGGAGTATTTTGCATCAATAGAACCACCGACGATGCACCAGTAGAAAGCTAACTTGCCGCCCCAGGGCAGTTCTTCCACTTCTTTTTTACGCACGCTCAGCCCATCCGGGTCAGGCATGCCATCTGTATAAGGCTCTACCCGGAGGTGTACCTCGGCAAATTGACCGGCACCGCCCGTTTGCTTTTTGTGGCGGTACATGCTGTCGGCACTCCTGGTAATCGTTTCCCGGTAAGAAATACGTGGCTTGGTGAACTCCATCGTAACATTATGCACTTTCTCAATCCGGTACTTGATCAGATCAAGGTGCAACTGCCCCTGCCCGTGCAGAATGGTCTGCTTTAGCGTAGCATTTTGCTCAACAATAAGCGTAGGGTCTTCCTCTTCGATCTGATGCAGCGCTTTGTAGAGCTTCTCCATATCGTTGGCGCTCATCGGCTGAACGGCCTCGCGGATACGTGGTTCCGGGAAGTGGATCGGATCAATTTGGATATCCGTACCTTTTTCGTCAAGTGTATTGTTGGTGTGCGTATTCTTGAGCTTAACCGTGACGCCAATATCACCGGCTTTAAGCTCCGTAACCGGTTCCCGGTTTTTGCCCTCCGCGATGAAGATTTGCCCAAATCGCTCTGTAGTCTGGTTTTTCTGGTTCACCAGTTCATCACCAGTTTTCAGCGTACCGGCATACACCTTAAAGTAAGACACCAGCCCTACCTGAGGCTCCGTCATGGTTTTATAGACAAACACGGTAGTTTCGGCATTACTGTCGCAAGCCAGTTTCTCATCCGTACCAACGAGCCTTGCTGCCGGGCGGTCAGCCGGGGAAGGGCAGACATCATTGATGAAGCCCATAATGCGGCCACTGCCCATATTGCGGATCGCAGAGCTGATGAAAACCGGGAAAATATCCTGATGCGCGATGGCGATACGCAGCCCTTCCGTCAACTCTTCTTCGGTAAGGGTACCCTCATCGAAGAAGCGCTCCATAAGGCCTTCATCATTCTCAGCTGCGGCTTCCACCAGTGCGTTGTGCATTTCCTGGGCGCGCTGCATTTCAGACGCCGGAATATCATGCTTCTCCGGTTTTCCGCCCCCGTCAGGGAAGACGTACATCACCATGCGCAGGGCATCGATAATTTTACTAAAGCCCACGCCGGTCTCCACTGGGTATTGCACCGGGATCACCTTTTCGCCAAAGCGGTCCTGCGCCTGCTGCAGGGTCGCATCGTAATCTGCTTTTTCAGTATCCAGCTGATTGATCACAAAAAGGCAGGGCGTTTCGAAGCGCTCCACATAATCCCAAATGAGTTCCGTGCCTACTTCCACGCCGTTCTGAGCGTTGAGCACCACTAGTCCGGTATCGGCCACCTTAAGGGCGGAAACCACCTCTCCAATGAAGTCGTCGAAACCAGGTGTATCCAGAATATTAATTTTAGAATCTTTCCACTCGGCATGCGTTAGTGAGGCGAAGATAGAGTTGCCCCGTTCTTTTTCGATGTTGGTGTAATCGGATTGCGTGTTTTTTTCTTCTACCGAGCCGATTCGTTGGATATCGCCTGCTTCAAAGAGCATACATTCTGTGAAGGATGTTTTGCCACTCCCCGGGTGGCCAAGTAAGGCGACATTGCGGAGATTTTTGGTGTCGTAGCTCATATGTAATTGGTTTTATATTTGCTGTAAGATCTATGGTCTTAAGGGCATACTATATGACGAGGCGCATACTACGGCAGTGACATTTCCCCACACATTGGGAAGCGGCACTCAATATATCCTATAATTTCGCTGTTGCGACTCAATCCGGAATTAAATTACGATTTTAAATTGTTTTTCAAAACTAAATCCACAACCATAAAGCACAACTTTCAAAATTAGTCGGAATTGCAGGCTCAGTGAAGCATTGATATGCCTGAGAATGCTTAAATTCAACCCCAAACTAAGACCTCGACACTATGATTGGAATGCTACAGGTCGTCATTGGCCTGATTTTCGTACTGCTCCTGCTCAGCCTGCTGGCCACCACGATGATGGAGCTCGTCGCCTCGGCCTTCTCCCTGCGCGGGCGCAACCTGGAAAAAGCCCTGCGCAATATGCTCGCTTCTACTGAGGTAGACGACCAGCTGGTAGCGGCTTTCAAAGACAACGCCCTGTACAAACAGCTCTCCTACAAATACGGCAAAAAGCGCTACTCCCCTTCTTACCTCAGCGACCGCTCCTTTCAGTCTATCCTGATGGAGACCATCCTGAACGGGGAGGGCTTTGACCGTATAGAGGAAAGGCTGGATACCTTACCGGATGCCGACCTGAAAAACGTCCTGAAACAGTTCCTTCGGGAATCCGAGCACGATGTGGAAGCCTTCAAAGGCAAAGTCTGCACCTGGTATAACGATGTGATGGACCGCGCCTCGGGCTGGTATAAGCGCTATACCCAAAAGATTCTGGTGGGCATGGGGTTCTTCATAGCAGTGGTTTTCAATGCCGACACCCTGGCCATTTACGAGCGCCTGGAGTCCGACCCGGAAACCCTGCAACAGGTGCTGACCCTTGCTGAAGACTACGTCAATGGAAAGGACGGACTGGAAATTGCCCCGCCTCAAATGTCGCCCGAATTCGATGCTTCCCTCCGTAAGCTGGAGTTTATGATCAACGATCAGATTGAGTCTGTCAAGTCGCCACTGGGCCTGGGATGGAAAAACGTAGACTGGTCGGAAGTGACCTGGTACGACGTGGTCCTGAAGCTCCTGGGCTGGACGGTTACAGCCCTTGCGGTTTCCCTGGGCGCGCCCTTCTGGTTTGATCTTTTGCGCAAGCTCGTCAACATCCGCAGCTCCGGAAACAAACCTGAATAATGCCCCTGTTTACTGAATTTGAAACGGAACGCCTCTGGCTTAAGGTGACCGGTCTCCCGGATGCCGGTCTCATCCTTGAGCTCCTCAATACGCCCAAGTGGCTGGAGTTCATTGGTGACCGCAAGGTATACAGTATAGCAGATGCAGAAAACTACATCCTCGAACGTATCCGCCCGCAGTATGAGCGGCTGGGTTATGCCAATTATACCCTCATACGCAAAAGCGATGGCGCCAAACTAGGCTGCTGCGGTTTGTACGACCGGGTGGGGCTTGAGGGCGTGGACTTGGGGTTTGGGCTGCTCCCCGCTTACGAAGGGCAGGGCTACGCCCGGGAAGCCGCCCAACGGCTCATTGAGGCCGCCTTCAACGAAATTGGCCTGACAGAGCTCACCGCCATCACTGTAGAGGCCAATACCTCCTCCCGGAAACTGCTGGAGCGGCTGGGGTTCCGGTTCGAGCGGATTGTTCACCTGCCCGATGACCCTGAGCCTCTGCTTTACCTTAAACTTATGCCCAGCAACCCTTAATACCCAAATAACTACCGCTTCGTAAAATTTAGGAACCACTAACGACGTTAGCAACAAGCAATCAACGACGGCCCCTTACTATGAGAATTGTACAACTGACCGATCTGCACATAGGCTTGGAAAACGAAGACACCTATGGCGTGGACGTCCGGCAGAACTTCCTCCAAATCCTCGACAAAGCCAAAGCTCAACGCCCAGACCTCCTGGTCATCTCCGGCGACCTTTGCTACCGTGACGGGGATGCGCGCATTTATGCATGGATAAAACACCATCTGGATGAGTCCGGCCTGCCCTATGAAGTCATGTCAGGCAACCACGATGACCCGGTACTGCTTGCCAGAGCATTCGGACGGGAGGGCTTGCTCAAAGGCAAAGAACTGTACTTCAGCCGGGAGTACGCTGACCGCACGGTACTTTTTCTGGATACCACCACTTATGAAATGCCGGCAAAGCAAATGGAATGGCTCTCCGAAGCCCTGAAAGCCATAAAAGGGCCGGCACTCGTCTTTATGCACCACCCGCCCCTGCCCGGCGGCGTCCCCTTTATGGACAGCAAGCACAGCCTGCGCAATATGGAAGCCGTACAGGCCGTCTTTTTCGAACATCCTCATCCCGTCCAAGTCTTTACCGGGCACTACCACGTTGAAAAAATAGTGACCAAGCGTAACCTCACCGTATACATCACGCCTTCCTGCTTTTTTCAAATCGGACAGCGATCCGAAGATTTTGAGGTAGACCACTACCGCGTCGCCCTTCGGACTATAGACTGGAGCAACGGAATGATGATGAATGCGGTCCACTATTTGTAAAACTGCGCGGATTCGTTAATTTGTGGTCCAACCATCCATTCAACCACTATGAAAGAGTACCGTGTAGAATCACTGATCTACTACAGCAAAATCACCCTGGACCGGGCACATATCCTCAAAGATTCCACCAAAGACATACAAAAAAAGCTGGACGAGTACGCGGCCGATGGCTGGCGGCTGGCCTCCACAGATATCGAAGACTTTGGTTCCGGTATGTACTTTTACCTTTACTTCGAACGCGACAAACGCTAATGGCACATCAATCCCATTCTCCCACGCCCTACGAAGACCTGAAATGGCTGGATACCGTTTCGGACCTGCTCGATACCCGCTACCGTATCCCCGGTACGAATATCCGGTTTGGAGCAGATTTCCTGCTGGGCCTCATTCCCGGTGCAGGGGATGCCCTCACCTTTGGTATTTCCGGATTGCTGGTACTGGTGATGGCACGCAAGGGCGCGAGCGGTATGGTCCTCTTTAAGATGATTGGCAATATTGTACTGGACGTGATCGTCGGCGCCATACCCATCCTTGGCGACCTCTTCGACCTCGGGTACAAAGCCAACCGCCGCAACCTCCACCTCATGGAAGAGCACTACAAAGAGGGCAGGCATCAGGGCAGCGCCTGGGGGCCGGTAATTTTGGTCGCCCTGGTATTACTTGGCCTGTTCTTACTCACCATTTTTGTCATTTGGCGTATCCTCAGCGAACTGATCCAACTCATTTTTTAAGTGCATGTAGGGCGATGGGATAAATAACATTTGACAAGATTGATTTCCAACAAAATTGCACCTCGTTTTATACAAATTTAAGTACAAGATTTAAAGAAATGAAAACAGTGTCAATTTCGTCATTAAGGGCTAAAATGAAGACTTATTTTGATTCAGTTAGTAAGTCATTAGAGGTGATTATCGTCCCAAGAAACAACAATGACGATGACGCAATTGTAATCATGTCAATAAAAGAATATAACTCGTTAAGGGAAACGGAATATCTGCTCTCGACTAAAACGAATAGAAACAGACTTGAAGAATCTATTGAGCAACTAAAAGCAAGCAATGTAACGGCTCCTTAAATTGCTCAGACTTGATTACAGATCAATAACTGGAACTGGTAAGGAAGTATGACTTATAAATAATGTGGACTCAAGTTAAACGATTCAAAATGCCTATAACAGATGGAGCTTATATTTGGGCCCATGTAAAAAATTTTGGGCCATCTGTAGTAGTTTACCCACCTTATTACCCGTACTTTAGGAGCATCAGATAAATATTTCACAGGATGATCAACAGAGCTGGAATCTTTCGGCAGGCTATCCATGCACAATCGTTATTCTTTTTTTTGTGCCTTGCCCTTCTTTGCTCCTGCTCGAAAAGAGAGGAGAAAGTGCTTGTTTTTTCGAAGACGGAAGGGTTCCGGCACACTTCTATAGAAGCTGGAGCTACCGCCCTAAAAGCGCTATATGAATCAGAAGGCATGCAGGCCGTCCTCACCGAGGATGCCGCTTATTTTACTGAAGATACGCTGGAACAGTTTTCAGCGGTCGTTTTTCTGAATACCACCGGTGATGTTTTAGATGCTGCCCAACAGGCGGACTTCGAGCGCTACATTCAGGCGGGCGGAGGCTTTGTGGGCATTCATGCGGCGACCGATACGGAGTACCACTGGCCCTGGTACAATCAGTTGGTCGGGGCTTACTTTGATGGGCATCCGGCTATTCAGGAAGCTGAACTGCATTGTATAAAGAGAGAGGATCCCTGTTGTCAGCATCTCCCCGAAATCTGGTCTATTGAAGAGGAGTGGTACAACTTCAAATCCATCAATCCTGCCATCGAGGTATTAATGGAAATTGATGAATCCTCCTACGAAGGTGGCCGCAACGGCGCCAACCATCCTATGGCCTGGAAGCACCACTTCGATGGCGGGAGAGCTTTCTATACCGCCCTCGGGCATAAAGAGGAAACGTATCAGGACCCCTTGTTTCTAAAGCAGGTTTTGGAGGGGACCAGATTTGCAATCGGCAATAACAGCCTGGACTACTCAAAAGCTACAACCTACAGCGTCCCTGAAGAAACCCGTTTCAGTAAGCAGGTCCTGGATTTCAACCTGGACGAACCCATGGAACTCGATGAGCTGGGGGACAGAGGCATTATCTATGTCGAGCGAAGAGGTGCCATTAAGCTCTATGACTATCACACCGGGCAGGTCCAAACCTTAGACACGCTGGATGTGCACTATGATAACGAAGATGGCTTACTGGGCATCGCGGTTGACCCGGATTATCAGAAGAACAATTGGGTTTATGTGTTCTACTCGCCCAATATATCAGAGGCGACACAGTACATTTCCCGTTTCACTTTAGCAGATGACCAACTGACCGACGAGAAGATACTTTTGAAAATCCCCTTAATTCGGGAATGCTGTCATAGTGGCGGCTCTTTGGAGTTTGGGAAAGATGGCCTGCTGTACATAGGCGTGGGAGACAACACCAACCCTTTTGAATCCTCAGGCTACGCCCCAATTGACGAAAGGCCCGGGCGGGAACATTTTGACGCCCAACTATCAGCAGCAAACACCAATGATTTAAGAGGTAAAATCCTCCGGATTAAGCCGGAAGAAGATGGCAGCTATTCCATTCCGGAAGGCAACCTTTTTCCGGTAGGGACAGCAAACTGCCGCCCGGAAATCTTTGTGATGGGGTGCCGGAACCCTTTCCGGTTTTCGATTGATTCCAACACAGGTTATTTGTATTGGGGCGATGTCGGCCCGGATGCCGGCGCTCCCGACAGCCTGCGGGGCCCGGCTGGTATGGGCGAGTTCAACCAGGCCAGAACGCCTGGTTTCTATGGCTGGCCTTACAGCCGGGGGAATAACCAAATGTATACAGACTATGATTTCCGTTCAAAAACATCCGGCGCTGTTTTCGATCCCCAAAACATCATCAACGATTCGCCCAATAATACGGGGCTTCGAAACCTGCCGCCCATTCAGGAGTCCATGATTTGGTACAGTTACGAAGCCTCTGATGAATTCCCGTGGCTGGGATCAGGAGGCGTCAATCCCATGTCAGGCCCTATCTACCATGCTTCGGATTATCCGGAATCTGAACATACCTTTCCTTCCTATTTTGATGGCAAATGGTTTGTTTATGAATGGATGAGAGACTGGATCTACGTGGTACATCTTGATGACAACCACCAATTTGTTCAGGCCGATCCCTTTATGCCGGGCACAGCGTTTTCTCATCCGATGGATATGCTGTTTTCCAAAGATGGCAAACTGTATGTCCTGGAATATGGCCAAAAATGGAACAGCCGGAATTTGGATGCCCGCTTATCCGTCATTACTTACAACAGAGGGAACCGCCCTCCTGTGGCTCGATTCGAGGCCGACAAGGAAACAGGGGCTGTACCCCTTACGGTCCAATTTTCAGCGGCTAAGTCCCTGGACTACGATCAGGACCCACTCACCTACACCTGGATTATTGGAGAGGAAGTAATGCAGGAGGACGCTCCAGCTTTCACCTATACCTTTGAAAGCCCCGGCATCCATGATGTAAAGTTGATCGTGACCGACACAAAGGGCGAACAGTCCAGCGTGAACAAAAAAATAATGGCCGGCAACGAACCTCCAGCTCTGCAAATCGCACTAAGTGATCATGGCACCACCTACTGGACCAACAAAAAGGTCAGGTACGAAGTAGCCGTGAGCGACCTGGAGGACGGCAGCACCTCAGATGGGACGCTGGATCCCTCAAAAGTAAAAGTGACCCTCAACTACATTCCCGAAGGTGAAGATATCATTCTCGCAAGCATAGGCCATCAGCAAAACGTAACGCCCAAAGGGCTTAGCCTGATCGATGCCTCGGACTGTAAAGCCTGTCACGCAAAAGATAAAAAAGTAGCGGGCCCGAGCTATATAGACATTGCCAAACGCTATGACAAAAAGGACAAACAAACACTGATTCACCGCGTCATCAAAGGGAGTCAGGGTGTTTGGGGGGAAACGATGATGGCACCCCACCCTCAGCTGACCGTGGAAGAAGTGGATGCAATGGTGAATTATATTTTATCCCTGGACCCGGAAAAGCAAGTCAGTGAAAAGCTACTGCCCTTATCCGGAGAATTGACCTTCAACGAACATCCAAAAGACGCGGAGGCTGGCAAGTATGTGCTTATGGCCTCTTACCTGGACCAAGGGCATCCTGACATTGAGGGGTCTTCACTTTCCGTAGTAAAAGAATTGACGTTTATCCCGCCCAAAATGGAGTTAGAGCACGCTGTTGACCTCGATAAGGAATTGGGTGTCTGGGAAACAGACGGTCGGACAGTGGTAGGGTCCATAAAAGATGGAAAACACTTCAAATTCGATCCGATCAGCTTTGACCACTTAAGCAGCATCAGCATCGGGGCAGCATTTGGGGCCGACTACGCCTACTACGGTGAAGTGGAGATTAGAAAAGGCCGGGAGAACGGTATGCTTCTGGGCAGGCAAACCATCGAGTACTTCAATGAAGACAAAGGAGACTTTAAAGTTTTTGAAGTCCCCATCAACCCAACGAGTGGCTTAGACACGCTCTTTTTGGTCTTTAAAAACCCGGCAAATGAGACTCAGTACACTATGAATGGAGATTGGATTCAGCTGAATTGTTTTGGTAAAAAGTAGTGGAGCGAATCATTTTAGAACCGCTCCCGGAAACTGCTGATACCACCGATAGCAGCAACCATTACGGGCCAGAGTGTAGCGAGCCTGCCCGCTTTGAGTTGTTTAAGGCTAAATAATTTTCTTCCTGAAAAGCCTTACCCGGCTTATTGCAACAGTTCTGGAACCGCGCAATACTGGCATTGCGGTTCCAAATGCGTAATAAAAGACAGACAGATTGTGCAAAAATTAACCTTAGCCGCCCTACTGCTCTTCGGAGCGCTTCGTACCACTGCCCAGATCACTGACTTGGAAGAACAGTATAATCTGCCCGCAGTCCTGAGTGAATCCTCGGGCGTGATCTTCTTCGACAACCGGCTCATCAGCCATAATGATTCCGGTAATGAAAATATACTTTATGAACTAGATCCGGCCACCGGCGAAATAACCAGAACCGTTACAATCGATAATGCCGCAAATGCAGACTGGGAGGATATCTGTCAGGACAGTACATCAATTTATATAGGTGACATTGGAAATAATAACGGCAACAGAACGGACTTGAAAATCTATAAGATCAACAAGAACGACTATCTGGACACCACCCACGTCTCAGCAGAGGTCATAAATTTCAATTACGCAGATCAGCTGGACTTCCCATCCAACCCTAATCATACGGAATGGGACGCAGAAGCATTATTTACCTTAGATACCATGCTAATCCTGCTGACCAAAAACTGGGTTACAGGATTATCTAAGGCTTACCCGATTCCAAAGATGAGTGGGGACTACGCTGTCAGCCCTTTACCCACTTCATTGAACAGCGAAGGGTTAATCACCGGTGCCACCTTTAATGAGGCTACTGGTAAGTTGTATTCAGTGGGGTACACCCTGCTGCTGCAACCCTTCCTGTGGATTAGTGAAGGCTTTTCGGGCAGCGATGTCTTCTCCGGGACCAATACGCGAATCCCCCTGGCCAGCCTTGGGCTCGAACAAGTCGAAGCCATTACCCATATAGCCCCCGATTCGTATTTCATGACCTCTGAGTCCTTCAGTATCCCTCCATTCTCTGAGGAGGCAAAGCTCATATCATTTTCCACCCAAGATGTTGTGAACCTTACTGAAGCCCCCTCAGGTAGTCCTGTAAGGCTATTTCCAAACCCCACCGGGGGTATGCTGCATATTGATGGGCCGGAATTGGCCTCCATCGAAATCTACGATGTAAATTCAAGGCTTGTTTACCATGGCAACAGCCGGGAAATCAACATCTCCGGATTAAGCAAAGGGATTTATTTTGTTAAAATTAAAACTCCTAAAAGGGCCTGCATTACCAGGAGGCTCATCAAAATCTAACCCAAACCGCTTTATACCTTTCCCGGAAAGCGGTCCATGCTTTAGAGGTTCAGCCAGTAAGTCAGCTTCAGCACAAGCGCCCGGTTTTTGCTGCCGAAGTTTTCAGGCAGATAGTTTTCGGTGTAGACAACAAACAAATCCGAGGCAGGCTGATACCGCCATTGAAAGCGGGCATTCAGGTTGATATTGTTCAAAACGTTATTGTACTGTACGTAGGTCGTCAAAAAAATCTCATCCGTAAAAGTCAAATCGATGCGGGGTCCAAACAGGAAAAGCTGCTCCTGTCCGTAGGCTTCCGGAAGCCGCAAATCGTTGAAATCGAAGCGTAATGCCACATTCCCAAAAGGCTGATAGCGATAGGCAAGCTCTCCACTCAAATTAAAGTTCTCTCCGTTGTAAAAGCCCCCGTAGCTACTGCTGATTTGGTAGAAAAACCGCTTCCTCGGGTTGCTCCTGTATTCAATTGAAGCGGCGTTCCAATTGTACTCCTCCCCTTCCATAAAGCCCGTGAATTCATCCGGGTCCAGCAGGTTAAAACTATTGGTGAGCCTTTGGTAAACGTAATTGTAACTCAGCTCCAGCGATGAGGCATTATTGAATTCGAATTGATACCCCAGCCCATAGCTTCGGTCGGTATTGGTCCCTCCCGGAATGTAGGTATGGTCAAAACTCAGGAAAGGCCCCATTCGGATTATGGATTCCTTTTTCGGGAAAAACTGGTAGGCTGCGTTTCCAAAAAAAGAATACTGCCCCGGATAAACCCGTATGCTCGGTACAAACCCGGCTTCCGCATTAAAAAATTCGTTAATAAAGGAAAATCCGGACCTGATGCTTACCGTGCGTGTGGAATAACTGCCAAAAACCAGTCCGGAAAGATTCTCCCGGGCATTGAAATCATCAAACGATTTTGCGATAAAAGAACTGTGGTACCATTTCGTATCCTTACTTGACATCTCCACATCGAGGCTAACGACCCGGTTGTAGGTATTCGGCCTTAGTTCTGTGCGGTCTCCCACTTGGACTTCCCGGAACACGTTATCGCTGAAGAATTTGGTGGAATCCTCTGGCTCTACCCCAAAACTCTGTTTGTTCACAAAACTAAGGGTGACGTTGGATTGTGCCCAGAAGTTCCGCTGCAGGGCCGCAACGGTATAGTTTTGAGCAGGCAAGCCAATGGAGGCTTCTTCTCTCGTCTGCATGTTCAAGACATTCACCCGCCACTTTTCACTCAAGGAACCACTGAGCCGGGCACCATAGGCAATGGGGACCTGCTGAAACAATCCGGAAGAATCCGCCGCCAGCCCAATCCGACGGGAAAAGAAAGGCCTTGCTCCGGGAAAACCCGCCAGGTCAAATAAATCACTGTTTTCCAGAAAAAACTGCCGCCTTTCCGGGAACTGAAATTCAAAGCGGGTCAGGTTAATGATCTGATCGTCAACCTCTACCTGGGAAAAATCAGGATTTACCGTAAGGTCCAGATTTAAGGAGGGCGTAATGGCGATCTTTGCGTCGAAGCCAGCCTGAAAGCCCGTATTCTGTTCCACCGGTTCCACCTCGTTGTCAGTAGAAGTATTAGCCGTAATGTAGGGGATAAAGGAGATATTGGTTTTAGCCGGTGGAATGGGGTCATCCCACACCAATTGCCCGCCGTACGGGAAGGAGGCCGAAACAAACTGTATGGGCGTACGGATCCAGCTGGTCTTTCGGTTCCTTTTCAGCTCCCAGCGGTCCATGGAAATATTCCATTCGCGGATGTTGCTTTTATAGCGGAAGCTTTTGAACGGGATAGCCAGCTCGGCGATCCATTTATCCTCGTAGCGTACGACCTTGGAATACCACTTATTATCCCAAAAAGTGCTGTAGGAATCATCGCCTGTCCCACCACCAGTCACTGTGCCTTCCATCTGAACTCCGGCAGGGGTAATGACGAAGAAAAAGCCATTCAGCTTATCGTTGTACGGCCCAACTGCAAACCCTACATTATCGTTCAGCGAATAATCAAAATCGCGCCGCAGGGAGTTGACGATATCTGGCGTTTCATCGTCAAAGCAGACAAAAGAGACATAAAAGAACTCGTCGTCAAAGGTAAAACGGCCTTCCGTCTGAAAAGGCGCTCTCAGCGTATCTACCGGGTAATTGGTGTACCAATCATCCGCAACATCCGCAGCCTGCCAGTCGGGTTCGTTGATTATGCCATCCAGGATTATGGCACCTGTGGCTTTTTTGATGTGCAATTCCTTACCGGGTTGATTCTGACTGAAGCCATCAGTGCAAAGCCCCAAAAGGGCATATAACAGGAAGAATATTGATCGGGCGTTCACCATCTCAAGAGTTGGGCATCTGTTGTTAACATATAGACTAAGGCCTGATAAAATTAGAAATAATTTAGGTACTTATTCTATTTTCGTTCGTAAGCGGGGTATGCCCCGGGGAAGGGCAAGGAAGAGGACGATATCCGGAAGCCCGCTCTTTGGCCCGGCTGGTGGGCATAATAAATTGCACTCCTTGAATAGCCTGGCAGCATTCATGGATAAGCTGGAGCAGAGCGGGAAGCTCTACCCCAGCAGCTATCGCACTTTGATCGCCGGTGGTCACTTTCTGTTTTGTGCAATTTGTTATACGTATGCCCGGCTGGAATCACCTGGGCCTGCTTAATATTTTTCATAATTTAGCGTATCTTCAGCAGACTCATCCAACTCATTTTCTAACCATCATACCTTATTATGTGTAAACAATGGCTATGGATGCTGGGGCTCGTTGCCCTTATCGCATCTTGCAATCAAAATGCAGAACCAACCACCGAAAACACCACTGAAACCGCCACCGAGGATTCTGACGAGGGCTTTCAGTACCTGACGGAAACCTTCGCCGACAAGAAGATGATCCGCTACCGGGTGCCGGGCTTTGACAAACTAAGCCTGGACCAGAAAAAGCTGGTGTACTACCTCGTGGAAGCCGGGCTGAGCGGGCGCGACATCATGTACGATCAAAACTACCGCCACAACCTGGCTATCCGCGATGCCATCGACAAAATCGTGGCCGGCTACGAAGGCGACAAGTCGGGCGAAGACTGGAACAACTTCATCGTGTATGCGAAGAATGTCTGGTTTTCCAATGGTATCCACCACCACTACTCTAATGACAAGTTCCAGCCCGAGTTCTCTCAGGCCTACTTTCAGGAGCTGATGAGTGCCGTGGGCGCTACCCTCTCAGATGAAGCCCTCACTGCCATGTTCGACCCGGAAGTAGACGCCAAGAAGATCAACCAAAGCGCCGATGACCTAGTCAAAGCTTCAGCCATCAACTTCTACGACCCCGACATCACGCAGGCGGAGGCCGAAGCCTTCTACGCTAACCTGAAAGCTAATTTGGAAAACGAGCGCGTTTCCATGGGCCTCAATTCCAAGGTTATCCGCAATAAAAGCGGCGAATTGGAAGAAGCCGTCTGGCACGCCGATGGGATGTACGGCCCCGCCATTCAGCAAATCATCTCCTGGCTGGAGAAAGCCGTGGAGGTCGCGGAGAATGAAGCGCAGGCCAATGCCCTCAGGCTCCTCATTGAATATTACAAAACCGGCGACCTGGAAACCTGGGACAAGTACAACATCGCCTGGGTCACAGCTACCGAGGGAGACATTGACTACATCAATTCCTTCATTGAGGTCTACAACGACCCGCTCGGCTACAAAGGCTCTTACGAGAACATCGTTCAGATCAAAGACTTTGATGCTTCCGAGCGTATGGCTGTCGTTTCTGAAAATGCGCAGTACTTCGAGGACAACTCGCCCATCATGGATGAGCACAAGAAAAAGGACGTCGTTGGCATTACCTACCGCGTGGTAGCTGTAGCCGGTGAATCCGGGGACGCCTCCCCCGCCACGCCTATTGGCGTCAACCTGCCCAATGCCAACTGGATCCGCGCCAAGCATGGTTCCAAGTCGGTGAGCCTGGGCAACATCATTCAGGCCTACGAAAAAGCAGACGGCCCCGGCTTGCTGCAGGAATTCTCCCACGATGAGGAAGAAATGGCCCGCGCCCGGGAGTACGGTTCCCTGGGCGGCAAAATGCACACTGCCCTCCACGAGGTAGTCGGCCATGCTTCCGGCCAACTCGAAGAGGGCGTTGCCACACCAAAGGAGACCCTCAAAAACTACGCCTCTCCTCTGGAAGAAGCCCGCGCCGACCTGGTCGCCCTCTACTACATCATGGACCCCAAAATGCAGGAGCTCGGGCTGGTCCCTTCCGACGAAGTAGCCAAAGCAGAGTACGATGGCTACCTCAAAAATGGCTATATGCTCCAACTTCGGCGCATTGAGCCTGGCAACACCATCGAGCAGGCCCACATGCGCGACCGGCAGATGATCTCCCGCTGGACGATAGAGCAAGGTACGGCCAATGGCTCTATTGAAATTGTCAAGCGCGACGGCAAGACCTACATCGACATCAAGGACTACGCGAAAGTACGGGAGCTGTTTGGCGAGCTGCTACGCGAGGTGCAGCGCATCAAGTCGCAGGGCGATTACGAAGCCGGCAAAAACCTGATCGAAACCTACGGCGTACAGGTGGATGCCGAACTGCATGCGGAAGTGCTGCGCCGGTCAGAAAAACTCAACATACCGCCCTACGGTGGCTTTATCAACCCCCGCCTCGTGCCGGTTACCAGTGAGGACGGAGCCATCACCGACATCAAAATAGAGTACCCGGCTGATTTTACGGAGCAAATGCTGGAGTATGCGGAGAAGTATGCTTTTCTGAAGTAAGACTATGTCTGGAGGCGCATCGCAGGGCTTCGGCACTGCGGTGCGCTTTCTTTGTACCTATTCCTGCTATTGTGGCTTTACTACTCGTTGCGACGCTTAGGGGAGCGGCACGACTACAGTTTTTATCGCCTATATTTTTCAATATCAATGAACTCCAACTCAACAAATTCACTTGCCAAATGATCAAAGTCTTTATCTGTTGTATATAATTTCAATTTGTATACACTAGCGGTGGCGGCTATCCATATATCATTCTTCCCCATATTTCTTAAACTAAAGTCTACTTTTCTATCCGATAATTTACCTTGGCTATAAGCATCTATATCTCCATAACGATCAATAATCTCTTTTATATTCACATTGATCTTCGCTATTCTTTCAAGAGTCTTTTCTAATCTCTTTTTTCGGCTATCTCCTATTCCCAGTTTTTTGGTCAGTGCATTTAACTCTCCTAAAGTTACCACCGATATCATAACCCTATTCTGATCCTTGAATATTTCGTATTCCTTTTCAATTTGTTCTGACACCTCTGTTCCCCGGCTATATATCAAAAGTAAATTCGTATCCAGTATAATATCCATTTGATTTCCACACTAATTCAGATTATTAATCAAGGTTCTCCAGTAACTCCTCTAAAGAATGCTCCCACTCAATTTTATTGGTTAGCCTTTTAAATTCTTGGTAATTGATCGATTTATAGTTTTGTTCTTTCAAAATTTGATCTAAGCTTACGCCTTCTCTTACTTCAACAATCCCATCTTCAATATCTAAGTCTTGTTCATGCTCAACAATATTCATCTCTTCTATCTCTTCCGCCTGTTGAAAGATTAGTTTTAGTTTTTTGACATCATCAATCCTTGTCAGAACATTGATAATGTCTTTTCTAAGTTTATTTGTATTTACTGTCTGATTCATCCTATTAACTTTTTCTGTCCTCCTTCTACTTTTATGATCCCTTCGATACAATTTACACCTTATTAGAACAATCTCTAGACTTTATCAGTTCCCAAAACACAACTGCTGCCTTTATTGATTGACTATCAGATATTTATAATTATATCACATTGCAGTCAACTGGCGCGTAGACGCAGTTCTTAGATACTGCACTGCCTGACGCTTTCGGTGCAGGCCGGAGAACGAACTGCGTTGTCAGCTTCCGGGAACCGACAGCGTCAGTACTATATTGACGACTAAATGCCTTGGTCATACTGACACTAAAGGTCAGCACAAGTACAAATTGCTACGTATCAGCATCTACTCGCCGAAGCAATTTGGAAAAGTCTCAAACCACTTTATAAGGAGGATAACTGCAACGTTGCATTTGGTTGTGGCGGTTGGATTTTGGGTTTGAGGGTTTTATGATGAAGGCAACGAGAGGTTCATCGCTTCATCTTGTCCGTATCCTAACGAGTATCAAAAATATCAGTGATGATAATGAACGGTGCTGCCAATAAGTAAATGATCTTGTACAGTGTTCCAACAAGCAATGAACGGTGTCCTTTTCCCAAGTCCTTTAGAGACGCTTCTTCAGGACCTAATTCAGGGAAGTCTTCCAGTTCTTTTGCTCTATCCAGTATTTGACGAGCAATACGACGACCCTTTTTAGGGTTCCCTTTGTCGGTGTAATAGTCTTGTATTTGGCTCAACCTTCGATTGGCGTTGGTTGTGAAGCGCAGTTTCATAAACCCAACGTTCGTTTCACTTCTTCCAGGTCATGGATACGGCCAGCTTCGATATCAGCTTGTGAAGCTAAGACTCTGGCGACAAGTTCTTCTTTTGTCATCGGTTTGAGCTTCTCTTCATAAGCGGCGATCCGCTCCTGACGAGCTTGCTCTAAAGCATCCGACTGATAGTTTTTAAACAGGCTTTCTGCCAGTTCGTCCAGCACTTGAAGCATCTTCTCATCGGCCTGCTCAATACGAAGATGTAAACGCTCCCTGATCTGATCGACGCCCATGGCTTTTGCTTTAGCTTGATAAAAGTAGTTACCTAAAGATAACGGTTTTATGCTTAAAAATGATTCGGGTGCGTGACAAAAAAGCGGGGTATCCATTATGCCGCCATTTTTCGGAGGCGGATTTTGCGTTCTGAGCCAACGACAAACTGGACAAAATCCTCCATGTCGCCATTTAATTTTACAGCTCTTAAATCCATCACTTTTTGGGCACTGTCGCTGCTCTACCGCATGCCGCTCTGCTCCATACGCTCTTTGACCAAATGCCCACAAGTGGACTCTGCCATAGCTGAACTTATGGGGTATCCCTGATGCCCCAAGTGTTCCTTCTCAAAAAGCTTCAAGATGTATGCAATCTCCAGACTGGATACGACTATCCCCCCGTCTCTGACGGAATTAAAACAACCCTTTGCAAGGCAACCCGAAAGCCTGAAAAATAAAAAATGTTTTTCAAAAGGGGCTTACCCAATAAAACCAGTCCGTATTTTCGTCGAAAAGCCATGGCTGTCTACACTATCGGAAACCAACAATCCATGCACCATCTGACCCTGACCGTCATCGGCTAGATCGATGTCTTTTCTCGCGATTGCTACCGAGCGATTATTTTGGAAAGCTTGGCCTATTGCCAGAAAGAACAAAAACAATCGGAAATACCAATTCTGGGTCCAAAATAACCACCCCATTGAGCTGTCTTCTAATCAGTGGATCCGGCAAAAGCTACACTACATCCACCACAACCCGGTCTGTAACGGACTGACAGCTAAACCGGAGGCCTATCGGTATAGCAGTGCCTCCAATTATTTGACTGGCAAAGGCATCTCTCCGGTGACGGTGATGGACGATATTGGGTTGCCGTAGCACACATCGTCTAGCGAAGGTGGAACTGCTAATAGTTTCACTTCAGCCTGATAACTGGCGGGGCGGTGCAACCGCCTTGCAGCGACCGTGACCGCTAACCTACTGACAGCGGGGGCACGAAGTGCCCTTCACCAATAATCTAGTCGAGCGTGATATCCGCTTGGTGAAAACGAAGCTAAAAGTCATTGGCTGCTTCCGTACCTTACAGGGTGCGCGGCACTACTACGCAAGGATCAAAAGCTTTTGCAGCACGGCAAAAAAGCACGGCTTGTCTGCCGATGAAGAGTTGCTCAACGCTTGGCAGGGCGAGTCGTTCCTGCACTGCTGCAGGAACCCCTACCTAAATAGTTACGCCTATTCTATTATATTCACCGCCCGCGAATTCGCATTTTCCAACTCCTTCTGATAACGTAAGTAATCGGGCTCATAGCTCCACTCGATGGCCACTGTATTAGCATTATTGTCGGGTAAGTCTTTCATGTTCCTTGGCATTTTGCCATAAGTCTTTTCGTGGGACGCTGTTTCATATTCGCCATATTTTAATTCTCCATTCAATACTCTATAAAATGCATTAAAGTATGAGGATCGATCATAGTGCATATACAGTTGAATATCATCAAATGTCTTGCCCCATTCCAGTAATTTGTCAACGTGTAATTTCTCTATCGCTTCTTCTCCAGTCACACCTTCTTCCGCAAACAGGGAATCGACCAACTGTCCCGCTAAAAAAGTCCAACCTTTAAACTCAAACAAAAACATATGCGTACACGCATGCATATCTTCCAACGCTTCTTCCCATTTTTTTTTCTCTCCTTTCAACCCAAAGAAATCCATAACCTCTTTTTCCGAAGCTCTGATCGCCAGCCACATATTATTACCACCAAAAGATTCTTTTTGATATTCGACCTGAAATTCTTTCACCTTCTTTGCCAAACGCTTTTGGGCAGCTATGATTTTATGGCGGGGGTATTCTTGTTGAGGGTTAATTAGAAGTTTAGCATCCAAGGATTCTGCTACTTCATTAAGTTCTACCAGTAATTTGTCGGTTATAGTTTGTCCGTAGAATACTTTAACTACACCACTGGGCACTAATTTCAAGGTAAACAGCTTAGAGTCAACTGCTTTTTCGAAATAATTATAGGTTAATTGATGTCTTTCGGATTTACTCCTAGGAGTAAATCCAGACCTGCCATTAAGCACTGCTAAATACTCCTTTAAGTTTATTCTATCCTGCTCAGATAGAATAAACCTGCTAGGGTCTACTGACATCTTCTTAGATAAAAACATTGACTATAGGGAGTTTTCGACGGTTGATAGGTTTACTTTAATCTTTCCAATTAAATGACTTGCCCCAACATCTGAATCAGCCAAATAATCGTCAACCATTTGTTGCCAAACAGATTCTGGATAATCGACTTGATTAATTTCCTTCACATAAACATCCAAGTCCACCTCAGCGATTCTCGGTTTAAAATAAAATTTGGTTA
>ENA-UENT01000363-UENT01000363.1-marine-metagenome-genome-assembly--contig:-NODE-363-length-30538-cov-5.054221_pt1 | contig 30538 bp, 19 predicted proteins | sample MGYA00237879_ERZ529330 | MGnify/ENA primary metagenome ERZ529330 (study PRJEB26372, sample SAMN05368345) | marine metagenome | biome: cultured habitat; feature: ocean water; material: water; isolation... | reverse complement strand
ACCTGGTAGTCCATTATCAAGTCCAAAAAAAGCTGAGACAAGAGTATCTTGTGATTTTACACTGGTAACAAAAGATAAAATTATTATTGCTGAAAATAGGACTTTTCTCCTCATATTTTATTAATTTATATTTCAGCTTAGACTCTATTTATCTGGTTTGGTTTAATTGCTTACAACGAATTTTCTTCCTGCGCACGCCACCAGTTGTGAGCTGCCCAACGAGCAATCACTATTGCCCGATTTTGGAAGATGATATCATGCTGTATACAACGGATCCTAATAGCTGTTCTGCCAGCTTCTTCGCACCGCTACCAGAGGTGTCCGGTGGATGCCAGGATTCGTATGAAATAGTTACCCAATTGCTTGATGAGGATGGTGTTGTGGTGTATACCCTAATGCCATCTGATTCAAGGTTGTTGATTGGAGTGTCAGTTGGAGATTACACCTTGCGGTACATTGTCACCGATGACTGTGGCCTAAGTACTACTCAAGACTGCCATCTGCGAGTAGCGGACATTGAAGAGCCTACGCTGTTCTGTCAAGGAGGTGTTGTAGCGTCCCTCAATGGAGCAGGCATTGCAGTCGCCTTTGTGGATCAATTCCTGAATGGAGCGACTGATAACTGTGAAGTAGCCTCTGTAGAGATCCGGCGCTATTACACAACTGATTCTAACGACTGTACCCTACTGGATACTCCGGAATGGAGTGAGTGGGGGTCTACCGTCATCTTCACTTGCTGCGATGCTGATCAGTATATCACTGTTGAGCTTAGAGCTACTGATATTTATGGCAATATCAACACCTGCTGGGTAGAGGTTCTTGTAGAAGATAAGACCTTGCCATATTGTGTCGGACTGGATGATGTCAGCATTGGTTGTGGATCATTGCCAAATGACTTTGATCCATACAATACCGATCACCTCTACGAACTCTTTGGTGGTCCTGTAGTAATTGATAACTGTGTTGCGGGAGCGATTGAATTAGAGCTTACAGTTGATTGGCCTACCTGTGAAGGTGGTACTATTCTACGCCGATTTATTGCTGTGGACCAAGTAGGTAACGAATCTACAGATACGCTTGAGCAACTCGTGACTATTGAGTACGAGCTGAGTTATGCTATTCGCCTTGCGGCTGATATCAACACAGAATGCCTTGAGGAAGTCACGGGCATTGAAGTCTTCAACGCCAGCTGCGATGAGATCGAAGTGACATACACAGATGAGTTCTTGGCCAATGAGGATACGGAATGCCGATTTATTGAGCGGACCTATGTCATTACAAATCTCTGTGAATGGGATGGTCAGTCTCCAGCTATACCAGTCAGTCGTGATGAAGATTGTGATGGTGAACTTGGAGAAGAGGACGTGTGGATTCTTCGGGATATAGATGGCGCCTTTATCGATGCAGATGATAGTGCTAGCAACCAGTTGCCGGCTGCTGGAACCCAAGGTGATTTTTGTACCGGGGAGACTAATGTAGAAGGGTACTGGCGTGCAGTTACCAGCAGCGGTCGATGGACATATACACAACGAATTAAGATATATGACCTAACTGCTCCAGTTATCGAGTATGCAGCAACAGAACCGTTCTGTACAACGGACGAATCTTGTGAAGCCTTGGTGCAAATTCCATTGTATGTTGCTGAGTTCTGTCTGCTTGACGAATTACAGATCAACTTATTCCTGGATGTCAATGCGGATGGTGTTGCAGATGTTGATTTGACCGATGCAGGTGTAATTACTGGCAGCTTACCAGAATTGTTAATCGAAGGCTACTTCCCGATCGGTAACCATGCTTTCGAGATTGTTGCACAAGATGGTTGTTTGAATACCGCCTTGGCTACGATCCCATTCTCTGTAGTGGATTGCTACATTCCGGAACCGACTTGCTATGATGGCTTAATTGTCAACTTGGAAGCCCTAGAACCAGGTACTGACATTGATGGTGATGGCGAGGTAGATGCCGCAGCAGTAGCTGTCTCTGCGTTCCAGTTGATGAGCTGTGATGGTGAAGATTGTAGTGCACCACTTCAGTTCTCTGTGAATAGGGTAGGAGAAGCGCCGAATCCAGAGCAAGACATGATTTACCTGACCTGGGATGATCGCTACAGTGTAGAATTAGAAGTTTACGTCTGGGATCAAGCATTTAATCCTTACGCAGTACAGCCAGATGGCTCAGTTGGCGGACGAAACTACCGCACGTGTACGGTAACGGTCTTGGTACAAGATCCTGATCAGGCTTGCGATTACTGTCAGTTAGAGCTTCAAATTGCGGGGTCAGTCTTCAATTATTTGAATGATAATCCATTACAGGATATTGAGCTTCGTCTGGAAGGACCGTACACAGAACTTGAAGTGACGATGGAAGATGGATCGTATCTGTTTGGAGATGTACTTCCAAACGAGAACTACACGATTTACCCAACTCGCACAGGAGATGATGCAGTAGGTATCACAACCTTAGATATGATTGCGGTTCAATCCCACTTATTAAACCGTACACCTATTGCTGATCCGTATCGCTTAATTGCAGCCGATGTGAATAACTCTGGTGCAATTTCGACTATGGATATTCTAGAGCTACGTCGTTTGCTACTAGGCATGGATCCAGGGTTCCGCTTTAATAGTAGTTGGCGGTTTGTGGCATCAGATTATGAGTTCCCTGACACAGAGAACCCATGGCATGAAGCATTCCCGGAATCGATCACCCACGAAGGACTTCAGGAATGCCGATTCGATCAGAATTTCATTGGAATTAAGATCGGTGATGTCAACGGCTCATGGGAGGCAAGCGCTACCATGACTCAAGGCGATGACCGTTCCGGCCGACCAACATGGCCAATGATGATGGATGAGCTTGAACTAGAAAGTGGTAAGACCTACCATCTACCTGTTCGTGCTACTGATCTTGCAGCAATTGAAGGCTTCCAGTTTACGATTGATGTAGATCCTCAAGATCTGGAGATTCTAGCGATAGAATCAGGATTATTGAAGGAAGAAAACTGGAACCTGATACATGCTAACCGCGGTATTGTGCCAGTGAGCTGGCATCAGCTAGGAACAGCAAGTGAGGAGGTACTCTTTACGCTTGTGGTTCGCGCGAAGGCGAATGTACTGAGCAGTGATGCATTTGAATTCAGTTCGGCCTTGATATCAGCGGAAGCGTACACACGTACCGACTGGGAATTAATGAATGTAGGCCTTCAGTTTGAAGGACTTGAAGAGCCTGTACTCTTACTGATGCAAAACTATCCGAACCCAGTGACGGATCAGACGGTTATTCCATTCCGCTTACCGGAAGCGGGCAATGCAACCGTAACGATTTATGACTGGACGGGTCGTAAAGTTTGGCAGGTAAGAGCGAATTATGAACAAGGTTATCACCAAATCGATTTGGCGCCTACTACCTTGAAACCGGGTGTATACGCCTACGTTCTCGATTATCAAGGACAGCGCTTAAGTAAAGAAATGGTGATTATTCGATAGCGAACAGTTTTTGACTTTTCATCAAGAGTGCGTCGGTCAGTTCAGTTGTTGGGCTGGCCGACACTCTTTTAGCCTACCATTTTTACCAGCGGGCTCCTTCCCAAGCGTTTCGTTGCTTATTGTTCAAGAAGGTCCAAGCCAGGATGCGGCTGTTCTTGTTACCCTGCGCCATTGGAATTACTTTGCTTTCGGTACACTTTAGTTTTTTGAGTACTTGCAATAAAACCTTCAGGTGTTGCTCCTTCGCAACCAGGCTGGTGTACCAGTAGCATTGAGTAGGTGTTTCGGCGCTCTCTTCAATGAGCTGTTGGATGAAGGCCTTCTCTCCACCGGGATGCCAGAGTTCATTTGCCTGTCCACCAAAATTGCGGGTAGAAGAAGCACGCCCATGCAAGTTTTTCTGCTTCCGTTGATTTTCGATTTGAGCCTCCTCAGCAGAACTATAGAAAGGAGGATTACATAGCATCAAGTCAAAATATTCACCTGATTGCATTATCCCTCGGAGGATGGAAGTTCTATTCGTTTGCTTCTGCAGAGAGACTTTGGATTTCAAATTTGGATTTTGATCCAAGATCTGTTGTGCAGCGTCTAAAGCTTTATCATCCACATCCGTACCCACAAATGACCATCTATAAGTATGAGACCCGACGATGGGGTAAACTAGGTTTGCACCAGTTCCAACATCTAAGCAACGGATCTTTTTGCCGCGTGGAATTTTGCCACCTTTTGCGCTAGCTAATAGATCAGCTAGATAATGAATGTAATCGGCGCGGCCGGGTACGGCAGGACACAGGAAAGTGTCAGGGATGTCCCAGTATTTTAAGTCATAATGATGAATCAACAAGGCCTGATTCAAACATTTGACAGCCGTAGGGTCATGAAAATGTATGGTTCGCTTTCCATGTTTACCAGTTATGACATACTTCTCCAAATCAGACCAATGCTCGGTCAGTGCTGCGAAGTCGTATCCGCTGGAGTGTGCATTTCGCTTGTGTAAACCTGGTTTAGTTTTTGCCATAAGCCACAAAAATACACCGGTAGTTAGGAACAACGAATGAACAGCCCCTAAATTCCAACTAACCAATTAACCAACTAACCAACTAACCGTTCCCGAGCGTCCCCCGACGCGAGGCCCCCCCTACACCTCCGTCTTCAGCCACCTCCCCTTTCGAAAGAGTATGTAAGCCAATAGTGTCAGCATAGTTTCACCAGCAATAATCGACCAGGTAACGCCAGCGACACCCAAGCCCATGGTGATACCCAGAAAATACCCCAAGGGTAATTCGGTGATCCAAAAGGAAATAACATTAATGATCATCGGGGTACGAGTATCCCCTGCACCGTTGAAAGCCTGACTGTAGATCATTCCGAATCCATACAGCACATAGCCAATAGCGAATATGCGCAAGGCCGTGACGCCGGCCTCAACAACTGCTGGTGTGTCATCAAAGAATCGTATGAATTCAGGGGTAAATATCAGGTAGAAAACGGAGATGATCCCCAGAAAGATTCCAGCCATTACTGCGGCAATATTGACGGACCGGATGGCCCTGTCCGGTTCTTTAGCACCTAGGTTTTGACCGACTAAGGTTGCGGTAGCATTGGAAAGGCCCCAAGCTGGCAAGAGCGTGAAGATGATTAGTCTGATGGCAATAGTATAACCTGCTACAGCTTCACTTCCAAAGGTCGCTATGATACGCATAAGGAAGATCCAGCTAGCCGAAGCAATAATGTACTGCATCGCGCCAGATGAAGCAATCCGCCCCAATCGCCTGAGAATATCCCAATCCAGTTTCCAACCGCCTGCCCGCAGCTTAATCGTTCCACGGCCGCCAAACAATACATAAAGCTGATAGCTCACGCCGATGCCTCGGCCAATAGTAGTAGCAACAGCGGCTCCGGTAACTCCCATAGCAGGAATAGGGCCAAGGCCATGAATAAAAATCGGATCAAGGATAATGTTGATGCCATTTGCAAGCCACAACGCGCGCATGGCATAAGCAGCATCGCCAGCTCCACGGAAGATTCCATTCAATAAAAAAAGCAACATGATGACCACGTTACTTCCGAATAATAGACGAGTATAGTTGACGCCCGAGGCAATTAACTCCTCACTGCCACCCATAAGACGTAGAATGTCGTCGGCAAAGATGACACCCGGGATCCCTAGTGTAATACTCACGCCAATAGCCATGTACATCGCTTGCTTAGCTACACGTGAGGCACCAGCCTGATTCTTCTCGCCTATATAGCGAGCAATCATAGCTACCGGGGCAGTACTGATTCCAATAGCAACGGCGTATACCAGGGTAATAACAGATTCGGTGAGGCCTACAGTAGCAACTGCATCGGGGCTGACCTTAGCCACAAAGAAGGCATCGACCAGGGCAAAGAGCGACTCCATAGCCATCTCCAGTACCATTGGGATACTGAGCATAAAAATGGCCTTCTTGATCGAGCCTGAGGTGTAATCGTATTCGTCGCCGCGTAAGGCGGCACGTATCAGTCGGTAGATTTTTCGCATGAGGGTGATCGTGGTTTTCGTTGTGCGCCCGATCGGCAAAAGTAGGATTATCGGACGAATTGTTACAGTTGGGTGATTGCTGAGGATTTGTAGCTCCTCATATTAGACTATTCGTTAGGGCAAGAAGTCATTGGATGGGTGTGTCGGTTAAGTTCGTTTATATATGTTGTCTGATGCCAAGAACCGGGGAGTAGGAAAGATAGTTCCCGACACCAGTAGTATAATCGCTTTTTCGGGATTATGATATCACAGGATACAGCCCGCCCGTTGGGCGGGACCCACCCTTATGGAGGCCAGATCACCACACATCCAAGCCGTTGCTTCGGCCTGGACACACTTCTCTAGTCTTAGTCAGAGTAGCAGCTCTCACTAAGCACGCAATGTGTTAACTATTAAACCTCCGAACGCTTCACCGGGCTAGGATTCGCAAAGAATCTGAGGTGAAGTTTAAATACTCTGATTACCTAGCTAAGATTAGCCCTAATCTGCCAAGTAAAGATAAATATACAAAAAATTGAATAAAATTACAATAAAACACAAAATTGATTAAAAAATCAACTGGCGCCATATCATGATTTTTTGTAATTTCGGGAACATAAACTGACCCACGTTTTGCAGCAATCAAAATGATCATCTCCCTCCTTCGGTCTGCTGATTGTTTGTTTTAATCCAATCTCTGTTAGATTTCCCTTTGTTACTGTCTCCGCTATGTTGGAGGTCAGCTGGAAGCGTATCCCGTGTTATTAAATCCGCAATTGTCGTAACGATTGTGGAGTAGTCTGTATTAAGAAGAGCGTGTTGGGGAATAAGGACCAACAAAAACACCTTTTTCAAGCGTTTCTCGATACGCTCGGAAGCCATAAAAAACCCAAAAACGTATGCCTAAACCTGTTTTTCTCTGGGGCGACACACCACTATTATTGCTCGGCCTGGAAAGCGTGCTTGCCAATAACGGCTATGACGTCAAACGACGTTCACTACAAAAAGACAATCCGGCAAACGACCGTTTACGGCAGACTCCTGCCATTGTTATCCTACAACTGGGTAAACAGGGCGGTGCTTGTCAATCCATTATTCAACGATTCCTGAAAAGCTTCCCGCAATCAAAGCTTTTGCTCGTCGGTAAGGAAAGAGATCAGAAGCGGATCAAGACCTTCTTCAAAGCGGGTATCCGTGGCTATGCTCTTCCCAGTCTACCGCCTGAGTATCTGCTGCGAGCGCTTCAGCAGATAGAGCGCAATAAGCCCTTTATCGACCCTCAACTAAGTGAGGAATGGACCCAATATGCTATTGGGGTCAAACCCGCTGAACTCAAGTTGACGCGCCGAGAAAAAGAGGTGTTACAGCTCATTGTCGAGGAATACACCACCAAGGAGATCGCGGTAAAGCTCTTCATCAGCCAATGCACCGCCGAGACCCACCGACTTAATATCATCCACAAGTTGGGGGTACGCAATACAGCTGGGGTCGTGCGAGAAGCGATCCGGCTGGGCTGGTGTGCCTGACGTTTTCTCCAGGAAAACCACCATTTTTTGATTTCCGGGATTTCCCGGAGGTTTCGTTACTGAGAAAGGACGAATTTGCCACTACGAATGGAAACCGTGTAACGGGGCTTTCAGCCTACCGTAATGCCGACTTCATAACCCATACCCTATAACCCTATGCCCACCGTTCGGGATACAATTGCGGATACCCTAGCCATCTTACGCCTAACACTGGAGCAAGGCCTGGATGCGATCGAGACCAATGCTGATGATGCAGTATCGCTCGATAACATCGCCTTCTGGGATGTGGCTTCTACCGATCCGCGCTCCGTGGATAACACCATCATTCTTACCCTTGTAAAGACGGAAGAGGAGTACGCCATGAAGAATAGGCCCGCGCATAGGCGGAATCCCGTCAGTGGCCAACTAGAATATGTCAATCCTCCCATCTTTTTGAACCTGCATGTGTTATTCACCGTCAACACGCACAACTATGAAACAGCGCTGACGTACCTGTCGCGTATCATCGGTTTCTTCCAACATCAGCGTGTATTCAACGAAGTCAATGCTAGTGTTCCTAATGATGTCAACATTGACACCTTCCATTTCAACGTGAGCATGCTCTCGCCTTCGCTAGAACAGTTGAACCATCTGTGGGGTGTACTCGGCGGCAAAATGCTGCCTAGTGTGATGTACAAGTTCCAGATTCAAGAAATCGAGTACTTGCCAGACGAGCCGACGCCAGCACCGGAAATCGAAACCATCATCGTTAACGAACAACTGCACTAACATGGGTTTCGTCATTCAATATCAACGTGTCATTCGCCTCAACTTCTGGCAATACCATTGGCTGCTCCGCGGTGCCGAAACCCTCGTGCTGCCACCTAGCGGAAGTGCAGCAGCCGTGCAAGATCGAATCATTCGCTACGATCTTCGGAATATTCTCAATATACAACTTACGCCAACTTCTCAAGAAGAGTTAAGTAAGCGTGGACTCATCTTTAAAGCTAGTTCTACCGGTGCCCTGGTGGCGAGTAAAGCTGGTTATGCGGAGGCTGATCCTGCTTTCCGACTCAGTTTTGCGGTGAGTCTGGTCGATCCCAGTTGGCAATCCTATACGCTTACAGGTGTGAATAATATTCAGGAGAATATCTTCCACCTAACGAATTTCGGCAGAGTACCTGCCGCACGAACGCTCCTTACGGATGGTGGCAATGATGCCTTGCGCGCAGTGCACCATTTGGCTCGGCGAGGCCGGGTGGTACGCCTACCTCAACAAGTATTTGGTACGGCTACAACCATCAATGTTTTCGACGAACTCAGCAGCGCTGTAACACCAGTTCTCACTTTTACCCTGCCAGCTGTGCCCGATCAAGAGGAGTACGAACTAGACTGTCGCTCTTTACGCGAAGGCGTCTACCGCTTTGAGGGCGGAAATATCAATACCGAAACCTTCTATCTAGGCCTGGAAAACCAACCAGCCCTGGTCGGCGTGGTGGATTTATTCACCTCTGGTTGGCCTGATGCCGAATACGATATCCGGCTCACGACACCACCATAAATCTCAGAGCGATAACCGATAACTAAAAAATACCAAGTACCAAGTACCATGTACTCAGTACAATAAAATAAACCCACTAAATACCTGATATATGCCCACGAATTATTCTATACCCGGCGTGTATGTAGAGGAAGTTTCTAAGTTTCCACCTGCTGTAGCCCAAGTTGAAACAGCGATTCCGGTCTTTATCGGATACACCGAATTCCGTTTAGATGCCAACGGAGGTACCCTGGCACAGGATACGCCAGTTCGGATCTCGTCTTTAACCGAGTACGAAACTCGCTTTGGTAATGCTCCGCGCCTTACCGTTACCGAGGTGCGCTTGGATGCCGATAATAACTTCCTGGGCGCAACCATCAGTACCAGTTTCTATATGCATCATGCGTTGGAAATGTTCTATGCGAACGGTGGCGGCGATTGCTATATCGTTTCTGTCGGTGCATCAGGTGATTACAGTGGTGGCTATAACTCGGGAGAGATATTGAGTGGAATTAACGCCATTGAACTAGTGGATGAGCCAACGATTATCTGCTTCCCGGATGCAGCGGGCAATGCGGATGCTGGTATCTCTAATTCATTGCAGGTAAGAGCACTTCAGCTTTGTGCAGAATTGGGTGATCGGGTGACCATCTGTGATACTTTGTCGGCAGATCCGCTTGGCGCTACTTTCCGTAATGAAATCGGAATCAACAACCTGAAGTACGGTGCAGCCTACACACCTTGGTTCAATGCGACCTTTGCTAAAAACGTAACCTTCCGCGAGCTAAGTGGTGGGATCTTTAACCGAGCAGGTGTCGCTGGTCAACAATTGGAAGCTCTCACTACTGATAGTGATACAGTTACTCAGATTGGTGCCTACCGCACCAACCTCGGTACTGAAACAGAAGCTCAATTGGCCGATCGTGAGGTGGACCTTCTAAATAATTTTGGGCTTTATAAGGCTGTTGTGGCCGGTATCAATGCCCTCACTATTCCTATGCCGCCAAGTGGCGCTATCGCTGGCGTTTATGCTACCGTAGATCGTACCCGCGGTGTTTGGAAAGCTCCAGCTAATGTTAGCCTAAATCTAGTAGATGAACCTGCTACAAGTTTCACTCAAGGGCAGCTAGCAAACCTGAATATTGATCCTGTTGCTGGTAAGTCAATCAATGCTATCCGCCGCTTTACTGGCAAGGGTGTACTCGTCTTTGGTGCACGTACCCTGGCTGGTAACGATAATGAGTGGCGCTATATCAGCGTACGCCGCTTCTACAATATGGTGGAAGAATCGGTGAAGAAAGCCACAGAGCAGTTCGTCTTCGAGCCCAACGACGCAAACACATGGGTGCGTGTACAGGCTATGATCGAAAACTTCCTGACGCTACAATGGCGTGCCGGAGCACTACAAGGTGCTAAGCAGGAGCATGCTTTCCAAGTAGCAGTGGGCTTGGGCAAAACCATGACAGCGGACGATATCCTCAACGGGCGCATGATCGTGCAGATTGCTATGGCACCGGTACGTCCTGCAGAATTTATCATCCTGCGCTTTGAGCAGAAGATGCCAGAATCTTAATCAAATACACTTTTAACCCTATATCGGTCGGTGTTGCCGGCTGTAGATCCAATAAATCCTGTTGACTATGCCTAGTAACTATGCCATACCTGGTGTCTATGTGGAGGAGATTCCCAAGTTTCCGCCTTCAGTAGCTCAGGTAGAAACGGCCATACCTGCCTTTATTGGTTATACCGAAAGAGCGGTAGATGCATTGGGGAATGATCTTTCCCCCCGTAATACACCTGTCCGTATTTCGTCTTTTACGGAGTTTGAAACTCGCTTTGGTTCCGCGCCTACGCTGAATGTGACGGAGGTGCGACTAGATGCAAATGACAACTTCCTGGGAGCAGATATAACCACGGACTATTATATGCATCATGCCGTGCAGATGTTTTATAACAATGGCGGTGGCGATTGCTATATCGTTTCGGTTGGTGCTTATGCTACCTCTGCGCCTTTTGTGGATCTTACACATTATACCGATCCGGCGGCTGGCCTGGAGATGATTAGCCGAGTAGATGAGCCTACTATTCTGGTGTTCCCAGATGCAGTGCTCATGAGCGATACAGATCTAGGTAATGTTCAGAAGGCCGCTTTGTTACAGTGCGCTAATCTTCAGGATCGGGTTACCGTCTGCGATTTACGCAACGATAATCCGAATACATTGGACGATATCACCAATTTCCGCGATGAGATTGGTATCAACAACCTCAAGTACGGAGCTGCTTATACCCCTTGGATCCAAGCCTTGCTACCAAAGAATATTGGTTATGCACAGCTCAATGGTAGTATCTACGTTCGTGGTGGTGCAGCAGCAACAGATCTTGCTACGCTGAATACCGATACGGATATTGCCAATGTACTGACGAACCATGATGCTATTCTAGCGATCGATGGTCACTCTGATATAGCAGCTAACCGGACGGCCATTAACACAGAGTACGCCGCACTTCTCCAGATCGCTGATCTGGATACCGCTAATATGACGGATGATTTGTCAACAGCAATCACGGATACGGACACAGATGTCAATTCTCTAGTGCCTGGTACCATTCCTGCACTACCTGCTGACTATACCACGGCATTGACGGATCTGCAAGCTGCTATTGTTGCCTATGAGGCACTCACCAGTGGAAGTACCCAAGCTGCTATTGACGCAGCGGCGGAAACACTGGCTGCTGACTTGAGCACCTATCTCTCTTTTGTTGGAGGCAGTGCAGTGGCCAATGCAGAGGAGAATCTTCGTTCTGTATTCCCACTTTACCGTGCTATTGTCAACGGTATCAATGGTGTGCCTATCGATATGCCGCCAAGTGGTGCCGTGGTAGGTGTTTACGCTACCGTAGATCGTACCCGCGGTGTTTGGAAGGCTCCCGCCAATGTGAGTCTAAACAATGTGGCCGGTCCTTCTCGTGCATACGTGCAGTCGACTTTGGCTAACCTCAATATTGATCCTTCTACCGGTAAGTCCGTGAATGCGATTCGCAGTTTCACGGGTAAAGGGACGCTCATTTTTGGTGCTCGGACTTTGGCGGGCAACGACAACGAATGGCGCTACGTTAGCGTTCGTCGCTTCTTCAATATGGTGGAGGAGTCGATCAAGAAGGCTACGGAGCAGTTTGTTTTCGAACCTAATGATGCCAACACTTGGGTGCGAGTACAAGCCATGATCGAGAATTTCTTGACGCTTCAATGGCGCGACGGTGCACTACAAGGTGCCAAGCAAGAGCAAGCGTTTCAGGTTGCCGTTGGTCTTGGTAAGACCATGACTGCTGACGATATCCTGAATGGTCGAATGATCGTACAGATTGCGCTGGCTCCAGTACGCCCGGCAGAGTTTATCATCCTCCGCTTTGAGCAGATGATGGCACAATCATAATGAAGGCGGAAGGGCGAGTGACGAAGTCGGAAAATAGAAGGATAACCTCCCAATTTCCCGCTTCCGATTTCCCACTTCCAATTTCCCACTTCCTACTTCTAATTTTTAATACCTAAACCATTATGGCTAATTACCCACTTCCCAAATTTAGTTTCCTTGTCGAATGGGGCGAAGCTCGCCTCGGTTTCACAGAGGTGACCGGACTGGAGCGCTCCGTTGAGGTGATCGAATACCGCGAAGGTTCTAGTAGAGCATACAGCAAGCTTAAAATGCCCGGTATGGAGGCACTAGCTAATGTCACACTCAAGCGTGGTACCTATGAAGGCGATGTCAGCTTCTACACCTGGTTCGATACGGTACAGATGAATACCGTAGAACGCCGCGACGTCATCGTCAAGCTATTGAACGAAAACAACGAGCCGACTATGGTTTGGCGTTTGGCCAATTGCTTTGCCGTGAAGTATCAAGCTAGCGAACTGAAGGCGGATGGCAACGAAGTAGCCATCGAGAGCATTGAGATCGCACATGAGGGACTCAGCTTAGTGAACTAGTAAAAGGAATACGCATAGCGAAATTCTCACTGATCTACGCTTTTCTATGTGGTAGAAGGTAGTTGGTAGGAAGTAGAAAGATTAGGAGGTCCTTATACTTTATACCCTATACCATCTACGGTCTGTAAAGGAAATAATAAGTGTAGCTAAGAGGATTGGTATCCGAAAAAACATTGATTTACTATGGCCTATTATCCACCTGTTGGGTTTCATTTTGCCGTCCGATTTGGAATCAGTGATGACGAAAACGACACCCGCTTCCAGAGCGTCTCGGGACTCAGCGTAGAGTATGAAACCGAAACCATCAATGAAGGCGGCGAGAACCGTTTCGTGCACGAAATTCCTGTGCGGACCAGCTACAGCAACCTCGTACTTAAACGCGGTATGTTGGTTGATTCCACAGTGGTGCAATGGTGCATAGATGCTTTTGAGAATCGCAGCTTTGAGCCAACAGATATGCAAATCCTCTTGCTCAACGAGAATCATGAGCCATTGAAGACCTGGAGCGTAGTACGTGCCTGGCCTAAACGATGGTCAGTGAGCGATTTCAATGCAGAGGATAACAGTGTAGTGATCGAAACCCTCGAGTTGAGTTATCGCTACTACAAACTCATGTAAGCATGCCTATTGAAATTCGAGAACTGCAGATTCGCATCAATGTGAACGAGCAGAACCAGAACAATACTACCAGCAACACGAGCACTGAACGAGACAGCAACAGCAGTCGCGAAAAGAAGGATGCTCTAGTGGCCGAATGTATCGAGCAAACGCTCCGGGTTATTGACGAACAGCAAGAGCGCTAACGACACTACTTGGTACATCCGGGATTTATCCCGGCGTAAATCAAAAAGAACCGAACATGGATTTAGGCAAGTTGGAAAAAATGAAGATCCTGGCTTTCAAGGATAATGCCTACAGCAAGCCAGCCTCTCCAGCCTCCTGGCCCGTATTGGTCAATCCGGAATCCTACGCCATGGATTACAAGATTGAATACAATACGGATACCGCACAGGGTAACGATGGCACGACTGCCAAGTATACCCGCCATGATCCTGAGGAGTTTTCCTGTGACTTATGGTTTGATAATACCGGTATTCTGGATGATAAACCTCGTCCGGATATCTACGCTGAGATGGACCAGTTCCGCAAATTTCTGCTGGATATCGAGGATGAAACCCACGAGCCGCGCCACTTCATGATCATCTGGGGAAAGATGATTTTCAAGGGACGGATCACGGGTTTACAAATCCAGTACAAGCTCTTCAAGCCGGATGGTACGCCGATTCGAGCGATGGCTACGGTCACTTTCAAAGGAAGCTTTGATGATGTATTGCGTTTGGCGAAGGCCAATTTGCTTTCACCTGACCTAACCCATAAGCGAATCCTGAAAGCGGGAGATACCCTACCCAACCTCTGTGAAGAGATATACGGTAGCCCCGACTACGTGACGCAGATTGCCAGACTGAATAACCTGGCTTCCTACCGCCAAATTCCGGTAGGAACGGAACTGTTTTTTCCACCTTTTGCTAAAGTCTAAGCCAAGTAATTATGCCAAGTGACCGCATCATACCCACTCCTGTTGCCCCGAGCGTAGCCACCTTCACGGTGCTATCGGGCGGCGATGCCGTACCACGGGAGTACCAGGTCTTGTCGATTGTGGTGCACAAGGCAGTTAACCGGATTGCATCGGCTACGCTCATTATCCGTGATGGAGATGCAGCGTCGCAGACCTTTGCGGCCAGTAGCGCCGATTACTTCGTGCCGGGGAAGGAGATTGAAATCAGAGCTGGATATCAGGCAACTGAGGATAAGATATTTAGCGGCATCGCAGTCAGCCATGCTGTGCGTGTCCGTGACCAACGGTCCATTTTAGAAGTGGTTTGTAAAGACCCCACCTTTAAGATGACACTGAGTCCACGCAATCGCTATTTCAAGGAAACGACGGAAAGTGACGCGCTAGAAGATATTATCCGCAGCAGCGGATTGACCGGTGATGTGGAAGCGACCACAGAGACCAAGCAGGAGATCATCCAATACAACTGTACCGATTGGGATTTCGTATTGACCCGTGCCGATGCGCTGGGTAAGATTTGCCTGACTAATGATGGTACGCTTAGTATTAAGTCGCCCAGCCTAACGCAGCCAAGTGCATTAAGCTTGAGTTACGGTGGAAACCTCTTGAGTTTGGATCTGCAAATGGATGCTCGTAACCAGTTCAAGACGATCAATTCGCAGGCTTGGAGCATGCCGAATAGTGAAAGACTGGAGGCAGAAGAAAGCACCTTTACTGCTCCAAATGCAGGGAACCTCACTGCCGATGACCTAGCAGATGTACACAATGTAGAACCCTTATTGCAACTACATGGTGGCAACCGCTCAGAAGAGGAACTACAAGACTGGTCCAAGGCCCGCTTACAGAAAAGCCGCCTGGCAAGAATTAGAGGAAGCGCACAGTTTCAAGGTATTGCCAGCCTGGAAGTGGGGCAATTGGTAGAACTGCAAGGCGTTGGTGACCGATTCAATGGCCAGGTGTACGTATCGGCAGTACGGCATGAAATCAACAATGGCAATTGGGTGACGGCCGCGGAGTTTGGCTTGGATGATCGCTGGTTTATGGAGCGTTTCCAAGTGACACAGCCGCGGGCTGCAGGAATCATCCCGCCCGTAAGCGGACTCCAAATCGGCGTTGTCACTCAAATTCATGAAGACCCGCTGGGTGAGCATCGCGTGCAAGTACGCCTGCCCATGATCGATACAGAGGATGAAGGGACCTGGGCACGTGTATCTGCCCTGGATGCAGGTAATGAACGCGGTAGTTTCTTCCGCCCCGAAATTGATGACGAAGTATTGGTTGGATTCATCAATGATGACCCCCGCGACCCAATCATCCTGGGAATGCTGCACAGCAGTACCCGACCTGCCCCATTAGAGGCAACGGAAGATAACCACGAGAAAGGCTTCGTCTCCCGTAGTGGAATGAAGTGGTTGTTCAACGATGAACACAACAACATCCTGATGGAAACGCCAGACGGCAACAAGGTGTCGATCTCTGGCGAGGACCAATCCATCAGTATGGAAGATCAACACGGAAATAAAATTGTGCTCGATAGTAATGGAATCACACTAGAGAGTATGAAAGATATAGTATTGAAAGCCACCGGCAACCTCGAGATGGAAGGGCTTGCGGCAACCGTGAGTGCCCAAAGCACCGGAGAGTTTTCCGCTAGCGGTACACTCACCCTCAAGGGAGGCTTAGTACAAATCAATTAATAACCTAAAATCAGAATCCATGCCACCAGCTGCTCGTGTCAATGATATGCATGTTTGTCCGGCTTCAAACGGACCTACTCCTCACGTGGGTGGGCCAATATTGCCAGCAGGTGAACCTACGGTGTTGATTGGCGGAATGCCAGCAGCTAGGGTAGGGGATCAGGCCCTTTGTGTAGGGCCTCCTGATGCGATTGCCGCTGGTAGTGGTACTGTTCTGATTGGTGGAATGCCTGCTGCCCGAATGGGCGATAGTACTGCTCATGGCGGCACTATTGTGGCCGGGTTTCCAACGGTAATGATTGGTGGGTAAATACTTAAAAAAGTAGTGATGGAAGATCGTAAACCAGCAACAAATTTTCTCGGTACAGGATGGAGCTTTCCGCCTTCGTTTCGCAAAGCCTCGCGCGGCGTGCAGATGACTACCGGGCAGGAAGATATTGACCGGAGCCTCGAGATTCTGTTATCTACCGCGCTCGGAGAACGAGTGATGTTGCCGGAGTACGGCAGCAATATGGAGGACCTGCTTTTCGAACCCATTGACACAGGACTGCAGACCCTCATTTTTGATCGAATAAACACCGCTATCCTCTATTTCGAGCCGCGTATCGAAGTAGAAGATATCGTACTGGATACGGACCGCGTGACGGAAGGAGTAATCATTATCACGATCTCCTACCGAGTACGGGCGACGAACTCGCGATTCAATTTTGTATACCCCTTCTATTTGACGGAAGGAACCCAGGTGGATTTACCAATCTAACCTTCGAATTGAAAATCTGCTTACCCTATTATTCTTAGCACCTATGCCAACGAATTGCAATGACATCCGGAATGAATACCGCCTGAATCACGGTGGCACGGCCCAGAGCGAGCGACAGCCCTTGGCCCAGCAGCCGGATTACGTGCAGATAGACGAAAAGTCCTTTGCTGATTGGATCGTCTTTGCACGAGATTATGCGCGATTCGTCAAATATTATAACCATACCAATGCTCCTGATGGCGACTGGACTGAATTCTGGAGTGCCAACCCCGCCATTGTTCTAGCCAATCTGGCCGCAGCTCCAGTAGATGATTTTCGAGCAGCGAGCCGTACACTATTTATCGAGCTTCAGAAGCTAGAGTATCAGGATGGTAGCCCTGCAAGTGAGCTACATTTGCGCGAGCATTTCAATCATCTTTTCGATCTGTTTACTACCCTTTGTTGGCAGCTGGATCGTCACATTCGCCTTCTACCAAATGATTTGGTGGTGAAGGAAGTACTGCGCAATCGCGTCAATAAGTTCCTGGCACCAGCACTAGCAAAATGGGTAGCTTGGCACAAGCATGCCACCGCTACATTACTAGACAATGGTCAAACGACCTTAAGCTCGGACTTATCAAACATTCGAGTCTTGGGAGCTGATTTGGTAGCGACCGAAGATTTCTATACCGCGCCAGGACCACAGCTAATCTTCACGGACGATTGGCTATCGGAAGGAGAAACAGATTGGGCCACCTATTTAGCTGGTATTGCAGCTGACGATACTGTTTTCGGTCCTGATCCATCGGTGGCGGAATCAGTAAAGTTCGCGGTTCGTCATTTCTTCTTTACGAGTGTGTATGAGCAGTTTCTACAAGCTTATAACCTTGCCGTCAAAGAGGCGGAAAAGGCCTTGCAGGACTTGTTACATAATTGGAGTAAGCACGAGCCACACTTTGCTTTGTTCTTGGCGTTCCTGCGTCTGCTAAGCAAAGAGCAAGCGTATCTAAATACACTTACCGATCGTCATTTGCGCTTCTACTACGAGCGGGTATTGCGCTTGAAACCTATTCCAACTAAACCGCATGAGGCATTCTTGGCCATTGAATTGGCTAAGCACGTTGAAAGTCACCTTCTAGCGGCGGGAACAGAGTTTAAGGCGGGCAAAGACGAGACCGGCCAAGAGATCATTTTTGCGGCAAAGGAAGATTTTGTTGCCAACAAGGCCAAGGTCACTGAACTGCGCAGCATTTTCAAGGCGCCAGCCAATCCGTCCATTTACCAATTTGGTGATCCCGAGCGACCAATCTACCGGAATGCGGATGCTAATCGTTACTTCGCAGCAACGGTGAGCAACTCTGCTGATGGACTCGGAGAAGAAGAACTCACTACAGCAGATGGCCGCTGGCATCCCTTCGGGAATCGGGCCGTCGGTGGTAGTAATAAATGGCAGGTTCAAATACCAGAAGCTCGCATTGGTTTTGCTATCGCTTCTAACTACCTGTATATGCGCCAAGGTACACGTACCGTGACGCTTGCCTTCAATGGCAGTAATATGAGTGCGCTGGCTGGGGTGAAGTTCAAAGTAAGTCTTACGACCGAAAAGGAATGGTATGAGCGCGAGGTGACAGTTGGGTCTCTCCCCGCCCCAGATAACCGCTATGGCCTGCAGTGGACTATAGAAGGAGATGAGCCTGCTATTTTGCCCTATGATGCCAAAGCTCACGGTGGAAGTTTCAACACTGATTTTCCGGTGTTGAAGGCCGAATTGGTCCATGAGAATGGAGCGCTTTTCCCATACCAGGCATTGAAGAATTTAAGTGCAAGCTCTGTTAGCTTGAATGTGGCTGCAACCGGTATGCGAGATATCGCTCTTAGTGGCTCTACAGGACCACTGGATGCTAGCAAGCCTTTCTTCCCCTTTGGCCCAGCACCTGGTAACGGGGCGGTATTCGTGATTGGTGATAAGGAGATATTCCAAAAGGAGGCCATTATTCAATTGAATGCGACCTGGAAGGATGACTTCCCTACAAATACCTATTTCAAGGAGGCCGGTAGTACTAGTTTAAGTATACTAGCGGCTGGCGATTGGACAAGTGTAGCGGATGAAGATAGAAGTATACTAGTTTCGGGAACAAACAATGCTGTTGAGTTAACTGGAAATACTGCCATTAGTTTGACCAGTGATCATTTGATTGCTCCTGACTTTGGGATTAATGTCCCATATTCGGCACAAGATTCAGCCGGATTCCTACGGTTTTCGCTGAATGGAGATTGGGGGCATAGTGGTTACGCTTTGGCGTTAGCAGCCTACGCAAAAGGTAATGGAACAACCCCTGCGCTACCCAAAGTGCTGTACGAGCCTCAGATGCTCGGAATTGAGCTAGCCTATTCCGCTACCCAGGAAATCAATCTCTCAAACCCCAATACCTACGCCGGGCTAACGGCCAATTTCTTCCACCTCCATCCTTTTGGGGAGGCAGAAAAAGTACCTACTTCTGGTACTACGCCTTTACTCCCGCATTTGGTTCCGCAAACCAACACGACAACCGCGGATGGACCGATCAATAACATCGGAAAAGATGGTGGTGAATGGCACATTGGTGTAGAGGGACTAGATGCACCGCAAGTGCTGTCCTTACTCGTACAAGTATCCGCCGGATCGGCAGACCCTTTGATGGCCAAGCCAGCTAAGCATCTACGTTGGTGGTACCTGAGCAATGACGAGTGGGTAGCTTTCGCTGATGGTGATGTAAGCGATGGTACGAAAGGCCTCCTGCAAAGTGGCCTGGTACGGCTAAGTATACCCGCCGACATCACAGAAGATAACTCGCTACTGCCTACCGGAAAAGCTTGGATTCGCGCCACTGTGGAAAGCGCCGTTGATGCGGTAAACCAGATCGTAGGTGTGCACCAGCAAGGCATGGCAGTCCAGCAAATCGATAATAACAACGACCCACAGTTGGGAGCACTCCCCTTACCTGCGGGTACCATTGCTAAGTTGCGCCAGGCATCTGGATCCGTAAAGAAGGTAGAACAACCCTATGCTACCTTCGGAGGTGCCGCTGCTGAAGAGCCAGCTGATTTTTATACGCGCACCAGCGAACGTCTACGCCATAAAGATCGGGCGATCAATATGTGGGACTATGAGCGTCTATTGCTCCAGGAGTTTCCACAGATTCACAAGATCAAATCTCTGAACCACCTGCGCTATGAGTCGAGTAGTCCTGCTCCGATCTATCGCGAGCTGGCTCCAGGTCATGTGACCATCGTAGGCGTAGCGGATATCAGAAACCAGGAAGCAGTGGACGTACTGCGACCATACCTAAGTCTAGCGGACTTAGAGTCGATGTCGGACTTTCTGCGCAAACGCATGTCTTGCCAAGCTACGCTTCACGTTCGGAACCCCATTTTCGAACCCGTCCTGGCTGATTTTAAAGTCCGCCTGTTCGATGGCCTGGATGAGACATTCTACGAAGAACTCCTTAATCAGGAGATCATCGACTTCCTTTCCCCTTGGGCGAGTGGTAGTGGAGCAGAAATCGAATTCGGAGGTAAAGTCTTCAAGTCAGTGCTCGTGAATTTTGTGGAGGAGCGCCCTTACGTGGATTATGTAGAAGACTTTAAGTTGAGCCATACCCTCGATACTGCCCAGCAGGATGTGGAAATGGTTCAGCCTACTAAGCAGGTATCTATTCTGGTATCTGCACGAAATCATGTGATAGATATCATCCAGGACGCGCCGGAAGCAGAATGGACGGAGGATTGTGGCTGCCAGCCACAACTACGCCTGGATGCCGAAATAACAACACCTAATACCATCATTAATGATAATCCCGGCAGATGAGTGATCAGACCCTGACCATATTGAAAGATGCACAGTTGCCGGAAGCTGAAAACTATCAGGCTTTACGCGCAGCTGGCTTTGAGGCCATTGAAGAGTTGGGTAACCAGCAATGGACCGACTACAATGCCCACGACCCTGGCGTTACCTTGCTGGAGGCACTCACCTATGCCATCAGTGAACTGGGCTACCGCACTGGCTTTGATATTGCTGATATCCTGACCGAAGAGAGTGGTTACATCAGCTTCCGACAGGCGCTATTCACTGCCCGCCGGATTCTGACTAATAACCCGGTAACGGTAAATGATTTTCGCCGCAGCTTGATTGATCTGCCACGCTTGAGAAATGCCTGGCTACTGTGCAAAGAATGCGCTTGTGAGACTACTGTTTACGCGGAATGCAAGGATAGCGAACTGTACCATGCTCCCCAATGGCGACTGCTGCCTAAAGATCAGATGATTCGAGGCCATGAGCATCCCGTATTTGTAAAGGGACTTTACGATGTACTCCTACAGCTAGAGCTCGACCCAGAGCTGGGGGACTTAAATAACCGCAAGCTAGTACAGACCCTAAATGTAGATATTGGCGAGCCTGACCTGGCACCGCTGACCATAGAGATCCGTTTCCCCGACTGGGCAAAGGATGATCCGGAACTGTACGCCCTTTTCACCTCTACCGACCCAAGCTTTGCCTTGGCCATGGATAATGATGATACAGCTGACGAAGGCCAGCCGACGGATCAAGGTATACGAGTGACTCGTTTCTCTCGTGATCGGACAACGGCAGAAGATGTAGATAATGCCGGCTTAGCACAGGGATGGCGCAATGTCTTCTACTTGGATCTAGTCATCCCATTCTCCGTAGGAGGCAATGATCATGTACTAGAGCTAAACAGCGTGCCGCTGCGATTCTTCTCACCTCGTGAGGGAGTGAAACGAGCGCTGGATGTAGCACAGTTGAGGTCAATGATCTTTGAGGATGCTTCCTCTGCAGGTTTGGTAGATCGTTATCGCCGCAAGCTCTTAGCTATCGAAGAAGCAGTGGCTAACGCCCGTCATCAATTGCACCAGGTTCGGAACCTGGGTGAAGACTATTGCCGCATAGAAGGTATCCGAACCGAAGATGTCGCCTTTTGTGCGGATGTAGAAGTATCGCCAGATGCAGACATTGAATTTGTATTGGCCAATATCTTCTACCTGATTGAAAACCACTTCAATCCACGCGTGCCCTTCCACACCTTGTCAGAATTGGTGGCAGAAGGTATTGCTACCGAAGAGATCTTCCTGGGGCCTGCATTGGAAAACGGCTTTATCAAAGAAGAAGAACTGGAAGCGGCTCAGCTTAGAGCCATTATCCATATTTCAGACCTGTACAATAAGCTGATGGATATCCCAGGAGTGGTAGCTATCCAGAATGTGCAGTTCACCCGCTACGATGACGATGGGATTCCAATTATGCCATCTCACAGTTGGAGTATTCCTATCCGGCCACTGCATATCGCCCAGCTTTATCAGGAGGCTTCGCGGGTGTTGTTCTACAAAAACGGTTTGCCGTTTCTCGCTCGTATGGATGAAGTCAGAGCAATTCTGGCGCAGCTACGCGGTGCGGATATTGGTGGTAAACTGCCATTGGCAGAGCGCGACTTTCCTATTCCAGTAGGTAACTATCGTGATCTATCTTCCTTTGTGCCTGTTCAGCATACTTTACCACTAACTTATGGTATTGGTACGGATGGATTGCCTCTACGTGCATCGGAAGAGCGCCAGGCATTGGCTAAACAATTGAAAGGATACCTGCTGCCATTTGAGCAGCTTCTAGCTGATATGACGGAGCAGCTGGCCCATACGCCAGACCTGTTCTCTACCGATGAAACCGTCGATCGTACGTACTTCACACATTTCTTCGATGCCACTACCAGCCCAACGGAGATTGCAGATTATGCAGCCTTGGTGACGAGTAGTGCAACAGAAGGAAATCTACGCTCGATCACCGAGTCGCAAAGTGTATTCGAGGATCGACGCAACCGCTTCCTGGATCATATGTTGGCTCGTTTCGGAGAGCAATTCAAAGATTATGCGTTGATGTTGCACGCCAATTCGGATCGGGTGCCCTTTAGCCAAAGCAAACTGATTCAAGATAAGATCCGCTTCTTGCGCTTCTATCCTCGCATCAGTGCCGATCGCGGACGTGCTTTCAATTACCGTTATCCAGAGCGCTGGTGTGATCCTCGTAATCAGGCTGGAATTACCGATCGTATTTCGCGATTGTTGGGTATGGAAACGCTGCTGGCGTATTTCGAAGTGAACATCACCAACAATATGGGCACCTTCGAAGCGCGCTTTACGCTAACTGATCCTACGAGTGGTGGCCTTGGCTTACTACTCCAAGAAGAGACCTTAATCACTGCTACCACCGGTGAGGCAGCCGAGGATGCTACTTGGCTATTAATCGGAGATATAATTGCGAATAGCACCGATCCTAGTCGCTACACGACCAATGGCAGTGGAGATGATATTCTAGAAGACGAAAATGGCAATACCCTTGCCGAGCTACCGGGTGGCGTCACGCCTACCGATGTGATTGATTTTTGCACAGAGGTGCTGGCTAAGGAACGCTTGTTCCCGGTTGAACATCTATTGCTTCGTCCGGTATTCCCGGGTAGCCCGTTGATGTCGGTTTGCTTACCCGATGATTGCACGCATTGCGGAGAGGAGGATCCTTATTCCTTCCGTATCACTTATGTGTTGCAAGGTAGTTTAGAGCCATTCAGCTACGATATCGATTTACGGCGTTTTGCGGATCAGACGATTCGTCGGGAAACACCTTCCCACCTGCTGCCTAAGATCTGCTGGGTGGGTAACCGTACAGTAGAAAAAGACCTGTGCGCGCCGATTTTTAGCCGCTTGGTCGCACTGCTGCAGCAATATCAGGGCTTGGATCCCGAGGCAACGTCAACCTGTGATTGTGCAGAAGAACTGTATGACGGATTCGATGCTTTATTCCAGCCTTGGATAGAGCCGCAGTTGCTCCTGTACCGGCCATTTGACGCTTGGACAACGGATCTACGGGTATTGTTTGATCCACTACAAGCTGCTGACTTCCCATGTCTCAACTCAGATGATGGCTGGGATGCCATTCGCGAAGAACTATTGAATCACTTCGTAGAATCAGCAGTACAGGCTTTCCAGTTTGATCGTTTTGAGCAAGCATGGTGCAGCTGGTTAGAAGAGAACAATAACTTCCTTTGGCAGCCGCTTGGCACTGAGTTGCAGCGACAGACGGAACTGTGGTTGGCGGAAGTAAGCGGCCAGGCCAATAACTGCTATTGCGCGGAGATGATGCTGTCTTACTTCGGTGACCGCTACCGCCGCTGGATCAGTCGCCTGGTAGATGAAGAAGCCGATCTGACTGATCTGGAGGCACTACAAGCCAGAATTGAAACGGATGTCTGGCAGCCTTTCCGTAACGACTTAAGTATTGCATTGGTTAATGATCCTCAGCTGTGCCCGCTTTCGGACTTAGAGAGTACCGATGAGCGCTGGGCTGACCTTCTTAGCCGCTGGCAAGTATACTACGGCGATTGGATAACGGTGGCGTATCGCCACGAGGTGCTACTACGCATTTTCGGTGAGCTTACCAGTATCTATCCGACTGCCACCCTACACGATTGTGATGACGGTAATGACGATAATCCCGTTCGATTAGATAACACCATTCTTGGTACCCTCTAAAGCCCTCAAGTGACATGTTACCAGTAAACATTTCCTATCCATTATTTGAAGCCAATCAGGTGCTTTCCAATGAGCATCTCAATCAGCTTTTTGACTACCTCGACGAGCAGGAACGCCTGACGCGGACCAACCTTATTGGTATCGGTATCGTGTGTGGTCTGGAGCCTAGTATCGCCGATAGTGGTGATAGCATTAGCATAAGTAAAGGCTGTGGCGTCACTTCGCAGGGCTTCCTCATTAGTTGGGGAGTGCAGCAGGCACTAGAATGGTATCGCCCTTATGAGGTGCCAGATGCTTTGCCTTACCGAGAGTTTGGTACGGGCAGTGATCCTTTCGTTCCGTTCCCTATGTGGGAGCTTACTGCTGATCGCAATGACGATCCCACTGCAGTTCGGGTATCGAGGGATTTTCTACAGGGCGTCAATCAAGCACCAGGAGAGGGTGGTGAAAAAATATTGGTGTTATTCCTGGAGTGTGAGGCTGAGAGCAACCGAAACTGTTCTCCGAACTCCTGTAATGATAAGGGTACTACCGTAACGGCAAATATTCGTCCATTACTGATTCGCCGGCAAGACATTGATTTACTGCAGGCACGTATTCGAGCATTGGGGCCGGAAGCTGAGGCGTACTTCAGCATCGCCGATTCGATGAGTAGTCGCCTGGATTTGCCTACGCTAAAACTTCCACGTTTTGACGTAGCAGCCACTAACTTGGGCAGTACCACCTCGATCTTCTCTGCCTTCCAGTTGGCCATGAGTCAGCCAGTAGTGGAGGGAGTAGCCAATGCACTTAGTGAAGCACACCAAGCCTTTGCGCCGCTATTGACGGATTTCAATACGAACCCTTTTGCTAACCTGGATTCTTCCTGGTCCTACTTGTATGATGGTAGTATTGAGACCAACGGACAATACCTCTGGTACCAATACTTCTATGATCACTTAGATACCATTATCCAAGCGTACGAGGAATTCCGCCTGCGAGGGTTGGAGGTGCTGGGGTTGTGTTGTCCGGATAGCCGATTGTTCAAGCGACACTTGTTCTTGGGCAATATGGGGACAGACCCAATTGATGATAGCTACCGCCATAGCTTCGTGCCATCGCCACTCTTTACTCGGCAGCAAGGAGCACTGGCAGAGCTACGATTACTATTTGCTCGCCTGGTAACTTTGGTACAGGAATTGGAACTACCGCCTAACGTGAATACGCTGGTAGGAAACCTTCCTGGAAGTATCATTGGAAATCGTCCAGGCAGTATCATCGGTGGCGTACGCCCAATTATTGATACGGTCAGACCGATTACAGGAGGCTTTACCACTGGCGTGGAAACCGTTCGGCCTTCCTTTACGTCTTTCCAGCCGGGTACTTTGCGTCCGATCACTAATTTTGCTACCCTACGGCCACAGATTTTGACGGCTTTTCGTCCTCGTTTGGCAACAGCTATCAAAATTACACCTAGCTTATTAGGAGGTCCGCTTTCGCGTAAAGCCATTCCTTATCACTATCGGCCAGTACCGCTCTACGAACAGTGGAGCTACCACTTGAGCCGCCAAGGTAAAGCAAGACATAATCTGGGCTATCGTTCTGATTCCTGGAATACGACCGATCTCTTCGTTCGATTCCCATTGCAGTACGACTTAGAGCCCAATAATTTCCTACGGATTGAAGGACACATTGGCCAAAACTATGTGCTAGTTCTCAACGAAATATTAGAGCAGAAAGAGCGCAGCAGATTACCTATTGATGTGGTAGCACTGAAGTCTGGTTTCAATGGAGATACCATCCCATTACCAGCTGACGTAGCAGAATGCCACTTCCAGGATTTGGATGCACTGTATCAGGCCTTCCGCGAAGAACTGGTGTGCCAGATTTGCGAAACGATTAAGCGATTCTACCTCACACCAATCTTGCCGAGTGAGACACCTCCGGGTATCTTTGGCACGCGAATTCCGCAGTTACCATTCCTCCAAGCTTGTGCACCGAATTTCCGCTACTTCGACGATTCTGTTGGTGCTTACTATGAAGATAACCTAAGCCGGCATACGGCTACAGCACCGTACCTCGGAGGCTTGGATACCGCTTATATCTATCACGTACTGTTTATCTTTAATCTAGTACGCCTCGCAGAATTAGTACCTACTGAGCTGTCGCAATTAGACATGGATGCCTTCCGGCTACAGCACAATGCCGTGATGGGCTTGATGCAGGCACTAAATAATTATGCGCTGCAGATCAGCAATGATGTACGTACGAATGGTGAAAACGAATCTGAGCAGATTGACGTAGAGGAGTTTTCTGATCAGATGGACATGATTCTGTACGCTTGTAAGCTGGAATCTTTCCAGCGTATCTTCGATGAATATCAAGACCGTCTGGACAAAGTACGGGAGCGACTACTCTTCAGTAAGTTCGCTGATGATCATCCAGGCTTACAGCACAAAGCTGGTGTGCCAATGGGCGGTACCTTCGTGATGGTGTACCATGGCGAGGATCAACCAGATGATATTCCTGTTCAGGAAGGGAACTTCACAATTCGTGGTCAGGTCGTAGTTGATGGTCAGGCCTTACCGGGTGCTACCATCGTCCAAGTAGGCACAACCAATGGTGTTACTACTGATTTTGATGGCAACTATACCATCCAGGTCAACAGCCTGCCTGCTCGTTTGGAAGTCAATATGGTAGGCTTTGAAAGCCGAGAGATAATTGTCACTTCCGCTAACGAACGCGGTGATGTTGATCTCGCGCTTCCTGCCGATGAAAATGATACCCTGGGCCGTTTTGCTAACCTGGCCCCAGGTACTGTGATAGCTGATTTCTATTTGCCATACCTGTGTTGCTCAGATTGTGCTCCGATACAGTTTGTATTGCCGAAGGAACCACCAAGTTTCAGTTGGGAACAGGTGGGCTGTACCACGCCAAACTTCACGGGAGAGATCCTGATTAGCCCGAGTGGCGGTACACCACCTTATGACTATTCTACTGATGGCGGGGTGACCTGGAATGCCTTGGGTGAGGGTACAGTCTCAGTTAATAACGGAGATGCTATCCAAATTCGCGATGCAGAAGGTACGATCTCCGTACGCCGTACGGTAGAACTCCTACCACCGTTATCTATAGATCCAGGTGCGAGCGTCTGTGATGCCGACGGAGCTAACTTCCGGGTAGAAGTATTCATCAATGGCGGTCGACCACCTTACCGTGTAATTGCGAACGGGCAGACTTATGAGGTGCCGGTAGGTGAAAACGTTGGTTTTGCCAGCTTCCCAAGTGGACAAGGAGGCGAAGTGGTAGTGCAAGATAGCAGCGATCCTGCTTGTGAGCGAACCTTCACGGCAGAAGCCATTACCTGTGAACAGCCATGTGGCTTGCCTTGTAACGGTATCACCCGTGAATCTGGCCACCCATTCTGGATCCAGCGTAACCCAGCAACGGGTATTCGCTACCTCAATGTTGAACTGCAAGCAGCTAACCTAACGGTAATTGGTGATCAGCCGAACCAAATTGTGAGCTTTACCGATAGCCAATTGGCTCAGTTAACAGAGATACTCAGCCCGAATGGAAACTTAAACTCTGCTGGAGCCTTCACCAGTTTCTGGAACCAGCGTATTCCTCAGGCGAATGAATTGATCCGTTCCGTCTTAGAGCCTGTTTTCGGTACACCTGAACATCCAATTCTGACCTTGACTTACGATGCTGCCGGTGTGGATGGTTTCACAACTCTTCGCGTTGAGCATTACGATTGTCACCAATACTCGATGGAGCTTTTGGTGCGCTTCTCCGGAGCCGTACAAGGTAGACATGATTATGAGCGCAACTGGATTTACACACAAAGCGGTAGCCAGGTGTTTGAACGCTCAAGTCGCAACAATCAAGAGCAATTTGAGGGCCGTGCCATCTTGCCTGCTTACAACAGCGTGATTCGTGATCGTTGTAACCCGAGCTTACCAGAACAGCGCTTGTGCGTGGAGCCAACACCATTTGAAATTGGAACGGAGGTGAACACGCAGGAGATCTTCCTCTTCGCGCAAAACTCCAATGGCCGCGATGTAATGTGGATGACCGAGTGGTTACTACCAGCTATCACGATGGGCGATCAAGCCTCAGGTGCGGTGACATTGGACTTCAGCAGAAGATATGTGGTACGAGCCATTGCCGTTGATCGGGATACGACTTGTGCAAGTGTAGCCACAACTACGATAACATTCTAAAGTAAATGGTAAACGGGCAGCAACATATCATTCGACAGCTGGAGCTGGAATTCAATACGCCTGCACAGGCGGATCAGGATTATCATGCCCTGGCGGAACGATTGTCGCTGCTCGGTACCGATCATATCCCTCGGGTCCTGGATAAGGTCCTGTCGGATTTGGTGCCACCAGACACTTACGTCCGCTACGATAAGATCGTCTTGGATTGCGATCTGGAACACTGGGATGATTTGGAAATGGTTATTCGCCAACAGCTATCCGAGCAATTGGAAGCCATCATTGAGGAACAAGAACCTTCGCGCCAAAACAGATTGACAAAACCCGAAACGGACTTGTCTTCATCTGGAGGGACCATCGTTGGCCCTGCTGCCTGGGTTCTTCATTTTCTGCACCATGGTTTTCTGCCCTGGTCGGCACCTCAGGAACTTGAGCCTTCCGCCTTGGCGTATGAACTAACCGAACTGCTAGCCAATCAGGTAGCATTTGCCGAAAGGCTTTTCCGTGATGTTTCTAAGAATAAGCTGGTCTTGCAGCGATTGTTAGATCAGTTTGGAGAGAAAATGTTGCTCCGCCTTTTGGAAGCACAAGGAGTTACGCTTTTGAAGAATCAGGAGAAGCAACTGCTGGAAAATGCAAGAGAACGTAAACGGGATAGCATGACTTCCTTCTTGACCTACTGGGGCGACCAAATAAGTAAGCTCGTTAGTCAGGACAATGAATGGGAAGCCAGAGATAAAGCAACCCGACAAAGAAATACTGCACCAACACCAGGAGGGAAAGATGCCTCTAAACAAAGAAGCCGCGACGATAAAGTAGCTGTGGAAAAAGCCATGTACATCAATAATGCTGGCTTGATCCTGCTTAACCCATTCATGAGCCGTTTCCTACAGTTACATGATGCTGTGTCAGATAAGGAGGTAAAGGATGTGAACCTCGCTACGGTATTGTTGCAAAGCTTGGTTACTGGCCAAAAGACAACAGCTGAATGGGAGCTTGTGCTTCCTAAGATTCTCATGGGGCATCCGGTGGCAGCACCTTTAGAGTCCGTGTCATTGGAGTCAACGCACCTACTTGGTGGTGAGGAGCTTATTACCGCTGCTGTTAAGCATTGGTCCGCTCTTGGCAACACTACGGTAGAAGGGTTTAGAGCGAACTTCCTGCAACGAGAAGGGATGCTGGTGGCAAGAGGATATGACTGGCACCTTACAGTGCAAAAGGCACCCTACGATATGCTATTGGATACCCTGCCATGGGGAATTTCCATAATCAAGTTGCCGTGGATGAATGGAGTGCTTCAAGTAGACTGGGGCTAAAAAACGGAGGGCATGAAGACTAAGACCACTCAGACTAAGACCACCAAGCCGAACCGTGCAACACGGAAGACTGCCTTTGTGCAAAACAAAGGAGACGGAGCCTTCTTTAAGGCACAGCCTGGTGTGAAAGTAGGTAAGCCCAATAGTCGTTTCGAGACAGAAGCCGATCAAATGGCCGAACGCGCCGTAAATGGCGGTGAAGCCAATGGAGCCTTGTTTGGACAAATATCCCCCGTAGTACAACGTAAAGAAGAGACACCAGTACTTCGCCAGGAAGAGGAGGAGTCCATGCAGATGGAAGAGGAAGAAGAAGCGATGCAAGCTAAGGAGGAAGAGGAGGAGTCCATGCAGATGGAAGAGGAAGAAGAAGCGATGCAAGCTAAGGAGGAAGAGGAGGAGTCCATGCAGATGGAAGAGG
>ENA-UENT01000361-UENT01000361.1-marine-metagenome-genome-assembly--contig:-NODE-361-length-30771-cov-3.483701_pt1 | contig 30771 bp, 23 predicted proteins | sample MGYA00237879_ERZ529330 | MGnify/ENA primary metagenome ERZ529330 (study PRJEB26372, sample SAMN05368345) | marine metagenome | biome: cultured habitat; feature: ocean water; material: water; isolation... | reverse complement strand
TCTATAACTGTAAACTTATTTCAGTACGAGACACAGAGGTCGGAAGTAAGAGTAGAAAAGACAGAATCTAACTAATTTTCTGATATCTGACATCTGTTATCTTTCCTCTATCACACCTCTACCCCGGATCTGATTCAGCACCAGATTGTTGGCGCAGGAGTCCCTTGAAGGCATCGCGGACGGTATTGCCTTGATGAACTACTTTATATACTTCGTGTGAAATGGGCATCTCAATATTATATTGCTCTGCTAGCTCCATGACCACCTCACAGGTTTTCACACCTTCCGCCACCATGGACATTTCTTCAATGATCTCATCTAGCGTTCTGCCTTTACCTAAATTGAAGCCGACATGACGGTTTCGACTTAGGCTACTGATACAAGTAGCGACTAGATCGCCCATGCCCGCTAATCCAGCAAAAGTTTGGGGGCGTCCTCCCATAGCTACTCCCAGTCGAGTCAATTCTGCCAATCCTCGAGTAATTACAGCCGAACGGGTATTGTCACCAGCGCCGGCACCGTCGCCCATACCTGCTGCGATCGCAATCACATTCTTTAGCGCGCCACCTAATTCACAACCGACTACATCATCATTGGTGTATACCCGAAAGAGGCCCGTTCGGAATATCTTCTGTAAGGCCGTAGCAATCGTATCATCTACCATGGCAATAACGCTAGCTGCTGCTTGCCCTGCAACAATCTCCCGAGCCAGATTTGGCCCAGTAAGTAATCCGGCAGGGTGGCCAGGCATTAGGCTTTCAATGACTTCGGTCATCCGCATTCGGGTTCCTTGTTCTAAGCCTTTCGACAGACTAACGATGGGTACCCAGGGGCGGATAAAGGGTTTAGCATCATTTAGTACATATCGGAAACTATGGGAAGGAATGCCCATGACAATTACGTCGGCATCCTGTACGGCTTCTTTCAAAGAATGAGTGGCCACTAATGACTCGGTAAGCTTTGCCCCAGGTAAGTATTTTTCGTTGCGATGGTGCTTATTGATTTCATCAACCGTCTTGGCATTCTTTGCCCAGATCTTGGTGGGGGTGTTTTTAGCGGTAAGAGATGCTACGGTAGTTCCCCAGGAACCACCGCCTAGTAGGCCAACCTTAAGTTTCATATATATCAGTTTGTGAAAGAGGGCATCTATTTCTTGACCAGTTGCCCATTGGTCTTAGGCTTTTTAGGTTCTTCTTCCTGACCGAGTTCCTTGAGATAAATTGATCGAACTTTTGCAATGTGCTCATTCAATTTCTCCTTCTTCCAACGTTTAGTGGAAATAGGCGGAAAAGCCACTACCTCAATCGCTACGGATCGAAGTACGTTGGTACCTCTTGGCATGGCATCATGCGCATTGCGAATTACGACAGGAACAATGGGTACCCCGGCTTGCATGGCCAAATGGAAGGCCCCTTTCTTGAAAGCGCCTAGGCGATAATCTCGACTACGCGTTCCTTCAGGGAAGATGATAATGGAAGTACCGCCCTTTAAGGCATCCACCGCTGGCTTCATAGCCTCAATTGCCTTTTCGCGATTCTTTCGATCAATAAAGATTACTCCAGAAGCGGCCATTAGCTGACCGATGATTGGCATATTCTTCAATTCCTTCTTGGCTATTCCCGTGGCATCTTTTCTGATCAACTTAGATACGATGAATAAGTCTGCACTACTTTGATGGTTGAAGATAAAGACCGCTGGGCGCTGGGACCATAGGTGTTCTTCCCCTTTGACTACCATTTCAATACCTGCCGCCTTCACTACAAAATCACCAACGGAGGCCATCAGGGAGTTTACCCCATCCTGCCAAGAAAGGCTAAAGGCACCTTTGGTCACGCCGGAGATTACGGCGGGAATCAGGCTCCCCAAGGCTGCTCCGGTACGTACAAAATTGACTAGCCCTGGGCGAGATTCATCATCGAAGCGATAGACTGGCCAGTTGTTCTTGAAGGCAAGCGCTGATAGCTTGGTATCCGGATTGATGGGGCGTGGGTTACCCACGATCTCGAGAAGTGGAGCATCGGCAGCGCTATCCGTATAGAAGTAGGATTTCGCTAGATCTAAATTGAAGTCCTCCGCTAAGGATTTTGCCGCATGGGCTTTACCTTCTCCCCAGCAAGCAGGCTCTATGATTTGTCCGGTGAACTTCCCTTTTTGTACCTCCATTCGAGTACACATCACGTGATGAATATTGAGGTCTCGAGCAATTGGATTTACCTGATAGGGTGTTGCCGCAGAAATGATAGCTACGGTATGTCCCATAGCTAGGTGAGCCTTAACTAATGCTCTTGATTCTGGGTAAATCTCATCTGCCAGGTGTTTATGGTATACATCCTCCCCTACTTCGATAAACAACTCCTCCTTCACCCCCTTCACCCCTTGCGCACCGACCGCGGCCAGGCCAGCAAAGTTTCCATTACCCATCGCATAAACCAGTACTCCAGCGAACTGTGCGACGATTTCTCTGGCTGTCATTTTCCCACTCAACAAACGCGTCTGGAAAAATTCCTTGGCCGAAAAATTCTTGATCAAGGTTCGATCCAGATCAAAGAAAGCCCCGACTTGTGGCCCCACTTCTCCTGCCATAATATTGTTGGTCAAAGCCTCGGTCTTGGAGCCTGGGACAATTTCGCGTTCTATTGGAATGATAGAGGTAGTCTTGACAGGTTTGCTCAGTATGATACCTTGTAGTTCGCTTATGTGATCTGCTATATCCGTCAAGCGTTGTTGGAAAGCCTCGATGGCTTCCTTTTTGTCATCTTTGCCGCTTGGAATCAAGTCCAGGTTTTGCACTAGACGGATGCCATTTTGTAAGAACGGTTTGGAGACCGAACCTATCCTTTGGAGTCGCCCTTGCCAATGCATTTCCTCACTCAAGAACATACACTCCTGAATGAAGGCTTTCTCACTAAACTCACGTCCTGGTTTCCAAGCCTGAAGGGCATAGGCTACCACTCGATAAGCTTCGATATAGGAATACAGTACTACTGGCGCCACGATCACTTCAGAATCTTTAAACAAGGCCAATTTCTTAGCCTTTGGCGCTTCGATTAAGGTAGTCCAATTGGGGTGCAAAATCTCCAGGTTCGCCTCAATCTCATCAGAAAACAACACTTTTCTGGAGTAAAAGAATTCAAATTTAAACAGCGACCTCAGATCCATAATTGCGGACCAGAAGGCAGCTTGCCTTTCATTCTCAGGCACTGTAGCAGATTGTAACAAGGCGAGCTCTATAAAAGCACGGTGATACAAATGATGCACCGACATATTGGCGTAATAGGTAGCCTGCAAATAACTCTCTGAATTCAGCACATATTTGGCATCCAGCATATCACCATGCTGAATGATTAAATTGGCACGCTGTAGAATATTTAATGCTATCTGCACACTTTCGCCGATCGGCTTACCTCTATCCACCAAAGCATCTGGCTTAGTTTGCTCAATCAAACGCATGAGATCAACTACATCGCTTTCAATGGTTGTCTTGTTGAGTGAGAACTTACTCAATAGAGAAATACAGATCAAGGAAGCAGTAGTGACCGGTGTAATCTGATTAATCTTGTGTACCAACTCCAAAGCAAAGCGCGACAACTTACCCGTATAAGCCTGTCCCTGTTTTCCTCCCGTTATAATCTCAACAGAATTCTCTGCGTTAATTTCCACTGGCGTCCCGAAGCGGATCGAGATCCGACCAAAACTCCCGTCCATTTTACGAACGTAGTCCAAAAACCACTTAAGGCTTTCCGGCTTCTTATCCTTACCACGACCTTCCTGGGTCATCTCTGCTACATCGGGGATCAGGTCATAGACTATTGATACAGGGACGTATTTCACTTCCTTACCGGATTCTTCTTCCGCCTCTCGAATATATTTTAGGATACCGACTTTGGGCCAAACCAATTTTCCCGTTCGGGAACGAGTTCCTTCAATAGCCCACATGAAATGCCCTCCATCTTTCACTAGGGAAGCAATGAAGTGACGCAAGGCTGCTTTGTACACCAAGTCCTCCTTGAATGATCTCCGGATAAAGATCACTCCATTTTGCCGAGCAATCTGTCCGAAGCCTAAGAAATCCATGTTTATACCGGCAAAAGTATAAGGAAAGGGAATACCATGACGAGCCAGGGTAATGGCCAGGACGAACATGTCCAAGTAGGTCTTATGCGTCATGACAAAGGCGATCGGATAACGACGGGCTAGCTTGGTCAATTCCTTGACTTCCGTCGGGTTTACATCAATCGTCTTCTTATAGGCTCGGGAAAGAATATACTGTGAGAGCTGTATACCCATGATATTAGCCAGAGGCTGATGTATGGTCTGTAACTCCTTCAGGCATTCGGCAGCCTCTCTCTGTACTTGGTCATAGGGTTGTCCAAGTTTTTCCGCAATATCGATTAACTTTTTTTGAAAGGCAGCATCGTTGAATAGTCCATCCATAGGTAGTGCACCGCTAATGTTTAGTTGAGTCGCTTAAGATAATTAACAAGATAGGAAATAATGCCTAAAAAAGATCATGCCCTCCCGCTAATGCCCAGACACCAGCTGAAAAAGCATTTGATTTGGCTAATTTTTCACATTTAAGCCTGCCAAAGGGGCCAGGGAAAAGGGGTTCTATATTAAGTTTAAAGGTGATTGAACAAAGTTTGCCCATAATTGTCTTTATACCACCTTAATGTATGAAATCGAACTATTATTAGCCGATTTAGGTTAATTAATAGTATAACATTCTTAATTTAGCGATTATCCCAACGATTATTACAGTTTCCCAAAACGGATTAACAAACATTGAACAAACATCACCTTGAACAGATGGAGTAGGTTTGCCGTGGAAGTCCATCTGTTTGTAAAAGCAGAGCTATGTGGAAATTTAGAAGAGATTCGAATACAGTAGAACGCCCCCCGTTATTCTGGTTACTGACTGAAGGGAGCCGTGCTATTGCGGAGTTGGGGTTCTCTATTCCTTACCGAAGATTCTTGGCCGGCCAAAATGAAGGTGACGGGCACCCAGTCTTAATATTACCAGGTTTTCTGTCTACGGATATGTCTACTGGCCCAATGCGGCGATTTATCAAGAAATTGGGCTATACGCCTTATGGATGGGAATTGGGAAGGAATACAGCAGATGCTTCCTTTGTGGATGCCCTGGAGGAGCGAGTAGAAAGCTTATATGACTATCATCAAGAAGCCATTACGGTGATTGGATGGAGTCTTGGAGGCGTTTACGCTCGTCAACTGGGTAAAGCATTACCCAATAAAATTCGCCAGATTATTACCCTCGGCTCACCCTTTGCAGGCATTCAGGAGCCAAATAATGTAGCTTGGATTTATAATCTTATTTCTAAAGGAGATCGAATCCGGCGAGTAGACCCGGAATTATTTGATGATATTCCTTTGCCAGCACCTGTTCCGACCACAGCGGTGTATACAAAAGAGGATGGGATTGTACCCTGGTATCTTTGTATGGAAGAAGAGGACGAAATCCACCAAAACGTCCAAGTAAGAGGTAGTCATTTCGGATTAGGTGTAAACCCAACGGTCTTGGAGATCATTGCTGATAGACTCTTGCACCGGAAGGATGACTGGACCTACTTCACACCGGGTAATATTGTACAGGATTTACTATTTTACCCTTCTCTGTAGAAAAGAGATCGAACAATAAGAAAAGACACATTTCAGCCCGAATTTTGGATTATTCCATGATTCGGGCTGTCTAGTTTAGGAGCAATAGCAAATTCTTTTGGCGAAGGAATCTTGCTGTGCAAGTCTTCAGATCGTATGGCCAACCTTGCCAACCAAATTGATATTGCAGATCCACACTATTTTCCCACACTTTCAAAAAGGAAATAAAGATCACTCCAAGACGCTATCGGTCTTGTTATCGAATACAGCCTACAAATAAATCGTCTCCATTTGCACGATTTGTCCAGCCAATTGCATGAATTGTCCATGACAAAGGATCATATCTGAGATACCTTACAGTGGATTTTAGGATAGCATCTTCTTTGGTGGTGAAGAGGGTCGTGGAGCAATCGGTACTATCAAATGTACGCTTGGGTTCAGTGACCCCAGCAGAAGGTGTAGCCACGGTAATTACCTGGCAAATTAGTTCTGGCTTTCCTAGAGTGCCTGTTTGGCAATCACCAAACAGGCACTGCGCCCGCCGCCGAGCATAGAGGCTTTCAGGACTTCAATCGATCAGATTTACCTACGTTTCATACATTGCAGCTAATAGCTGCTTAATTACTAGAAGCCCTGACGCGTAAGTTGCTGTCAGGGCCTTTTTATTTCTCAACCGATCTTAAGTAGTGCGACAAATTCTAGTAATCCGTCTTGATCGAATTGTCAAAAGGTACCTTCAACTGATACATCAAATCATTGGAGCGCTCATCTTCCAACACATCCAATCCATACTGAATCTGCTTCGGGTCTTCGTAAACGAAGGTGCCGAAGATTCTATCCCAAAAAGAAAAGATGTTACCAAAGTTAGTATCTGTCCAAGGGCGCTCAAAATGGTGATGGAACTTATGCGTATTGGGTGTGATGAAGATAAAACTCAAAACGCGATCCAATGCTTTTGGCATATTTAGATTGGAGTGAGACCAATAGGTAAATAGCACCGTGGAAATGCGATAGATGATGTAAACCCCAAAAGTCACTCCTCCAGCCAAAATGGCCAACAAAGCAAAGACTTCACGAAAAACATAATCCCCTGGATGATGTCGGGTGCCTGTTGTTACATCTACCTCTGTATCACTGTGATGTACCATATGGAATTTCCACATGAACTTCACCTTATGTAGTAAGTAATGAACGGTATACTGCGCAATTAGATCCAACAGCATTACGCCCAATAGCACTTCTAGCCAGAGCGGTAAGTCTACCAGATAAAGCAAACCAAAATTATTAGCACCGGCCCAGATGAATATACCAGCTGTGGCTAAACCAAATAACACATTAATAATAATAGTGGAGGATAATAACACGAGATTCACTCTAGCATGACGCCATTTCTTATAATCAAATTGGAATAGAGGATAAACCCCTTCCAAAATCCAAAACACACCCATACAAATAACAATCCAAAGAAACTTTTCACCGTTTCCCAGATTTTCGAAAAAGCCTACAAAATTTTCCATAATTGATTCTGTTGTTACTAGCGAGGATTTATTGGTTCAAGCCATTTTCTAGCTTGCACCAAGGGAAAATTAAGGAAAAAATCTAGAAGGGTGAAATGAGCTGCTGTCGGATTTGAAGCAAATGGCAGAATCTTATACTCGTTTTATGATTAGCCTAAAGAGAAGGAAAGACAACGGTTTTTGGAAGGGGGCGTGAGGGAGTAAAGGTGCTCCAGGTATCCGCTTCTCGCTGCAATCGATCAGCGATCACCAGCAAAGTGGCAGGATTATAGCCCATGCCAAAGTGCCCACCTGTGACTTCTATGTTCTGATGAAAATGACTTTCCACTGGTTCCATGCAAGTCTGCCAGGGCACGACGCCATCCTCCTTGGAATAGAGAGCAGTGGTAGGAACTGAAGGTGGATTGGGGAGATCGTCAATCCATTGTTGGTCTGTGGTAGAAATAGGTCTATGGTCATTCAGCAAGCGGTAGAGCCTGCTTGCGCGGTTGGGTTCTGTGATCCCGGCGAAGGGCGAAGCCAGAGTAATTACCTGACGAATCATCTCCGGTTTTTCTTTAGCCAGCTGCCGAGCATAGACGCCTCCAAGGCTCCAACCGATCAAACTCACCGGCGTCTCATGCTTAGCGTATAGCTGCTCTATTTGTAGTACCAATTTTTTCAGTTGTCGAATATCGCCAAAGTTGCGTCCCATGCCCCAAGGATATGGAGAATAGCCCTGTTCTCGGATAAACTTGCGAATGGGATAGGAGGACATATCACTGGCTAGAAACCCTGGGATTACTAGTACCGGATGTCCGTCACCTACTTTGGTTACTTGGTACGACTTGCGGAACGTACGTGCGCGCCAGAGTTCAATCCAGACCTTTACATTCTCCCCCATAAACCTGAAGAAAGAGGGCTTTGCTATCTTTTGCTCTTGAGATCTGGATTCCACTGGCAGATATTTGCTATAGTTCTGTGTTGTTCGTTAAAGTCTTGCGCTGTTTCGGCTTACTTGACTAGCGATATTACCAACCAAGGTGCTTGGAAACGGTATTCCTCTAGTTTCAGGAAGCTTGCAAAGCGAGGTAACATCAATGATCGACGGCGATTGCCAAGATCGATCACCAATTCATCTCCGAACTTCTTCAATTCGATCTCTTCCTCTCCTACGAAAGGAAGACGAGTCTTGAAGAAGTATCCGTTTTCATTCTCAATCACCTCAAAAGGTTTGTCTACATATAGGACCTCCGCTGCTTGTTTCTCCTCATACAGCGAGCTGCTGATGGCTTTTAATTGATCAAGACCAAACACTTCTCTACCTTGGTGCTGCACCTTAAGGATTGGAAGTGGATTAAAGCTCTCCTCAATTTCCTTGATATACTTCTTCTGAGAGGTCAAATAGTATTTGAAGGCCTCCCCTACTTTCTCTTCGGGTAGAATCCTATTGATTACCACTGCGTCCACATTGTAGCCATACAACTGCAAGTAGGTATAGGCTCGGCGTGCCTCTTTGATCACCATACGCTCCGGATTGGTCACGATACGGATAGAAGCCACTTCCGGGTCTAGGAATACCTTCTGGATGCTTTCCAATTTCTGGAAGAGCTCATCCATTTCTTCTAGGCCTTTATCTAAAGGTACACCGGTAAAGAATTTCACACCTTTCGTTACTGTTTTGACCGCTAGATTCTTTCTTGAAAAAGCCTTTGTCATCCAGGACTTTGCTACCTGTGGAAGAGAAAGCAGGGTGAGTGTTTCTCCTGTAGGTGCACTATCGATTACGATGACATCGTAGGTACCTTCATTGTAGTATTTTTCCAACCACAAAAAGGCGGAAGCCTCTTCCATCCCCGGTAGGACGGACAACTCCTCTGCCACCACATTCTTCACGCCCTTCCAGCGGAAGATGGTATTCATTAGGTTCCTCATATTATTCCAGTACTTCTGCATGGAATAATACACATCAAACTCTTGAGCGTAGAGATTAGGGGCAATTTCTGTGGGTTCTGGGCTCAATTGAATATCGAGCGCATCAGAAAGACTGTGGGCGGGATCAGTAGAAATAATGAGTGTTTTTTTCCCTTCCTTAGCTGCTTTTAAAGCGGTCGAAGCCGCTACTGTAGTTTTCCCAACTCCACCTTTACCCGTAAATAGGATAATTCGCATAGACATTATTTTAGATAGCCACAAACGCATACAAATAGCGGAGCAATAATGCTCCCGCTATTTGAACTGCGAGTCGAAATAGTAGGGACAACAAAAGCACCTGCGTATGCAGATGCTACTGTGCCTGCTATTCCAACATATCATCAATAGAAACAACCTTCTTATTCGTCTTTGCACTCTTGCGCTTTGCGGTTGTTTTAGCTTTTCGACGCTCCGTCTTTCCCTCTTCCTGAGGGCGCATGCTTTGTGTTACTTCTTTAAAAGCTGCTCCAGAGGTTTTGATCAACTCCTTTTGATTATCAACGGCTAGATCTACTGTCTGCTTCACTACCTCTTTCCCTAAATCAAAGGCTTTGGAACCCGCCTCTCTGTATAGAGATGCTATCTGTCTCATTGTTCTGAAAGACGTCTTGATCATTGCACCTCCAGCCTTAATCATGATAGCATTCGCTGCTCTTGTCGTCTTGAAAGCTCTACCTATGTTGCTTTGTGACATGATGTTTTACTTATTTGTCGAAGAATTAAAGAGAAAAAAGCGCCCCTGGATGGATCATCCACTAGAGGCGCTTTCCGTACTGTTTGAAACTTTTACTGTGCGAGTAAACGCCTAGTTGTTAGAAAACAACTTTTTGAAGCGAGAAGCACTTTCGCTTAGCTGGCCCTTCACTGTCTCCAATGTATTGAAAACGATATCCTGCTGCTTGGCTGCCAATTTCAAACCACCTTTAACCGCTTTGGTAGCCACACCTTGCCATTTCTCACTGTTTTCAATCGCTCCGTCAACCACCTCTGTAGCCGTTTTCAATGCGTATTCGTTCACATCTTTAGCCGCTTTTGCGATCGTCTCTCTGTTAACCGTCTCAGTAACCCTATTATATGCCTTATCGTAAGCTTCTTTTACAGGTGCAGTTGCACGGTCTCTTAGTTGCTCACCATTCTCTTTCAAATCTTCTACGATCTCAGAAGCCATCTCACGTACCTGTGTATTCACGGTCTTTGCCGTCTCACGGATAGCTTTTACGCTATCAGAAAAATCAAATTTCTCGTTCTTCGGATTTACTTTTTTGTTTGCCATTTTACTTTTATTTTATTCCCGCATCCCTCTTTAATCGAGTAGATAAGCGGGCTAACTTTTTAATAATTGAGGATTAAAATATCTTCTGATTAAGCCAATTTCTTAGCTTCTTTCTTCCAGTCTGCAGGATTCTGTGTTTTGAATCGAGGGCCAGCAGCTTCTAGGATCGGTGTAAGATCTTTGATCGCAGCATTAGACAATTGGAAGTAAGTATAGATACCTGCTTCGTTTAACAAGTTTTCCATCTTAGGACCGATTCCGTTAATCACTTTCAAATCGTCCTTAGCTAGATCTGTGATAGAAGTTGCAGCTGCTTTGGCACCTTTTGTAGCTTTTGCTTTTGACTGCTTTGCCAATTGCTTTGCTTTTTGAGCTCTGCGGTTGTTCCAACCTACTAGTTTGCGGAAACGCTTGTTACCAGTGCTGTACTGCCCTTTCAACTCTTCTAAGGTAGTTAGTACTAGATCTTGCTGCTTACCCATCATCACGGTACCTTGATCCAATACTTTAGCCATCAATTTCTGCCACTTAGCTCCGGTTTCAAGAGAAGCGTCTACTAGCTGATCAGAAACGTTAACTGCTTCTGCGTTGAAGTCTTTTACAGTTGATTTGATGTTATCTAGTCTGTCCTGTACGCTTACTGTATTTGCTTTCTTCGTTGCCATCTCATTTATTTTTTATGTTTCCTAAAAAGGATAATTCTTTTGTTTTTCCTTTGAATCAAATGACGATGCAAATGTATAAGTGGGTAGTTACAGCCGAGTTACAATAGAGTTACACTCCAGTAACAAGAACACAAAAACAATCACAATTAATTGATAATCAAACCTTTAATCCAAATAATTTTTTTTCAAAAAAATGCAAAAAACCGGGTAAGACTACATTCGAAAAGCCAAATTCCAGCCATGACGACAACTTTTTGCTCAAATAGGCAATTAAAATCCTACAAGTAGCGATTGATATAGAAGTGTTACTTCTCTTTTCGTTACTTTTACCGGTCGAAGAGGCTCCCCGACATTCACAAAGATTTTCTAAAGCAAGGCATGCAAAATCCGGTTTGTAAGGAGGATGTTTTTGGATCGATCTTTTTGGCTGAGGCCGAGGGGCTACGCAATTTCCTGTACTATAAAACTGGAAATCTACCACAGGCGGAAGACTTAGTACAAGAAGCATTTGGAAAGCTCTGGGAGAATTGTAGCAAGGTAGAGCAATCCAAAGCCAAATCTTACCTCTTTACGGTAGCTAATAATCTTTTTCTAAATCAAGTGGCTCACCAAAAAGTGGTTTTGCGTTTCGAAAAGCAACCGCACACCCAAGCCTCCCATCTCACCCCTCAATTTCTACTAGAAGAGGAAGAGTTTCGAAAAAGATTAGAAGAAGCGATCGCTGCCCTGCCAGAAGACCAACGGATAGTCTTCCTCATGAATCGCATGGATAAGAAAACATACCGCGAAATAGCCGAACGATTAGATCTAAGCGTCAAAACGATTGAAAAGAGAATGCACAAAGCTTTGCAAGCTTTAAGAAAAGTATCCAAAAAGGTGTAGGGTATAACTTGATTGAACGGTTATATCTACGTAAAGGGATGATTATGGATAAAGACACTTTATATGCACGATGGTTGAGCGGTGAGATCACTGCTGAGGAACAACAGGAACTCAAGCAGAGTGGTGCGTTGGAGGAACTGGAAGCGATCACTCGCTTTACGAATAGTTCCAGTCTTCCCCCCTACGACTCTAAAGCAGCCTTGGAGAAATTCAAAGCTACCCGAATGCAACCCAAAACGGCAACGGTTCGTCGATTGGATTGGCGTTGGTATGCCGGAGCCGCAGCAAGTGTGGCGGTGCTACTAGGGCTTTGGTTTTGGCTAGGAACAGGTAGTTCCAGTCTTGATGCTGCCGCTGGGGAGATGGCGGAGCGTACCTTCGCGGATGGTTCCTCGATTGTTTTGAATGATGGCTCTAGCATCACATATCAAGACAGTGATTGGGGAGAAGAAAGGAGAATTAACTTGAAAGGGGAGGCCTTATTTGACGTGACCAAAGGGGTTCCTTTCATTGTAGAAACAGCGCAAGGTGAGGTACGTGTTTTGGGCACTTCGTTCAACGTCAGAGCCTGGGATGAGCATTTTCGCATAGAATGTTATAGTGGCAAAGTTGCTATCGAAAGAAATGGTCAAATAGACACCATTGTAGCAGGTGAGGCTGGCCACTGGCGGGCTAACAAATGGGATATTGAACGGGATCTTGTTGCCCAATCTCCTGCCTGGTCCGACAGCGCTTCTAAATTCAATGGAGAGCCATGGGATGTAGCTTTTGAGGAATTGGAAAGGCAATACAATGTACAAATAGACCGCCCCTATATTGATGACCCCTTCGTCGGAAACTTCCAGCACAACAACCTGGATACAGCCTTGTACATACTCACTCGCACCAAAGGACTACAATACGAAATCAATGCGGATCGTTCCAAGGTGAGCGTTTTTAAGTAATGTGCAATCTCAGTACCTTCTCTCCAAGGAGTCGATCTAAATCTTGTATCTTTACTTCATATCGTTAATCATAATCCCTTGAATTCACTATGCGGTGGCTGATACTATTGAGTTTTCTAGTAATAAGTATTCCCCAGTTAGTGATAGCTCAAACAGCCGTTCTACAATTCGAAAACACCCCTCTGGCGGATGTATTCAAACAGATCGAGCGGAACTCAGATCTCATCTTCAATTACGATCAGACGCTCATCGCTCCACATCAATTTACCGGTAGTATTACCATTGGATCAAATGGATATCTAGACAAACTGCTAGCCGCCACTCCCTTAGGCTTCGAAATCGTCAATAAGAATATCCTGGTCTTTCTAGCTGAAAAGAAGGAATACTACCTCTGTGGTTACTTAAAGGATGCCAAATCAAAGTATCCTTTGGGCTATGCTAACATCTACACTAGAGATGGCCTGCAAGGAACGCAGTCAGCTGTCGATGGTCGATTTGAATGTAAGGTAGTAGCAAGGAAGAATGAGTTGATTACCTTGAGTTATTTGGGATACCACAAGAAACAGGTTCCCCTTCGAGCATTTCAAGGAGACAATTGTCCCACCTTTCTCCTCGATATGGATCCGCTCGTCTTTAGTACCGAAATCGTAGTAAAAGACTATCTCCTAGATGGCATCGAAGAAGGAGATCATTACAATGCCGTAGATCTCAACCTACAGCAGATTGCCAATAGTTACGTCAACATAGAACAGGATCTCCTCAAAACGATTCAATACCTTCCCGGAATTTCCAGCAGCGATGAGAGTGCTACCAATTTGCAGATAAGAGGAGGGACAGCCGATCAGAACCTTATCCTGTGGGAAGGGGTAAGCTTGTACGAACCTGGACACTTTTTTGGCATGATCTCAGCCATCAATCCTTTTGTAGTGGAAAATGTGAAGGTCTACAAGGGCGTATTCGATCCATCCTATGATGACCGAGTGGGCGGTGTGGTCGATATTTCTTTGAATGATTCCATTTCTACACAATTCAAAGCTGGTTTGGGAAGCACCTTAACAGAAGCACATGCCTTTATCGATTTGCCCATTCAACCAAAGAAACTTTCTCTACTATTATCCGGCAGGCGGTCGCTTACCCCACTCTTTGGCACTCCCACTATGGAAAGCTATACCAATAGGGTATTCCAAGGCACCAAAGTGGTTGAAACTGAAGATGAGCTAAGCCCCGAGCAAGCCCTTAGATTTTATGATTGGAACGGTAAACTCAACTGGCAACTGGCCAGGAATACTCGCCTCAAGCTGAGTTACTTCAAGAGTCAGAATGATTTCAACTTTACGACTCAACTTTTTGAAGAAGATTGGCTCACTACCGATGATGTCATCTTTGGCACCGAGGCCGTTAGTACAAGCCTCGATCTCACCCTCGGTCCCAAGTGGTCCAGCAAAGTCTTTGGTAGCTATTCGAATTACAAGAATGACTACAATTACTTAATCGAAGAAGAAGAGGAAGACAGCATAGAGGCTCAGATATTTCTCAACAATGTTTTCAATCAGATACGCGACCTCTCCATTGGTCTGACTAACCATTGGGCCTGGAAGTCCAATGCCTCTTTCCAACTGGGCTACACGTTCAACCAAAAGGTAGTGGATTTTAACATTGATTACAGATCGATATTCGAAGGGCAACATCAAGACCTCAACAATCAAATAGGAAGCTTTCATAATCTATATTCGAGTTTACAGTATCAAAATCGAAAGTGGCAACTGGATATTGGCCTCCGTGGAACCTACTACAGGGAAGCACAACGATTGGCCCTTTCCCCACGCATCAATGCTCAACTGGCTTTGAATGAGAAACTCAAACTGAAGTTTTCGGCAGGTCTATTGCAGCAATACATCACACAATTGCGCGAATTCGGTGAGAATGATTTAGAGATCAACAGTCCCGTCTGGGTCATCAGTCGAACCGAAACCAATAATTCACAAGAAGCCCAAAAATTGGCGCTAGGCGCCCTATACCAAGGTAAAGGCTGGTTATTGGATGTGGAAGCTTATCATCACATTACGAGGGGATTGTCGACTTATTCCTCCGCCTTTCGGCGGGAGGACAATATCGAGGAATTTGCTGCTGGTGACGCTAGGGCAAGTGGAGTAGACCTATTGGTGACGAAGCATTGGAAAAACTATAAGCTGTGGTTCAATTATAGTTTTAGTGATGCCACCTACTTTTTCCCTGCTATAGAAGCTGATCCTTTCGCAGCAACCAACAATCAACCCCACAAACTGAGTATCATGAATAGCTTCACTCGTGGCCAATGGACATTGTCACTGAACTATCAATATCGCAGTGGGTTACCGTTTTCCGCCCCACAGGATATCGAAGCCTATTATGATGAAGAAGATGAAGAGTTTTATTATGAATTGCTATATCCATCCCTAAATGCTGATAAACTCCCAGATTATCAACGCCTAGACCTAAGTTTGAGCCGAAAATTCGCTATCTCGGGAAATAATGGTAAGGGAGAAATAGCCTTATCCTTCCTCAACGTTTTAGACAGTGAAAATCTATTTCAAAGAGACCATTACATATTTGTCGATGAAGAACTAGAAGATCCCGAACCTCAACTGGGGGTATTTGATCGATTCCTCCTCGGGCAAAGCATGCAATGCTTATTTCGCATTTATTGGTGAGCTTTTGAAAGAGGGGCGTCGATATAGACCAACGCCCCTCTTTCCTTCCTATATTTCTTGCCCCTGTTCCTTTATTGTCGAGCAATTTTCACCACCCTTTCCGTCATGCGATGGCGCCCATCTCTAGTTCTCATGGCTAAGATATATACTCCATCCGGGAAGCTAGATAGATCGAAGGTATGGCGATTGGCCCCTACCTGGGATCGATACTGCCCCTGTAGGATGGTACTTCCCATCGTGTTGGAAAAATAGTAGGTTAAGGGCTCTTGCTCTAGCGTATTGAACTCTAAGACAACGTTGGCGTTCGTTGGGTTAGGAAAAACCTTGTAGTTGGCAATCGGCGAATTTGGATCATCAGTGGCATTGACACCAGTGGTGGTAAAATAGACGGATGCACTCCAGGCGATTTCCTCACCGCAAATTACCCCAATCTGGAGGATGTAATCTGTGTAAGGCTCCAATTCTTCCAATAGCATACTGGTCTCCTCTGTTTCATCATCCTCAATATCTAATTCATCTGCTTTCGTGTACCGAATGAAATACAGGTCGAATTCCCCATCACCTGGCCAACTTACTAAGGCGGAACTACCGGTAACCTCCGTCACCATAACCCCATCTACCCGAAAACAATCCGGATCTTGCTCTCCTGTAGTAAAGTCTTCGATCTCAGAATAAAAGGCCTCATCATCACAGATGATTGCTACGCGAAATTCATAGTCCGTATCCGGTGTTAGATTAATGAGCAGGATTTCAGCTTCATCCGTTTCGGCTTCCATCCAGTCTCCTTCTCCGGTGCGATACATCACCACAAAGAAAGCCTCATCCCCCTCTAGCTCATAATCCCAGCTTAAGTAGGCTTCTGACTCTGTCACCGCCTCCACATATACCCCCTCTATGAAGGCACATTCATCTCCTCTACTGGGAATGCTATCTAAAGACTGATTAGATAGCAAATTGAACTTAATCTCCGCCAGTCCATAACAAGACTCGTCTCCATGATTAGATAGAGCCGTTAATAACACGTATCGCGCTTGAAGCCCTACCATATCCGGTCCAGAGAATCCTCCATACACAGCCTCACCCGTACCCATTGGGAAGACCATTTCCCCCCAATGAGTCCAAAGCTCTCCATCTGTGGAATAATCCACCTTGACTTGTTGAAATCCTCGTTGCAACTGGTTGGGATCATTGGTATTCCAAACCCAGGTTTTCGACAAATTTCGAACGCTTCCAAAATCGTATTGTATCCAATGTGTATTTCCATATTCTGCCTTCGGGTTTTGGCTAGGCTGGCAGGAAGCCCAAGTATCCAGCCAGATGCTGGCATCGGCATCTTCGCATTGAGCGGACAGGAGATTGGCGACTAGGAGCATACCTAAGATTAGGTATCCACTCACCCGGTGAGTACTCACCGGGTGAGTGGTCAGTGTCCAGTTTTTCATTTATATTTCTTTTAAATGTGTAACAATTTAATTTTAAACCTCTTGCTTCTATTCAAGTATCAAACACTCACTGGTGTGAGTGCAGCCGCTAATCCAGGATCAAGACAGGTTCATGAAGCCCAGCGGAGGAGTCGTTGACATGGTGTTGTAAAAGTTGCCAATATTGGGAAATAGGAGGGCGAGATCCGACTTGGAGACCCCGTACCATAAGGCTAATTCCGCGAAGTATTCGTCTGTCGAAATCTTAGGGATCAAGACCCCTCCCCCAATCTCCAAATCCGTGTCCAATGCCAAGCTCGGGTAAGAGCCATAGACTTCCTTTCCTTTCACCTTCCCCCCCATCACCAGGACATTACCTCCCCAGGCATGATCGGTCCCATTACCATTTGAAGTAAGCGTGCGGCCGAAATCGGAGACGGTGAAGGTAGTGACGCAATCTTCCAGATTTAGTTCGCCCATGGCCGTCTGAAACTCGCTCATGCCCTTGCTCAACATCGTCATTAGGGCACCGTGGTTATTGAGCAATTCATCGTGGTTATCAAAGCCATCAATCCGGACAAAGAAGGTCTGACGTTTTACGCCTAGTTCTTGGCGCACCTTCATGGTCCGGGCCACCATCTGAAGGGATTGTGAAAGAGGGTTCGTGGAAAAGGTAGTGGTGAGGGTAGAATTACCAACAGCTGCGGAGAATAGCTCGTGTGTGTTTTGACTGGCTTGTACCACACTGGCATAAGTCTGCTTGAAAATATCCTGGTACTGCTTTTCCATCAGGCTCTTAACTGCAGAGGTACGAATTTGGTCAAAGGTAGAAGTACCATTGTATCCTCGGATGCCAATACTTCCGGTTCCGGTCGGCAGGATACTGTACTCGGCGGATTGCTCGCCTAGCTGAAAGAGGTTCTTTCCCGCGAGGGAAATGTTCATAGAGATATTTTGGTTAGTATTAGCAGATTGTACTAGGTCAGCTAGTCGTCCACCCCAGCCGGTAGGGGAATTGGTTTGGGGTACAGAGGTTTGCCATTGTTTTTCTTGGTCTGCGTGAGAGAATAGCGCAAAGGGAAGTCGGTAGCTATTGTTGTAATCACTTTTGGTGGTCGGCTGTACCAAGGTTCCTACATTACAAAGCACCGCCAGCTTTCCTGCATCAAACAGCGTCTTTAGTTCTGGCATCGATGGATGCAAGCCCAGCTCTTTCTCATTGTAAGAGGTTGGACTCAAATTAAGAAGATTGGCTTGTGGGATGGCCTGATTACTCCGGGTGGTCTGGTACTCACTGTAATGCTCATTGCTGGTCGGCACAAGCATATTAAAGGAATCGTTTCCACCCCCTAACATGATACATACCAAGGCCCGATAATCCTCGCCACCTCCCCACCAGTCACTGCTCATTGAAGCAGCGTTCATGGACTGTAGATTGAAGAGGGTTGAAAAGAAGGTAGTGCTTCCGATCGCGGCGCAACTTGCCGTACCCAGGAATCCCCTACGACTATATTTATGTTCTTTCGACATGTTATTCTGATTTTTGAGAACTCATAATTGAACTGAGGTGCTTAGTTTATTTCGTGACGTTCAACTCGATGGCAGCGAAATAGCGCTCGGCTACCACTTGTGCTCCAGACAGATTGTAGTGAACCGGATCGGCTAAGTATCCATCTTTCCAGTCCGCGGCCATATCAACGGCAATAACCTTAGAGCTAGCATTAGATTTACGCTGTGCCACCTCCAGGATACTCGCATTGAAAGTGTTGAACTGTGTAGTGAAAGCTGGCGTCATTATGCTTGAAACCCCGGGAGCGATTTGCTCCAGAAAAACGATGACCTTCGGAGCCTGCGATTGCAACTGGTCAATAATGCTTTCAATATTGGAGATAGTAGCCGCTGGGGTGGCCCCTGCATCCAACAAGTCGTTTCCACCGATACCAAGTAAGACGATATCTGGTATACCGTAGTCATTGCCAATCTGCATCAGCGTTTCCAGGATATCTGTGGTAATAGCCCCACCTGTCCCTTCATGGTCATTGTCAAAACAGGTCCCTAAAACCGGGGCCTGCTCCGCCTGCTCCTTTCTAGAGCCTATAAAATCCACATCCCACGCGTTTTCGATCAATTTCCTCCACAAGGAAAATCGGTAGCTTTCATATTCCGGGCTGCCCCCTTCCACCCTGGAATCACCTAGCGGCAGAATCTTCAGCGTCGTGTCTGAATGCAATTTAGGGTTACAATCCTGCACCGGATTACCGTCATCCTCACAGCTAATTAAGAAGAATACAATGACCAATAGAGAGAAACAGTTTTTTGCAAATTGAACGTACATACGTAAGGGTTGAGATGGTTGAAATATGGGGTTAATAGCTATTACTTGAGGATAGCATAGTCTGGAGCGATCAAGATCAAGTACAGGGCCATCTTTAGCCGTTCTTCCGGTGCACTCAGTTGTGAAATAGCAGTGCTAATGATCTGCTTGGTATCGGTCTGAAGTAGGCCATTTGCAATAAGAATATCGAGGTAGTCAACTAGCTCTGATGGATCAGCGGTGAGTGGTAGAACCTCAGAAAAATCCATCTGATACAGTAGTGGGTCCTCTTCATAATCTTCTTCCTCATCTTCCTCCTCCTCGCCTTCTTCGCCTTCCTCTTCCTCCCCACCTTCTTCGCCTTCTTCCTCCTCGTCCTCATCTTCTTCTTCACCTTCCTCTTCCTCAACAAGCTCGTCTCCGATACACTCTGATGCTAAGTAGCTGCTTCTGATTGTCCTTAGATCCACATCGTTGACAATTCCTATAGCATTGGTGGAATTCAGGATCTGAAAAGTCGGGGCCGTTAAGTAATTCTGGTTAATTGGTCCTTGAGGACTATAATCTGGTAGGAAAAAGTTGAATACGCTGGGCGACTCCAAGGGCGATTGGCCCGTCTGGTCTGCAAAACACTCCAACAAGGTGAAATAATCTTCATTGGGATTGGTGGATAAATGAAAAGCCTTTAGAAAATTCATCAGTCTGACCACAGGTTCTCGCAATTTCCCAAACGTATACCCTTCCGTTAGATTACAAGTTCTGGCTTCGGGGTGCAGTAGGATAGCTTTGAGGATCGTTTGGAAATTGTTGGCAGCACCGGGGTCGAAGGCAGCCGCAACATCCTGGACATAGGTGGCGCTAGGATTGGAGGTAGTAAAGAGCTTAATCAAGGATTTACTGATGAAAGGAGCTGTATTGGGGTGATTGGATAGATGGGCGATAGTTTGATTGATATCATCCATGCCAGATTGATTCGCAGGTAACACTACTCCATTCAACAGATGCTTTTCACTAGTATCGTGATAGTCCGGATACATTTTCATGGGATTTACCACAATCGGGACCACATTCTCCAATAGTTCATTCGTTATTTCACCAAATACACCATTTGGTACCCCTGCCCCAAGTCCCGTAAAGACCTGCGCAAACTCCTTGATATCCGCATTGGTGTAGGTAGGTATGAATTGTCCTTGCTCATCCCGACGACGTAGGCCATTGGGGTTTAGTTCCCAGAGTCCGATGCTGAACAGCTGCATGATTTCCCTGGCATAGTTTTCATCTGGATGGATATTCTGAACTAGGTCTTCTTTTGGGTTATTGAAATGGGAAAGGAAAAAACCCATAGCTGGACTGAGCGTCACATCTGTGAGTAAGGTCTGATAGTTGGAAAAAGCGTTGGTTTGCAGCATCTCATAATAAGTGCCAATGATCTGTCCGACATCTTCAAAGAAATCAGATTTGTCGTTGATTACCATGATCTGACTCAAGTTGAAAGTCATTCTCTGTCTCAAGAGATCAGGAGAACTTAGATTGTTGGTCATCCAAGCTGAACGAAAGAATTCATGCCAGATCGGCTCGTCAATCGATTCTCCATCATATCCATAGAGTATGTTATGAATGAGCATTTCATCCATAATGGAGACCTTAGGGAGTTGGAATTGCTCGTCCAACCAGGCCTCATATCCCATGGCCGCCGTCATCTGGATGGTAGCGTAATCCGCGCCCATCGTAGCTTGTGCTAGAAAGCGGGAGGCCGCTTTCAATTGCTCTTGGTTTTGGATCGGGAATCCATCCACTGTTCGTTGACCATCTGTTTCATTGGAGGCAGAGGAGGAAGTAGTGACGACGACATGATTATCATGCCCTCCCCCTAGGTAATCTAGGTGCTTCAACTGAGCTTGAGCGAAGATCGGCCAACTCAGCAGCAAAAACAAGAAGCCTAATTTTTCCATATAAATTGTTTTTGAGTTCTCTGACCATCTCTGTGTTCAGAGAAGAAGTTTTTGGTGTGTATATGGATGGAACAGGCTTGCCAGAGGATACCCTACCTCGAGTTGATATTTTTTTTATTTTTAGCCGCACACTCGTTTCCCAAAGTCCATTGATTTAGATGAAAACATGAGCACCGCAAACCCGATTTCTCCTGAATCCAAATCCATCGCCGTCCTCCCCTTTGTCAATCGTAGTCCGGACCCAGACAATGAATACTTCAGCGACGGAATTACCGAAGAGATTATCAATGCGCTGACTAAGATCCAATCCCTGAAAGTCATAGCGAGAACTTCTGTTTTTGCCTTTAAGGGAAAGAATATTGATGTGCGACAAATTGGGCGTCAACTTGGTGTTAATACGATTCTAGAAGGTAGTGTGAGAAAGGCGGCATCTAAGGTTCGTATCACAGCACAACTGGTCCGGACAACCGATGGCTTTCAATTGTGGTCAAAGCGATTTGATCGCCAATTGGAGGACATCTTCGAGTTGCAAGATGAAATAAGCTTGCTCATCGCAGACCAAATCCGGGAGAACTTTGGCCATTTCGATTTACAAGAACAGCTAATTCAAGCTCCTACTGAGAATATATCAGCTTATAATTTGTATCTAAAAGGTCGTTTTCATCAATTAAGATGGAATGCTGAGGATATTAAATTGGCGACGGTCTATTATGAGCAAAGTATAAGTCAGGACCCACTATTCGCCCTACCTTACTTTGGAGCAGGGCTTAGTTATGGCATATTGGCCTCTTGGGCGTTTATGCCTTATGAAGAAGGTATTGAAAAAGCCGTTCATCTATTGAGTAAAGGGCAAGAAATAAATCAGGAAAATCATCTCAACTACTTCGCGCAGGCCACTATCAGCCTTTGGGGACGATGGGATTTTCGCTTGGCCTATCAACAACTCATTAAAGCTATTGAACTAAACCCTTCCTTTACGGATGCTCAGGAGGGCTTGGCTGAATTGTATACAGCAATTGGCGAATTCGATAAAGCCATGAGTCTTACCAAGCAAATCCTCAATCTCAATCCGCTCTCCCCCAATCATCATTACACCAAAGGAAATATCTTTTATCTGAGTGGAGAATATGATAGAGCAATCGAGGCTATGAATGGGGCACTTCAAATTGATCCTGAATTTGCCTTGGCTCTAGAGGTGAAAGCAGCTTGTTATATCCTGAGGGGTGATTATTCGGACCTGGATAATTTCTTACAAGATCATCCGCAGGTTCAACTGCCTTATTATTGTAGAGCGCTGTTTAAGCTGATGCATAAGGCCGATCATATTGCTATAGACCTTTCTGCGATTCAATCCAATAGGGCTGGTCAAAATCAGCACGAAGCACCAGCTAGCCTGATAGCCTGGCACTTGTACTTGCAGGTCTATTTAGGACATACACAAGCCGCTCTAGATGCCTTGGAGGCAGGCATAGAAGGCCGACTAGGCCAACTCATCAACTTTCAGCATGACCCTTTCCTAAAGTCTCTACACTCATCATCTAGATATCAAGACTTGCTAGCCCAGAACTTTGCCAAGGAACGCCTGCCTTCAATTCCTACTCCCTCCCAAAAAGCGCCGAAAGACGAGCAAACACGTAGTCTATTGACTCCCCAGGAGGTAGATCTGTACATGTCACGCCTGTCCAGTACCTTAAAAGCCGATGAACCCTTTCTCGATCCAGACCTAAGTTTAAAGGGACTAGCCAATCAGCTCGATATTCACCCCAACAAGCTTTCTTGGTTGATCAATGAAAGGCTAGATCAAAACTTCAATGAATACATTAATGGCTTTAGACTGGAGGCCTTTAAGAAAAAAGCACTACTCCCTGCTAATGCTCACTTAACCCTGTTGGCCATAGCTTATGAAAGTGGGTTCAACTCAAAAACCGTTTTCAATACTTTTTTTAAGAAGAAGATGGAAATGACACCTAGAGCCTGGGTCAAATCTCAATCGTAGGCAAGGCGAGAAAGACCAGGTCAAGGAGTGCCCGGCGGCAGCCCTTGACCTGTGGGAGATTTCTATAAGAAATCTACAGCTCCTGTATCCAAGTTGTAGTAAGCAGGAAGAATCTTTAGTTTACCAGATTCAACCGCTTTGGTTATAATTGCTGAGCGGTTTACTAATTCGCTTGCATTTAGCTCTGCGTTTTTCTTAACCACATCATTAACGGTTGCTCCCTCTGCAGAAGCTGCGATGGCAGGTGTAATATGCATTAATAAATGGTTCAAATTATAGCCATTATCTCCGCCAGAAACGGCAGCAGTAACCGCGCCACAGCTCTGGTGCCCCAAAACAACAATTACGGGTGTACCAATATGGGCTACCGCATATTCGATACTAGCAATGGAGGAGCTATTGGCAACATTCCCTGCTACTCGAACTACAAAAATTTCCCCCAAACCCGTATCAAAAGCCAATTCAGGAACTACACGGCTGTCTGCACAGCTAAGGATAATCGCATATGGCTCTTGACCACCAACTAAGGCCTGGCGGCGAGAACTATCTTGCAATTTTCCATCTTTTTGATCCGCCACAAAACGGGCGTTTCCATCCTTAAGTCTTTGGATTACCTCTTCAATTGACAACATCTTAATTGGAATTTCAAGTTTTAAGTTATAAGTATTAAGTATTAAGTCGTATTCAGAATGCATAGACTGAGAAAGGCAATCCCAGCTTTGCTAAATCTGGATATCTGTAAAACTGGCAAAAGTTAAGGAATGTTTTGTTTTTTTCCATCTATTCTCCTCCACCTCATAGATCTTTAGCCGCCTCTTTGCCAAAAGTGCGGAATATCAACGATAGGTTCTGAATAATAATCTCGAACGATTACCCATCCACCTTGCTGCATCTTTGTACTGTAATCAAAAACAAGACTGGCCAAACAGCTTAATGATTACAGCAACTAAACCTGACTTGGCATAACAATTTTACTACAAACCCAATAAAACAATCTATTATGAAACTTAGTAAAGTCTTATTTACTAGCCTATTTTTCCTTTCTCTTTTGACCATCGGACAAGCCCAACAAATGGAAATTGGGCTACGAGCTGGGTACAGTTTGTTTACCGTTAAAAGCGACCTTTTGGAATTGGATAACCATTATACCGGCGGTTTGAATCTGGCGATTCCCTTAAGCATTCCGTTAAATGAACGTTTTGCTATCCAGCCTGAGTTACAGTTCATACAAAAAGGAGTAGCCTTCAAATTTGAAGAGGCTGGCATTACCACCAAAACGGCCTTGAAAACAAATTTCTTGGAACTCCCCGTACTCTTCAAGCGCAACTTCCAAATAGGAAAAATGCAGCTTAGTGCCCTAGCTGGCCCCAGCGTGGGCTATGCACTGAATCGCTTTGTGTCCCAGAAAATTGGAGATGGGGACCGCGTAACCGAAGATGTAGATTTCATTAAAGAGGGCAATGCCAAAGACCAACGCTGGGATATTGGTCTGGTGGGCGGAATGGCAGCTTCCTGGCCATTGGGGAATGGATCCATGGTACTCGATGCGCGCTTCGACCTGGACTTGAACGATGATGCCCGATTTGAAGGGGATAAACCTGCAGGCTATAAGAAATCAACGAATAGAGGCTTCCTATTCTCTGTGGGATATGTCATCCCGATCGGAAAATAAACACAGGTCAGAACTGCATCCCGGTAAACCAGGTCATGTAAACCGGGATGCCTTTCACTCCTGATCATAAAGCAATGTACATGCATTCCATTTATCGTTCCTCCGCAGCCAAAAAAGTCATTTTAGAAGCATACCAGGAAAAGTTGGAGTCCTTAGATCTCGCTTTTCAAATGAGGAAGGTTGAGACTTCTTTCGGCCGAACCAACATTATCCTTACGGGGCGTGAAAACGCTCCCCCTATGGTGTTGATACATGCGTGGAATGAATGTGCGCCAATGGCGCTTGAAGCCTTCAGTGGCCTATTTGAGGATTTTCGGATTTACGCAGTTGATGTGCTGGGGCAACCCAATCTTAGTGACGAAGACCGGCCAAGTATACATGGCACCGGTTACGGAGAATGGCTATATGAGATCATCTCGTTACTGAATTTGAAGCAAGTGAATTTAGTCGGCGTCTCATTTGGTGCATTCATTGGCTGTAAGGCTTTATTACATGATTCCAGGCGGATTGACAAAGCCTTCTTTATTAATCCCATGGGTATCATAAAGCCTGGTGCCTGGGATCGATTTATTAGAGTGCATGCACCTATCCATTTGTTTAAACACTGGGCTTCAACTGTAATAAGCAACTGGTATTTCCAAGGACTGCACACTGGCAAGTCTGCCTTTGCAAAGTGCTGGACTTATAACTTACTAGCCCACTATAAGTGGGATCTAGAACCCATTCCAGCAATCAGCCAAGCGCAAGCACAACTGGTGCAGATCCCCATTTACATCGTGGGATCCGCTTTAGATCCATTAGGTCCTGGTGAGCAAATACTTACCCAATCACAACACCTTTTCCCTTCCTTCACAGATGGTTTAATACTAGAACATAGCAAACACTTTCCCAATACAGCGGGCTACCAACAAATCACTTCTTTCATCAAAGAACATTAATAAAGCACCTTCACCTAAACCCTCAAAGCTTGATCGTCATGAAGATACTTGCACTATCCGGTACCAACAGCTGCCATTCGATCAACCAGCAGTTGTTAATTTATCTCACTAAGCAGATAAAGCAGCTGTCCGTGGACTTAATCCCTTACACCACCTTCAACCTCCCTATTTACAGTATTGATATGGAGCAATTTGTCGGTATCCCTGAAAGTATCAAGTTCTTCGCCCAACAGCTTCGAGCTAGTGACGGCTTGATTTTATCTATACCTGAACATAACGGCAACGTTACCGCCTATTTCAAAAATCTAATCGACTGGCTATCAAGAACGGACCAACAGTTCCTTAGCCATACAAAGATATTCTTGCTTAGCACTTCCGCTCAGTTGGTGGGAGGCAGGCAGGTACTGCAAATTATGAACAATTGTATCCATTCCTTCGGGGGAGAAATTACAGCTCAGCTACCACTAAGCGACTTTCAAGACGCATTCGCCGATGGTGTCATTCTCGATCCCAAGATTGAAATGGCCGTGAAGACACAGCTTATGCAATTTATTCAATCCCTTTTTGACCATAATCAACTCATGCAAGCCTCATGATACAGCATAAAGAAGAGCTTAGACAACTAACCCAGCGTTGGCTCAATCGGAAGAAGCTGACGAACCTTAGTCTTTCTCTTTCCCAGAAAGAGGACGACTGGAATTTTGTTGCCGGAGATTTCCAAAAGAATCCTTCCTATTTCATAGCCAGCACCACAAAGTTATTCATCACCGCTCTATTTCTGCAACTACAAGCTGAAGGTCGACTGGATTTGGATGATCGGATAGCAAAGTATCTAGAGGATAGCATACTGCACAAGCTACATGTTTGGAAAGGCAAAGACTATAGTCATGAGATTAGTATAAAACATCTCCTCAGTCAAACTTCCGGCCTGGCCGATTACTTCGAGCAAGGCCCAAAAGGACAGGAGAGTTTACGCGATCAGCTGATGGCGGGAAAAGATCGAAGCTGGGAGCTGTCCGACGTCCTTAAATTGGCAAAGTCTACAGGTGCTCAGTTCTCACCCGCATACAAGAGGAAAGCACTGTACAGTGATACCAACTTCCAACTCTTGGGTCATTTGCTTGAGGTGATCCTTGACCAAGATCTTAGTACGATCATAGCAGAACGTATTTCGCGCCCTCTACAAATGGAGCATACCTTCCTTTTCACGGACCCCAACGATCAGACGCCCGTACCGCTACAGTATAAGCGGCTCCCCTTGAAGATTCCCCAGGCCATGGCTAGCTTTGGCCCTGATGGAGGGATAGTCTCCACTTCAAAAGATATGTTGCGATTCATCAAAGCCTTTTTTGATGGACAACTCTTCCCTGTGGATGATGTCAATGCCCTCAAGGATTGGCGCAAGATATTTTTCCCCTTGCAATACGGAATCGGCCTAGCGCGATTTCGTCTTCCACGCATCTTCACCCCATTCTCACCCAGTCCAGAATGGATTGGGCATTCTGGAGTTTCGGGGGCCTTTGCCTTTTATTACCCGCAAAAAGAACTCTACCTAACGGGAACTGTAAATGAAATTCACCCATCGAGCTTGCCCTTCCAACTGATGGTCAAGCTTACTAATATCATTGAATCATGAAAGTATTATTAGCAGGAGCAACGGGCTACTTGGGCAGTTATATTGCCAAGGCCATGCTCAGCAAACAAATGGATTTTAAAGCCATTGCCCGCAACCCACAGAAATTAATAGCAATGGGCATCCCGGCAGAACAAATCATTGAGGCCCAGCTGACGGATAGAAACAGTCTGAAGGGAATCTGCTCGGGTTTCCATGCAGTCATCTCCACGGTTGGTATTACCCGTCAAAAAGACGGTCTAAGCTACATGGATGTCGATTATCAGGCCAATAAGAACTTGTTAGACGAGGCACTGGAAAGCAAGGTGCAGCAATTTGTCTATGTCTCCGTCTTAAACGGGGAGGCCTTACAGCATCTTCAAATCTGCGCGGCCAAGGAGCGCTTCGTCAAAGCGCTAAAAGCCTCCGGCATGCCTTACAGTATCGTACGCCCTAGCGGTTTCTTCTCAGACATGACTGAGTTCTATGAAATGGCTAAGAAAGGAAGAGCCTTCCTATTTGGGGATGGCCAGGTCAAGGTCAACCCAATTCATGGGGCAGACCTGGCCCTAGTATGTATTGATGCACTTAAGGAACAAAATACCTCTATAGATGTGGGTGGTCCCGAAGTCCTGACTCATCAAGCCATTGCCGAAGCAGCTTTCAATAGCTTGGATCGTAAAGCCAAAATCACCTATGTCCCAAACTGGCTTAGAAAAGTAGTACTCCGTGGAGCTGCTCTTTTTCTATCCAAAGCTCAATTTGGACCAATTGAATTCTTCCTACATGTGATGGTGATGGATATGTATGCCCCGGCTTATGGACAGCATACCATTCGAGGATACTTTAATGAACTAAAGCGGACGGAAAATACCGCCAAGTAAGCGATCGAGGCTACCAACTACTAAGTCTACCATCGCTCTTGACTCAAAAAAGACACCTACCAATCAAACAAAACCACCAACTACTCAATGGATTAGGGAGGCCACTAAGTAGGGAAGACAATTGTCACGCAATACCTGTAATTTGTATTGGTGAAAACAAACTACCGATGAAACCCTTTCCCCGTCTCCAACTGTTGCGGTATTTACTCAACATCTGTCTTATTCTTTTGAGCCAGGCAAGCCTAATTGCTCAAGGAAATGCCTTGGCAGAAGCAGAAGCCTTGATAACATCAGCCCAGATTCATCTTGACGCTCTCGAATATGAGCTGGCTGCTCGAGAAGGGGCTGATGCCTTATCCCTTTTTGAGGCCAATGTAGGAAGGGAGCACTTACAGACTAGCAGAGCACTCCATTTACTGGGTGAGATAAGGTTTGGTCAAGGAAACTTTGAGCAAGCCATTGCCCATTATAAACGAGCCTTAGCTATTCGCAGAAGCCATCCCCATCAAGGAGATAGTCTGACCATCCAGACACTCATCGGTCTAGGTCATGCAGCCGAGGGCCAAGGAAATTTGACAGAGGCAGCTTCGTATCTCGAAGAAGCTTTACTCCTGCAAAAGGCTTCTTTGGGGATTTGGCATCGCAATACCGGTCTCATCTATATGCGGTTGGGCGTAATTCAGGATTTGAGTGGTAACTATCCGGAAGCATTGGATTGGCATTTTCAAGCGATGGATGTGTTTGCCAAGGTATTAGCCCCCGAGGCCTATGAGTGGGCTACGTTATACAGCTGTATTGGTATTGTCTATGATTTCATGGGAGACCTGAATCTCGCCTTGGATTATCAACACAAGGCGCTCGATATTCTTGAGCAGTTCCCTGAAAAAAAACATCAGACCGCCAATTGCTACAACAATATCGGGATACTTCATCGACTCAAGGGAGACTACATCAAAGCCTTGCAGTTTCAGGAAAAAGCGATGGAGATCCGCTTAAGTATCTATGGTAAAGAACACCCAAATGTGGGCGCGTCCTTCGCCAATATGGGCGTACTACACCGGCATATGGGTGAGTTCGATGAAGCCTTAGAATATTTCCGCCAGTCGATGCAGGTACGGAAGGCAGCCTTTGGAGAAAAGCATCGAAGAGTTGCTAGTTCCTATGATAACATGGCCAGCATCTACAAGGAACGTGGAGACCTCGACAATGCACTCTGGCATGCTCGTAAGGCTCTGCAAATTAGAGAAGCTATCTGGCCAGGCAATCATCCGGACCTAGCCGTTTCTTACAAAAACCTCAGTTCTCTGTATAGTATTCGGGAAGAATATGTTACCGCATTTGATTATCTACAAAAAGCGGAGCAGATGTGGCGTGAGATATACGGTCATCAACACCATACTACCGCTACGATCCTCGATAGCAGAGGAAAAATGTACAGAAATAGGAAGCAGTTAGCACGAGCTTTACCTTTCCTAAGACAAGCGCTGGAACTTCGTCAGGTGATCTTTGGTCAGAACCATCCGGCCACTGCTCAATCCCATGCAACTTTGGGTGGACTGTTTAAAACAATGGAACAGGCCGATAGTGCCAAGTATCATCTGCAACAAGCGATATCGATTCGCCTTTATCTGCAAGAGCGGGATCATTTCCAACTCATGAATCACTACTACCAACTGAGTGAAATCTCCTACCAGGAAGAGGACTATCTGTTGGCAGCAGAATGGGCTGATAAAGCGGTAGATAAGTTGAACCAAGTCCGATGCCGATATTTGTCCTCTGGGACCAAGCAGGTTCATCTATCTCATCACTATCACATCTTTGAGAATGCGATAAAGGTCTATCATAAACTAGCAGAACTCTGCCCAGCAGATGGCTATAATCAGATGGCGTTTAGCCTTGCAGAAAAGGCCAAAAGCAATCTTTTGCTGGAATCTTTCAAAAATGTACAAGCCAAGGCCTTTGCAGGTATTCCCGACGATTTACTGCAACGTGAATATGACTTAGGTATTGAGCTTTCCTACTACGAGCAAAAACGTTTTCAGGAGAGCAATCGCTCACAGCCCAACGATAGCTTATTGGCTAATTACAATAATCAAATCTTCCAAATACGGCAGGATAGGGAATCACTGATACGGCAATTTGAAAACGCTTATCCAGATTACTATCGCTTGAAATACGATGCGGGCGTGGCATCTGTTCCGAGCATTCAGCAGCAACTCACGCCGGGCCAAACACTCATCGAATACTTTATTGGCGATGAGCATATTTATGTCTTCATCATTTCTCCAGGGGAATATCGCATCGAAAAAACCTCAAGGGATTCCTCATTGCAAACCCTCATACAAGATCTTCGACAAGGCCTTACTGCCTACCATCAATCCACACGGAAGAGTGAAGATTTATTTGATCAAAGTAATGATCTATATATTGAAAGTGCCCATC
>ENA-UENT01000359-UENT01000359.1-marine-metagenome-genome-assembly--contig:-NODE-359-length-30777-cov-8.445453_pt1 | contig 30777 bp, 21 predicted proteins | sample MGYA00237879_ERZ529330 | MGnify/ENA primary metagenome ERZ529330 (study PRJEB26372, sample SAMN05368345) | marine metagenome | biome: cultured habitat; feature: ocean water; material: water; isolation... | reverse complement strand
TATCTTTCTGTACATCAAAAATCCGTCACACCCTATTAATGAGCCTTGGGTAGACAGATTGGATGGATGGAGGAACCACCGTCCCAATCATGTGCCCATTGGGCTGCATTTAGATTTACTCGACAATGCTGAGCCAGCGATTTTAGATGATAAATTTAGGCGATGAGGGTTTGGTGTTAAGAAAATAAATACTCGATTAAAAATGTCTTTTATTGCTACTCCGGCGACGATTGTGGAATCGTAGCCTGAGAACGTGGTCCAGAGTTGCTTGTCCGGTCGCCCCCGTATAGCTATCGGACTAAAGTCGCCACCTGACTAGAAATGGAAACCGGGCTTAGCATCAACAACCCGCCCTGCCAGGCAGTTATCCAAAGTAAAAGCTTATGGATAAATGGTCAACTTCCCGCCGCCACTTCCTCCGGCAGTCCGCTATGGCAGCCGGTAGCCTGCTGGCGGCCCCCGCACTCATAGGCTGCCAAACGCCGAAAAAACGCCTGGGCATTGCCCTCGTCGGGCTGGGCAGCTACTCCCGCGGACAACTCGCGCCGGCCCTCCAAATGACGGAGCACTGCTACCTCGCCGGTATCGTGACGGGCAGCCCGGAGAAAGTTCCCACCTGGCAGCAGCGGTACGGCATTCCGGATCAGAATGTCTATTCCTACGATACCATGCACGAGATCGCGGATAACCCGGATATTGATGTGATCTACATCGTGGTGCCGACCGGGCTTCATGCGGAGTATGCTATCCGCGCGGCCAACGCCGGCAAGCATGTCTGGTGCGAAAAGCCCATGGCCATGAATGTGGAGGAGTGCCAGTCGATCATTGACGCCTGTAATCAAAACGGAGTGAAGCTCAGCATCGGCTACCGTATGCAGCACGAGCCCAATACGCAGACGGTCATTCAGTACGCTCAGACCCAGCCTTATGGTGCCATACAATCCGCTGAGGCACTGGCGGGTTATGCTGGGTCCGGGCAGGGCAGCGGCTGGCGCTTTCAGGCCGATATGGGCGGTGGCGCACTCTACGATATGGGCGTGTACACCATCAACGGGCTCCGCTACGCCACAGGCATGGAGCCGGTGCAGGTGCGTTCGGCTTCCCGCAATATCCCCAATGAAGTCGATGTGACCACCACCTTTGAGCTCGTTTTCCCGAACGGGGTCAAAGGATCCGGTAAAACCAGTGTGGTGGAAACCATCAATCGCCTCCGGGTAGACTGCGCCGATGGCTGGTATAAGCTGGAGCCTATGCAGTCCTACAGTGGCGTGCAGGGTGTCACCAGCGATGGCAAGCGGTTGGACCAACCCATTAAAGACCAGCAGGCCCGGCAGATGGACAACGATGCCCTGGCTATTCTGAATGATACACCGGTACTAGTCCCGGGCGAGGAGGGGCTCCGGGACATCCGTATCGTGCAGGCGATTATGGAGGCGGACCGTACGGGAGAAGTAGTGGATTTGTAGGATGGTGCCGGGGCAGTGGCAATGCGTGAGACGGGGAAGGGCGGGGATCGAGGTTAAGGTTAAGGCTGAGGTTGAGACCGCCCGGGACCCTCCGCAGGTAGCGACAGTAAACTGTCGCCGCCAGGGAGACCATGCAAGGTCCTCAACCTTAACCTCAGCCTCAACCTCCCCCGGGACAGCACCCATCAGCCCTCCACCCGGTGCCGTTCCAGTTCTTCCAGCGTAGCACGGATGTTCTCCTTTCTGCGGTGATGCTGCAGTACGGTTGGCGGCACTGCCCGCGCGCCGCAATCCGAAATGCCGCAGCGCTCGCAGGTAGTGTGCACGTCTTTGGTGACCAGTTTCGGGTCATTCAGAAAGCGGAACAGTCGTTTGAGCTTATCATTAACCAGCAGACCGATAGTGACGCTTGAGCTGTTGTCGGCGTGGTTGTGGCCGGGCTTGGCAATGGTGATGCACAGGTAGGCATTGGGCGTGCCCCAGTAACGCGAAATCTGCGCCCCGGCAATAGGTCCTTCCGTATTGCTGATACCCTGCTGCGCTTTCAGCTGACGGATGAGGTTGATGCTGATCCAGCGGCGGCAGTAGTGCTCGTCCAGTTGGTTGGCGTGGGGGTTATGGAGCTGCGAAAGGTGCATCTCCTTGGTCATTTCAAACTTCTGTAGGTCGGGGCGTGCGAAAAAACGCAGGAAGAACAAATCCTGAATGTTGAAGTGCCGGGGCAGGAGATTGGTCAGGCGCTGTATGAGCATCTCAGAAGTCACATCGTACTTGGCAAACAGCTCCAGGAATGCTTCTGCGTCCCAGGTCCGCCAACGGGCCATCGTCTCAATATCCTCGATCATTTCCTTTTCGTCCATCAGCAGGGCAACGGAGAAGTAGGAGGCCTTGAAGTTATTGAGGAGTTTGTCGAAGGAGTCGACCTCCATCATGCGGGTCTCGTAGGGGCGTTCCTCCAATTTTAGGAACTGAAAGCCGATTTCCTTGCCCAATAAGGCCTTTTCCTGAGCAGAACTCAGCCCGCCGTTGAGGTACAGCACTTTGTTTTTCACAGAATAGTAGGAACGCACTTCCGTCAGGTCCGGCCGGCTGCTGAGGAAGTCACGGTCTACCCTGACCTCGAAGTTTTTGTGCAGGAGGTGCTCCAGTTCCGGCGTTTCGAACCCGGGCTGTTGCTTCAGCGTGTTTTGGGATTTGAACTCCCGGACGGCCAGTTCCAGGTCATCAAAGTAGTTGTCATGCAGATCCTGATAGGAGCGAAGGGCGGCTTTGTAGAAGTCCTCGCCCTGCAGGTGGTGGTTGCGCACAATCTTGATCACGGTGCTGATGAAGGCGTTCACCTTATCCGGCGTAACCGAAAGCAGTTCAATCAGCTTAGGGGTGTTGATACCAAAGAGCTCCAGGGGGAAAATTTTGAGAAAGTCCGAGTGGATCAGGTCAATGATGGGCTTCAGCCGCTTGTCTGCATCCAGAGAAACGAGGTAGTTGTATTCGGTATTCAGGGCACGGGCGAGGGCCAGGATTTTGTCGGCTTTGGGGTACTTTTTGCCTTTCTCAATATTGTGCAGGTAGGAAATGGCCAGCCCGGTGCGGTCGGACAGTTGCTGATAGGATAAGTCCTGCTCCTGCCGCAACTGATGCACCTTGAGCCCAAAAATGAGTTTTACCGTGTCGATTTCTCTTAACATAGGTGCAAATTTAAGCATTTGAAAAAAAATCTGTTAGAGAAATTTTCTCTAAATGCGAAAAACATCTTTCTTTGCCCCAACGTTTCAAGTTTGTACTGCCAACAGGCAACGCAAATTTTTCCCGAATAGCAAAACTAACCTTCCTACAATGGAGAAGTTTGAGATTAAAAACCCTGCTGCAACATTGGAAACACTGGGCATCAAGCAGGTCAAAAATGCCCACTGGAATCTAAGCCCGGAGGCGCTCGTACAGGAGACGATCCGGCGCGGACAAGGCTTCCTGACTGATCTGGGCGCTATCGCTATAGAAACCGGTGAATTCACCGGCCGCTCTCCTCAGGACCGTTTCATCGTGGAGGACGCCGAAACGAAAGATATGGTCGATTGGGGCAACATCAACAAGCCTATTGACAACCGGTACTTTCAGCAGCTCAAGGGCAAAATCATCGACTACTTCGCAGACAAAGATGTATTCGTACGCGATGCCTACGTTTGCGCAGATGATGACTACCGCATGAACCTGCGCCTGGTAAGCGAATATCCATGGAGCAATCAGTTTGCCTACAATATGTTCCTGCGCCCCACCGGAGCTGAGCTTGAAAACTTTGAGCCGGAGTGGAGCATTCTCTGTGCGCCGGGCTTCCACGCCGACCCGGAAGTGGACGGTACCCGTCAGCACAATTTTGCCATCATCAACTTCACAGAAAAGCAGATCATCATCGGCGGTACGGGCTACACCGGAGAGATTAAGAAAGGCATTTTCTCTGTCCTGAACTATGTCCTGCCCAAGCACCGTGATGTATTGTCCATGCACTGCTCTGCCAACGTAGGGCAGGAGGGCGACACCGCTGTCTTTTTTGGGCTGAGCGGCACCGGCAAGACCACCTTATCTGCCGACCCTAACCGTAACCTGATTGGCGATGATGAGCACGGCTGGTCTGAAAACGGCATTTTCAACTTCGAGGGCGGCTGCTACGCCAAAACGATTGACCTGTCGGAGGAGAAAGAGCCGGAAATCTACCACGCCATCAAGCACCGGGCCATCCTGGAGAACATCAAGTGCTACCCTGGCACCCGAACGCCGGACTTTGAGAACAGCGATATTACCGAAAATACCCGGGTCTCTTATCCGATTTACCACATCGATAATGCCCTTGAGCCTTCGCGCAGCGGGCACCCTACCAATATTTTCTTCCTGACTTGCGATGCATTTGGCGTACTGCCTCCGATCAGCAAACTGACGCCTGGTCAAGCCATGTACCACTTTATGTCAGGTTATACCGCAAAGGTCGCCGGTACAGAAGCGGGCATTACGGAGCCACAAGCGACGTTCTCGGCTTGTTTTGGTGCGCCCTTTATGCCGCTGCACCCGGCGGAATACGCTGAGATGCTGGGTGAAAAAATGCAGGCCCACAACGTCAATGTCTGGCTGGTGAATACCGGATGGACGGGCGGCGCTTACGGTACTGGTCACCGCATGAGCCTCAAGTACACCCGTGCGATGATCACGGCAGCCCTGCGCGGCGAACTGGATGACGTGGATTACCACACCCACGAAATCTTTGGCCTGAGCATGCCGGTAAGCTGCCCCAACGTGCCTGATGAGGTCCTCGACCCGAAGCGGACCTGGGCAGATGCTGATGCCTATGACGCAAAAGCGAATGACCTGGCCGAGCGTTTCAATAAAAACTTTGAAAAATTCGCTGCGAAAACCAGCGATGAAATCCTTGCTGCTGCGCCAAAAGTACTGGCTAGCTAGTAAGTTTGTCCCTCAGCCTTACACTACTTTTACCAAATTGAACCAAGTTGAACTTATGCCCCGGCAGTGACCGGGGCTTTTTTTATCCGCCTATAAAAAGTGCAATTGCAGTGTATATCAAATAGGCAAGGAAAAGGGGATTGATGTAGATTGACAACTCGAAATTGGTTATCTTTGTATTGCTAGTTTCATGTGAGTACAAATGTTTGAATATGAGTGCTTTAGATGGCAAGTATGTCAACCCGCTAACTGATTTTGGATTCAAAAAGCTATTTGGCACAGAACCTAATAAAATTCTGTTAATAGATTTCCTGAATCAGATTCTTCCACAGAAACACAGGATTAAGGATTTATCCTATTCAAGGAATGAACAAATGGGGCTGAATGAATTGGATCGAAAAGCCGTCTTTGATCTATATTGTATAGGAGAATCGGGTGAGCGATTTATAGTTGAAATCCAAAAAGCAAAACAAAATTATTTCAAAGACAGGAGTATCTATTATTCATCATTTCCTATCCAGGAACAAGCAAAAAAAGGGGAGTGGAGTTATAGGCTAGAACCAGTGTATACAGTGGGTATTTTAGATTTTATTTTCGATGACCATAAGTTAGAGGATGAATTGCTTCATATTGTTGAGTTGAAAAATCAGAACTGTGAAGTATTCTATGACAAATTGAAATTCATTTATATTGAACTTCCCAAGTTCAGGAAAAAGGAAGAAGAGTTAGATACACAATTTGACAAATGGCTATTTGTATTTAAGCATCTATCTGGATTACAAGACCGCCCAAAAAAATTACAAGACAAAATATTTGAACGATTATTTGAAGCTGCCGAAATAGCCAAATTTACTCCTGAAGAAAGAGAAGCATATGAAGAGAGTTTGAAAAACTACAGAGATTTGAAAAATGTTGTTGATACATCCAGAGAGGAAGGATATCGGGAGGGATTAGATAAACGGAATATTGAAATTGCGAAAAATATGAAAAACGATGGTGAACCAATAGAAAAGATCGTGAAGTACACCGGCTTAAGCAAAGAAGAAATAAGTAAATTATAAGGTTAAATTAGCCCCTGCTTTCGTTACTAAAAGTAGTCGCTATATCATCTATGTCAGACCCTTCCATCAGCCTCAACAAATTCATCAGTTCCACCGGCATTTGTTCCCGGCGGGAAGCAGACCGTATGATTGAGGCCGGGCGGGTACAGCTCAATGGCACTACTGCCAAAAAAGGCAACCGCGTCAATCCCGGCGATGAGGTCTTGCTGGATGGTGCGCCCCTCAAAGCTAAACCCAAAGCGGTCTACCTTGCCCTCCACAAGCCTCCCGGCATCACCTGCACCACTGACCGCAAGGATAAGTCCAACATCATCGACTTCCTCAACTACCCGGAGCGCATTTTCCACATCGGCCGCCTCGACAAGGCTTCCACCGGGCTGATTTTTCTGACCAACGACGGCGACATCGTCAACGAAATCCTGCGCGAGCAAAACGAGCACGAAAAAGAATACATCGTCACCGTCAATAAGCCCATCAACCCTTCCTTTGTCAGACGTATGAGCGAGGGTATTCCCATCCTGGGCACCGTGACCAAAAAGTGCCAGGTGGAAAAAATCGGGCGGCAGGCCTTCCGCATCGTGCTCACGCAGGGGCTCAACCGGCAAATCCGGCGTATGTGCGACTACCTGGGCTACGATGTCGTGACACTCAAACGGGTGCGCATTATGAACGTCCATCTGGGTGGGCTCAAGTCCGGTCAGTGGCGGTATTTGACGGACGAAGAGCTAAAGGAGCTGAGGCGGCATTTGGGATAGTTGGGTCCCGTACATTGGTCGATAAACTACGTCCAATTACCTACACAATTAGGAAAAGCGATATGCCTTTAGCAACTTCAGGGCATCACCTAATTGTTAGCCGACTATGCTATTCCGACGAATATTCAACCGAATCGCTGCTGCCCGGGGAAAGTGGGGCGTTTACCTGCTCGAAGTGGCGCTTATCGTGCTGTCTGTCCTGCTGGCCATACAGGCAGACCGGTACAATCAGGAGCGTAAAAATGAGGCAAAGTTGAAGGCCTATATTCAGGCGCTGTACCAGGATTTGAAGGATGAGCAATTCGCCAACCGGAATAATCTATTGGACTGCAAAGAGGACATTGCTTCGATCGCAAGCTGCATCCGGCTATCCCAATATGGCCATAATGACAGCATAAATATGGCTTTAGACCATTTCCGGCAGGTTTTTTCCAGGGGCGTATTCCGGGCTTTCCCGCCCACGACTTTCGACATTATGACGAACTCAGGGGATATCGCATTGATCAAAGATCTGGCCTTGCGAAAACAACTGGCCGCGACCTTTGCATTCCGGGATAACTATATAAAACAGGACTTACGGAATCACGATCAGCTCACCAAAGATATCGCTTCCCGGATGAGCCCTTATCTGGACTTCCTTTGCATGAAAAGGTCGGATGGGCTTCACCAATGCCTTACCGACCGGCACGGGTTTGCAGCCAATGGGCAGAATGACCTTTTTCTTTTTCAGCAAACTGCAGAGGCCCGGGCTTTTCACCTGATGGTAGGCATCAATTATTTTGAAGCTTGTATTGGGGAATTGGAGGGGTTGTATGGGGCTGTGCTTGCTGTTGAGGATGTGTATTCGGAATAAGAGCGCTTTCTGATTCTACCGATACATTGACGTCAGCAGTCCTCATCGCTCTAGCCCCCGCGTCATCTCCTCCAGCTGCTTTTGCAATTCCTGCACATGCTCCAGGGAGAGGTTGTCAGGGACTTTCAGGGAGAGTTCGTCAATCGTATCTAGGTAGAGCGTTTCCAGTTCCATGTCGGAGCGCAGGGCTTCCATGTCTGCCAGGTCATCGTAGTGGTGCTCTTTGAGGCGGCGCAGTTCGGCTTCTTTGTCTGCCAGTGACTGTGATAGCTGGTGGTTGTGCAGCAGGCGGTTGAGTTTGTGTTTAACGGTTTTGTAGAAGGAAGATTTAGCCCGGCGCAGCTCCAGTTCGGCTTCAAATTCCCGGATGAGGTAGTTGGCGTCGGTGCGGTTTTTGGTGTTAAGGGCGTCCTCATCGTGTAGCTCACGCCGAAGCTCCCGCAGATTTTTCCTGATGGACTTAATCTCTTTTTCATTGCGGGCAAGTTGGTCCTCCACTTGTTCCAGACGTGCGCCAACACCGGCAGGCACACTGCCCCGGTTGCGGAAATTGCTATTCTCCTGACGGATGTACTCGTAGACCAGGTAGCCCAAAAAGCCAATGCCGCCCAGTATGGTCAGCGTCAGGATCATAAACCGTAGCGGGCCCGCAAAACGGAGCAACAGAATGATTCCTACCACGATCAGGATTATACGAAACGGACTAAGCCAATTGTTTTTTTGCTGCGGCATGAAATTTTTTTTGTGTTTTGTTGAACCCTTTTTTATTTGCCCTGTTAGGCTCACAGTTTTATGAATCGCTAATGTTTTTTGTTTGTTTATAGTTTATGCAGGTACTCCATCCGGAGTACCTTTTTTTGTTCCGGCCTGACGCTTCCCGAAAAACCAATATCTTTGTTCCTTCATTCGACAAAACAGACGTATGGATCTGATCCAGAAATTACAGGAACAATATATACAGGAATTTTCGAATAACGTACCGCTGGACGAATTCCTGCTCAATGTCATCGTCACGGCCATCCTTGTAGCCTTGCTGCGGCTGTTCTATATCCACTTTGGCAACGCCATTTCCAACCGCCGCCGTTTTGCCAATAACTTCCTGCCGCTGGCCCTGGGCACCCTGCTCATTATCATGATCGTCAAATCTTCCATTGCCTTGTCCCTGGGCCTGGTCGGTGCACTGTCTATCGTGCGCTACCGGGCAGCTATTAAGGATCCGGAGGAACTGACCTATCTCTTCATCGCCATCGGGCTGGGGCTCGCCGGCGGTGCGAATCAGCCTATTCTGGCGATTGTGGCTTTTGCGGTCATCCTCGGCATTCTCTACCTTAGTAAACTGCTTGGGCGGCAACAAGTGTTTCGTCAGGAAAATCGTTTGTTTGTCAATATTCAGACCGACCAGGAAGATGTGGAGGCCATTGCCGGTATTTTGGCACAGCACCTGCCTTATGTGGAGCTGAAACGCATGGACACCCTTGAGCAGGGCATGGACTTGTCCTTCGTCTGCCGTGCAAAGGAGCTGGGAGATATTGCGCGTTTAAAAACAGCCATGCAGGAGCTCTCGCCCGCCACCCGCCTCTCGGTCATCGACCAGCCAGATCTGATTGTGTAACTATGATCATCAAAGACCAGGAAAAACAACAGCGAAAGAATGCCGGCCGCCTGCTCCTCGGCGTACTGGGGGGTGCCCTTGTGCTCATCCTCAGTGTCAGCCTCTGGCCGGAGCCCTCGCCCTATGATTCCCTGCCCGATGGACAGGTGTTTTGTGGTGCGGAAAAGGTCCGGGGTGAAACCTTTGTGCACGATGGCGTAGCTTTCAAAGGTGGCACCACGCAGTCTGCCCAATATGCCCGCCACGGAAAACACAGCTGCTACCTGCCCCAGGCATCCGAACCGCAGTATGGCATAGAATATCAGCTGGAGGCGCCCCGGCCGGGCTCTGCTTACCGGGTAAGCGTCTGGCGCAAACAAACCGGGCAGCAGCAGTCCTACCTGGCAGTGAGTGTGGAAGGCCCGGAAAAACGCTACCATCAGGAAAATATACCGGCCACAGCAGACACCCTGGGGTGGGAAAAACTGGAACTCCACTTCAGCGTGCCATTTGGTGCCCCCAGTGAGCGCTTCAAAGTCTACGTCTACAGTACCGGGCAGGAACCGGCCTGGTTTGATGATTTGCTCATCGAGCCTTTATCAGCGGATAGTGCCTTCGTGCCGGAGGTCTTACAGCTGGAAATCAAGCCCCGCCACCTGCAAAAGCTGGAAGCCAAGCGGCAGGAAGCCCTCCGCTCCGGTATTCTCGAAACGGACGGGGGCGACTGGGTGCCTGCCAAATTCAGCAGCAGCGCCTACGATGAGCCTATCTCCGTTGAAGTCCGCCTCAAAGGCGACTGGCTCGACCACCTCAGTGGCGATAAGTGGTCTTTTCGGGTGAAAGTCAAAGGCACGGAAGCCTGGCGACGTATGCGGGTCTTTTCTCTCCACACGCCCCGCGCCCGCCACTTTTTGCACGAGTGGTTGCTCCATCAGTTTTGGGAGCAGGAAGACGTGCTCACTACCCGCTATGATTTCGTAGAGCTGCAGCTCAATGGCGAAAGCCTGGGCGTGTACGCCTACGAAGAGCACTTTGAGAAACAACTTGTGGAATCGCGCCGCCGCCGGGAAGGCCCGATCATGAAATTCTCGGAAGACGGCTACTGGAAGACCATCCGGCGGCAGTTGCAGTCGCATGGCTATGTCAAACCGAACGCCCGCTATGGGGCTGCCGAATTGGAAAGCGCCCCCATTGAGGCTTTCGACGATCAGCCCACTGAAGATAACCCTGGTATGGCGGCTCAAACACAGGCCGCCCGCCAACTCATGCAGCAGTACCGTGATGGGCTGCAACCAGCAGGTGAGGTCTTTGATCTACCGCGTATGGCGAACTATCTGGCCTTCTGCGATGTCTTCAACGGCTACCACGGTATCGCCTGGCACAATCAGCGGTTTTACTACAACCCCATTACCGGCAAACTGGAGCCCATTGGTTTTGATGGCTTTGGCGGCCCGCCGTCTAGTCAGTACGAAGTGTTAGGCAGCGGCGCCCTGAACCCGCACAAGGAGGCTTACCACCCGCTTCTCGGCAGCCTGTTTATGGATGAAGACTTTGTACGGCTCTACCATAGAGCCCTGCACCGGTACAGCAGCCGCGGTTACCTGCTGCCAGCCCTGGACAGCCTGGCTCCCGCCTGGTATGCCCGTTTGGAATACCTGCAGCGGGAATTTCCGGATTATCAACCCCGGCTGGACGATTTTATCCGCAATGCGCAGTACGTGCATTCCCTGTTGCTCCCTTTTGGTGCTTACAGCCTGACCGTTTATACCCTCCAAAAGCAAGGCCCGGAACAGCAACTGCAGGTCGTCAACCGCCACCACCTGCCGCTGCGCATCCGTGGGTATGGCCGTAGTGACAAACAAATGCGCGGTGGGCTGGAACATCCGGTGATGCTCCCGGCCCGTATGCCCAGGGTGTACGATATGCGGCTGCGAAGGGATACCACGCTGCGCAATCCCGGTTTTCTGGAACAAAAAGCCATGGCTGTGCAGGCGCCTCCGGGCAGTACAAGCGTGACGATAGGGTCGGCTGCGGAATACCTGTTCTACGAAGTGCCCGGCATCGACAGCTTATTTGCAGCGCCCATTTTAGCACAAACGCCTCCCGGCCATCTCACCGGGCGGCAGCTGCTGGCGGAGGAAGCTGTACTGGACGAGAACAGTACCTATCGGGTTACTGCCGATGCCGTGGTTTTCCCATCCGGGGTGCATGAAATACGTAAGACAATGATTGTTCCCGCTGGCCGGCAGCTGATCCTGGAGGCCGGTGCGGATATCCGGTTGTACAACGGTGCCAGCCTGTTGAGCTACAGCCCGCTGCAAGCCCTGGGTACCGAAGATGCCCCCGTTCGTATTAGCGCGCCCAACCGCGATGGGGGAGGAGTGGCTGTTTTTGGCGCACCGCTGCCTTCTTCCGTTGCCTATCTGGTGGCCGAAGGGCTGGATGCGCCTCAGTACAAAGGCTGGTCCCTGACCGGGGCTGTAAATTTCTATGAGTCCCAAGTCCGGATGCACAACAGCGCCATTCTCCAAAACCGCAGTGAGGATGCCCTGAACATCATCCGGTCTGAATTCAAGTTGGAACGCTGCTACATCGGAGAGACCTTCTCGGATGGATTTGATGCCGACTTTTGCAAAGGAGAGGTCGTCGCCTGCCGGATCGAAAACACCGGTAATGACGGGCTGGACTTTTCCGGAAGTACCGTCACAATCCGCGATTGCCAGTTGAAAGGGAACGGGGACAAAGGCATCAGCGTAGGGGAGGAGAGTGATGTGACGGTTTTCGGTACACGCATCAAGGGAGCGCCCATCGGCGTAGCGAGCAAAGACTTATCGGTATTGCGTGTGCGCGACCTTTCCCTGATTGACTGCCGGCAGGGTTTTGTAGCTTACCAGAAAAAGCCCGAATTTGGGCCGGCGACCATTATCGTGGAATCCCATCAGGCCGAGGGCGTGGACCGCCTGACCAATATCGCAGAAGGGAATACATTACTGGGTTTGTAAAAAGTAGACTATGGCTTATCGTTTTTTAGCATTCTTGTTACTGATCACCGGCGGGCTTTGCGCTCAGGAATTGCCCGAAGATTTTTACGATATCACATACCTCACGGAGCTGGACAATCCCATGGGGATGACCTTTGATGAGAACGGGCGCATGTACGTCTGGGAAAAGAAAGGCGTGGTGCGGGTTGTGGACACTGCGGGTAATCTCTATCCGGAGCCCCTCATCGATATCTCAGAGGAAGTCAGCAACTGGAAAGACCACGGGCTGATGGGCTTTACGCTGGACAACGATTTCCTGGCCAACGGCTATTTCTACCTGCTCTACGCTCTGGATTTACACCACTATGAATATTACGGCACACCGGAATACAGCCCCGACAGCACCGTCACCTGGAAACCAACGATTGGCCGGGTGGTGCGTTACCGGGCCGATCCGACTACGGCTTACCTCCGGGTTTTGGAGGGTAGCCGGCATATCCTGCTGGGCGAAACGATTGAAGATGGTATCCCCTTGATGTACGAATTTCATGGGCTGGGTGACCTGGTGATGGGACAGGATGGTACCCTTCTCATTAGTGCCGGCGATGGGACGAGCAATGGCGGCCCCGATACCGGCGGTGATGAGTACGGAACGATGGCGAGTGAAGCCATTGCTACCGGCATTATTACCGAAGATGAAGACCTGGGCTCTTACCGGGCGCAGTACCTGGCCAATTACAATGGCAAAATCATGCGGATAGACCCAGAAACCGGCGATGGGCTGAGCAGCAACCCTTTCTTTCAGCTGGATGCGCCCCGGTCGCCCCAATCGCGCATCTGGGCCTATGGTTTCCGCAATCCCTACCGTATTCAGGTCCGTCCCAATACCGGAAGCCATTATTCGGAGGACGGCGATCCCGGCACCTTATATATAGGTGATGTAGGCAATGGCGCCTGGGAAGAATTAGATATTGCGCCAGAAGGCGGGCTCAATTTCGGCTGGCCCATGATGGAAGGCTTTGGTAGCCACTGGCCCTATATCAATGAGCCTGCTCCTGCCAATCAGTTGCACCCCAATCCGCTCTACGGAAACGGAGGTTGCGATCAGCCTTTTCTCAATTTCAAAGACCTCTACGTGAACCCACGGGAAGATGGCCACCGCGTACCCTCCAACCCCTGTGACGATAGCGTGCCTATTGAAGGCTACACGGTAGGGACGATGCCCACACTGCAGTGGAGCAATGCCCGCTGGAACCCGCCCACCCGGGCGCAGGTAGCGAGCTTTGATGATAACGGCTGGTACAAGGGCCTGAATGTTGATGCACCGGAATCAGGCATGGAAGACACGGAGCTGTTTGATGGCTTCTCCTCCCTGGCAGGCGTATTTTACGAAGGCGATCAATATCCGGACGAATACCACGGCAAGTACTTTATGGTCGACTTCAGTGGCTGGATCAAGGTGGCAGATTTTGATGATGCGGACCAACTGCACAGCGTCAAGCCCTTCCACAGCAATGCCAAGGATATTATCCACCTGGCGCTGAACCCGGCAGATGGCAAACTCTATTACATCAGCCTTGAAGGCACCGTGCATCAGATCAGCTACGGAGGGAATCCACCCCCGGTGGCAAAGATTCAGGCGGAGCAATTTTTTGGCCCCGGACCGCTTACGGTCGAATTTGATGGGAGCGCGTCCTACGATTCTAACCTCCCTATTGTCAGGTATGAGTGGGATTTTGGCGACGGCACAACGGCTGAAGGCCAAAATGTGGAGCACACCTACACCGGCACAGGACAGCAGCGTTATACCGCTGTGCTGACCGTTTACGACAGCCTGGGCGCCTCCGCCACCGATGAAGCAGTGGTCGCCCTCAACAACACTCCTCCACAGGTAAATATCATCAGCTTTCAGGATGGCGACCGCTACCCGCTCGATCAGAGTACCACCCTGCTCCGCCTCGAAGCCGAAGTAACGGATGCCGAGCATGCTGACGAAGAGCTGATGTATGAATGGCGTACTTTCCTTCACCACAACGACCACTTTCACCCCGATCCTGTGGACTTTGAACATCTCAGCTTTGCCCTCATCAGCCCGCTGGGCTGTCAGGAAGAGCTCTACTGGTACCGCATTCAGCTGACCGTTACAGACCCTGTAGGGCTTAAGACTTCGGTGACGCAGCAGTTGTACCCTTACTGCGGCGACCCGTTTCTGGAGTGGAATGAACTGGCAGGAGCAGCTGCGGAAGGCGGCGTCAACCTGACGTGGGATACCCAATTGGAGGACAGCCTGGCCTACTTTGAGGTGCAGCGCAGCCCGGATGCGTACAAATTCACCGCACTAGGCCAGGTCGCTGCTAAAGGCAACGGGCAATACACGTTCTTCGACGATGGCCCGAGAAGAGGTACAAACATCTACCGGGTAAAGGCCGTAACGGAAAACGGTGCTTACCGTTACTCCAATCCTTTGCGCATAGGCTATCCGGAGCCGCTGGCCATTAATGTTTTTCCGAATCCGGCGCGGGATGCCTTTACGCTTGAGCTTCTGGAAGCACAGGCAGGGCAGGTCCGTCTGGAATTGCTGGACGAGACCGGGCGTGTGGTGCTGGAAAAGTCCTGGGAAACGGACACTGGAGAGCCCTTTAGCGAGCGTATCCTGCCCGGGCAACTGCCCAACGGTGCCTACTTCTACCGGGTGACTAATGGGGCGCAACGGCACTACGGGCAGCTCATACTACTCCGCTAAATCAGCAGTTGAAGGCAAAACAATATGAAAAACTTCCTCAAAAGCATAGGCCGGTTCTGGATGCGGTATTACCTGCTCATCCTGTTGCTGTTTGCCGGTTACCGGGCAGCAAATACCCCCGGGCGTTTCATCAGAGGTATGATTTGGTCAGACGCTGAAGGCTACTACATGTACCTGCCGGCTGTGCTGATTCAGGGGGGCTTTGAGGACTTTCAGGTTCGAACAGAGGCCCAGTTTCCCAACTATGAAGGGACCAACAAGCGCTTTACCAAGTATACCTGCGGGGTGGCTATGCTGGAGCTGCCGTTTTTTCTGATTGGGCATTTCTGGGCAAAGGTGCTGAGCATGCCTGCTGATGGGTATAGTTATCCTTATATCGTTGCCTTACAACTGGCAGGCCTCTTTTACGGCTTCCTGGGCCTGCTGCTGCTGAAGAAAATACTCGCCCGGTATTTTAGGCCCGTAGTGGTCATGATGACAGTAACTGGTTTTTTTCTGGGCACCAACCTTTACCATTACATTCTGCAGGAACCGGGGATGTCGCACGTGTACTCCTTCTTCCTGTTTGGGCTTTTCGTCTGGCTGACGCCCCGGTTTTATGAACAGCCCGGCTGGAAAACCTTTGGAGGTATGGGGCTGCTGGCGGGACTGATTGTGCTCATCCGGCCCACGAATATTTTATTGTTGCTTTATTTGTTGTTGTTCGGGCTGCGCTCCTGGGCGGATGTCAGGGAGCGGTTGCTCTTTTTCAGGAAACATCTGGGCGCATTACTCTTGGCACCAATAGCAAGCTTTCTGGTCTTTATACCCCAGTTTTTGTACTGGAAGCACATCTCCGGCGACTGGCTTATCTATTCCTACGGGGAAGAAGGCTTCAACTGGCTGGAGCCCCGGGTTGACATGGTCCTCTTCCACATTAAGAACGGCTGGCTGCTGTTCAGCCCGATGGCAGGCCTGGCGATTATCGGCTGCCTGGCTGGGATGTGGAAAAACCGCTACAATATTGCTCCTATATTCCTCATTTGGCTGCTCCTGCTGTACATCACCTCCTGCTGGTGGTGCTGGTGGTTTGGAGGAGCATTCGGGCACCGGCAGTTTGTCGAGTTTTATGTGCTCCTGGCGATTCCCTATGCCTGGCTGTTTACGCAGGTGCTGAAGAGCAAAGTTTTAGCGCTGAAGATTTTCCTGGTGGCGCTTTGGCTGCTGCTGGGGTACTACGGGTACATGCTCGCCGTGCACTTCCGGGGCCCGCATTATGAATGGTGGAGCTGGAAAGAAGTGGTGGAGTACATGTGGCAGTTTAAGTTTGATAAGAAGTACTGACGCGTTTTCGCACGACGGAAATAACGAAAAATACCATTGCCCTATGCCTGTACTGGCCACCGTACTCAGCATTTTACTCCTTTTGCTACTCATTCTGAAATGGCGCATCCCCGCCTTTCTGGCTTTGCTGATTGCTGCCATTGCGGCCGGTTTGGGCAGTGGGCTGGAAGGCCCCGCTGTGATAGAAGCCATGCAGAACGGCATGGGCGGCACCCTGGGCTTTGTGGCTACAGTAGTGGGGCTGGGCGCGATGTTTGGAGCCTTACTGGAGAATGCCGGTGGCGCACAGGCGATTGCGCAATACCTCATCCGTAAGCAAGGGGTGGAACGGGCACCTGCCGCGATGGCGCTCACGGGCTTCCTGATTGCGATACCGGTATTTTTTGATGTGGCGTTTATCATTTTGATTCCGGTACTCTACGCGCTCAGGGAGCGTACCGGAGCCTCCCTGCTGAAGTTCGCCCTGCCCCTTCTTGCCGGATTGGCGGCCACCCACGCCTTTATTCCACCCACGCCTGGCCCCATTGCGGTAGCTGAAATCGTTGGCGCAGACCTGGGGTGGGTCATCCTGCTGGGCGCCATAGCCGGACTGCCTGCTGTGCTGGTGAGCGGGCTGTGGTTTGGTCAGCGCGTTGCCCGCCGCATTGATCCCGATCCCCCTGCTTTTTCGGAAGCAAAAACCCCGGACACTTTGCCACCGGTGGGGTTGATCCTGTTGATTATCGGTATGCCTATCGTACTGATTGTGCTAAGCACGCTGGCGCAATCGGGCACATTGCCATTGCCTGCTGCTGTGTTGCCGGTGGTTCAGTTCTTGGGGCATCCCTTCACCGCATTATTACTGGCCAATCTTCTGATCTGGTACCTGCTGGGGTTGCGCCGTGGCTACAGTTCGGAGGTGTTGCTCAAAGCCACTACGGACTCCATGTCCACTGCCGGCAGCATACTCTTGCTCACAGGTGCAGGCGGCGTCTTCAAACAAATGCTGGTGGACACGGGCGCAGGCCAGCAGATTGCCGCTTCTATGACAGCGGCAGGGCTGCCCGTGGTAGTCTTTGCCTTCATCGCTGCTGCTTTGATCCGGGTGGCACAAGGCTCCGCTACGGTCGCTATGATAACCGGAGCCAGCCTGACTGCACCGCTATTGAGCAATGGTGTACATTTTAGCGCCGGGCAGCTGGGAGCGGTAGTCATTGCAATCGCAGCTGGCGGCACGGTGCTGTCTCATGTCAATGACAGTGGCTTCTGGCTGGTGAAATCCTACCTCGGGCTCAGCGAAAAAGAAACCTTCCGCTCCTGGACTGTGCTGACAGCCGTACTGGGAGGGGTAGGGTTTGGCATAGCCGCCCTGCTTTTCTACTTATTCTGATGCCTGAAATTCCCATTTTGGGAATCCCCTCTACCTGTTAGATCAGTTTTTGAATTTTACTTTGTTTAAGGTGTTGATTACCAGTGTTTTTTAGTTTTTGGCACAACTTTGGCATATATGTAGATGTAACTGACAATCAAAAGCTTAGCCCAATGAAATATGCACTAACAACGATTCTGGGAATTTTGATGATTGCATTTGTTACTGCAGGCAATCATCAGGGGTCTAACCAAACACACTACATCTACGACACTAAGGACATTGAGGAGCGTAACACACCAAAAGTAGAGCCGGACGGCACATTAGTGTACGGTTTCTATCAGGTTGAGGACTGCCTCAGTGAAGACATAACGCTTTAAGCACCAAGATTTAGGGAGTTTTTTTAACATGATTAATGGATTGTTTTGGGTATAGCAGCAGCCTTCGGGCTGCTTTTTTTTGCTCCTGCTCTTGTGCAGTTTCCAAAATAAATTTACCTTTGCAATCGCTTAAGAAAAATCAACCGGAGGAGTGGCAGAGCGGTTGAATGCACCGGTCTTGAAAACCGGCATGGGTCACACCATCGGGGGTTCGAATCCCTCCTCCTCCGCAAAAGCTGAAGGAAAAAGCCGCCTTGAAAAAGGTGGCTTTTTTTATGCCCTTTGCCGTGGGAAGGTTGCCCTTCCCTAAGGCAGGAGGGCATAAAAAGGGAGCACGTAGTGCTTTTTCCTTCAGCTTTTGTTTCTCCCCGCCTTAGGGAGGGGCGAAGCCAATCCCTCCTCCTCCGCCCGACGTAGCTTTATGCGCCAAAATCCATTTTAATGGATAGGCCCGTAGGGAAGTTGGGCTTTTTTGCCCATTACTTTATTTCTGAATTTAGCAGGTTCTTTACCCCATCGGGCTACGGCGGACCGCGTCCGCTCCCAGCGCTCCAACCTCAACCAAACATGGAACAGCAGCAGTTTTACGTTTACACGCTAAAGTGTCGGGACGGTAAATATTACCATCAGGCGCCCCTCGTCCTTGTAGTTCAGCTTTTTGAAAATGGGGTCCATCGCAGTTATTGCTTTACAAAACGGTAAATGGCATTCGGGTTCACTACATAGCCAATGACGGAAGAAGGAAAGGTCACTTCCCCATTGACCAGGCAGCCGCTTTCTTCTGCCACCACGGTCCAGGTAGCGCCTCCGTCTTGGGTTTCGAGTGTCTGCACGCCACTGAGGTAGTTGATGCCGGTCTCTGGCTCCTGGCTGATCACGCTGCGCAGGAAAAAGCCCTGATTCTCATCCACAAAGTGCATAATGCCGCCACCGCCTTCAACGGGCAGGGGCATTTCCTCCCAGTTTTGTCCGCCATCCGTGGTTCTGAATGCGGTGGTTTCCCCCACCACGAAGCCCACCTCAGGCGTAGCAAAGTAAAAGACCTCAATGGTATTAACTGGCGTAGTCCGCTCTGTCCAGGTTTCGCCCCGGTCATCCGAAAAGCGGAACCGGCGGTTCATTGGGATGAAAATACGGTTGCTGGCCCGCTGGAAACGAGGGAAGCCAAATTCTTCCGGCAGGTCCTCAATCGCCCAGGTTTCGCCACCATCTTCTGTGCGGGCGATGCTGTAATCGTTATTGCTGCCTGCACTTTCGGGCAGGACAAGTGCCAAACCAAGCAGTGGATTGTAGAATTCCAGGTCCATAAACCGGCGCACCTCGTCCACATAGCGGCGCTCCCAGGTCATTCCGGCATCAACGGTAGAGAGAAAGACTGCACCGGAATCGCGCTCTTCACTAAATTGAGGCAAAATGTCCGACCCGCCGGCAAAGCCCTGGTCTTCTGCAAAGAAGTCCACAGATAGCAAAGCCTGTACCGTAAGCGCATCGGTTTCCTGGCCGGTGAGTTGCACTTCCCATACCGCTCCGTCACCACTGATACGGATTAATGTGCCCAGCTCGCCTACAGCGTAACCCACAGAAGTGGTGGTGAAGTCTGCATTATTAAGTTGTGGCAGGAAGTTGGACGCAATATTTGGCTGTATCACCTCCATGGACCAATTATCCAAAAATTCTTCCGGCTTACATTCTGCTATGTTGAAATCGAACCCATCGTCATCGCAGGAACTGAAAACCAGCGTGCCAATGACGCCAAACAGTATCCAAAACTTTACACTATTCATATTCATACCTCAGTTTTGTCAGAAAAATCAGTGTGCAAAGTTATTACTTTCTTCCAGATCGGACAATATTAGAATAGTCTCAACTATTTAGAGTATATTTGCACCTGCATTCATCTCTCAGGGGTAACAGATTACCCGGAGATGGGGAGCGTGCTCCAACAAAAGCCTACTCCCACCTTTTTTTAACTGACCTATCTTTAGTGGGTGAGACGGCAAGGTAAGATACCTTTTATAAATGATTGATACCTCCCATTCCCGTCAAACTGTTTAAGCTTAGGCATTTCAATTTATTCGATGACTTTTCAAGATCTCGGGATTATTGATCCCATTCTTAAAGCACTTCGTGCTCAGGGCTACGAACAGCCCACACCTATCCAACAGCAAGCCATTCCAAAACTACTTAAGGGTAAAGACCTGCTTGGCTGCGCGCAGACTGGCACAGGAAAAACTGCAGCTTTCTCCATTCCCATCCTGCAGCAAATGTACGAGGACCAAAGCTGGGACCGCCGCAGGCGTGAAATCAAATGCCTGATCGTAGCGCCTACGCGGGAGCTGGCTATTCAAATTGATGAGAGCATTTCGGCATACGGGCGGTTTCTCGACCTGCGCAATACGGTCATTTTTGGTGGCGTAAAGCAGGGGGCGCAGACGCGTGCCCTGAGCAAAGGCATTGACATTCTTACCGCAACTCCCGGGCGTCTGCTTGACCTTATGGGGCAGGGTTACATTAGCCTGAAACATGTGCAGTTTGCGGTAATGGATGAAGCTGACCACATGCTCGACATGGGCTTTATCCATGACATCAAGAAAATCGTGAAGCAGTTGCCGCAAGACCGGCAGTCTCTGTTCTTCTCTGCTACGATGTCACCGGAAATCCTGAAGCTCTCCAAGGGCATTCTGGGGCAGCCGGAGCGTATCACCATCAAGCCGGAGCAGGCAACCGCCGAACGGGTAGAGCAGAATGTCTACTTCGTCACTAAAAAGGACAAGCGTAAACTGCTTCTGCACCTGCTTAAGGAAAATGATGTGGATTCAGCCCTGGTGTTTTCCCGCACCAAGCACGGAGCCAACCGCATCGCCAATCAGCTGGATAAAGCAGGCATCAATGCCGCCGCCATCCACGGCAACAAATCTCAGGGTGCCCGGCAAAAAGCTTTGCAAAAGTTCAAGGACGGCAACCTGAATGTACTGGTCGCCACCGATATTGCGGCGCGTGGCATCGACGTAGACGAACTGTCCTACGTGGTCAACTTCGACCTGCCCAATGTACCGGAAACCTACGTACACCGCATCGGCCGCACCGGGCGGGCAGATGCAAGCGGCGTAGCCCTTTCCTTCTGCGATGCGGAAGAGCGCGCCTACCTCAAAGACATTCAAAAGCTCATTGGGCAGTCTATTCCCGTTGTCAGCGAGCATCCTTTCCCGGATGATGGTGCTACACCGGAGCCTGTCAGCAGCAATGGGCAAAACCGTGGCGGCGGCCAACGTTCCGGTCGTTCTTCCGGGGGCGGCAACCGCAATAACCGGCGCAATAATAGCCGGCGCCGAAACTAATTGCGAGCTGTAATACAGCGTTAACAGGGCCGCCAAGGCTACCTGAGAAAGCGGGGGAACCCGTTCTTTGGTGGGCTTGGCGGCTTTGTTTTTTTCGGATGCTGCCGCAGCGGGGAATGCCATCAGGCAGGAGTTTCAGGGTATGCTTAGTGATGGGGGGAAGGCGCAGGAGGTTTTCGATGCCAATCCAGGGCTATTTCTTGGTAAAGAATGGGATGGTGTTATCATTGAAGAATGGGAAGATTTACATGACCTAGCCCAAAACTCTGCAGGTTTTTGGCAAAGTGCAATTTTTGCTTTCGTAAGGGTCGATTAAGTTAAAGGGTTAGAATTATGATGAATTTAAAGCCTATCGAATCTTTTAAAGTATTTAGCTTAAATGGGGCAAATGCATTTGAATTTTCAAGAGGTTCTGATTTGTATTTTGAAATACAAAATCAAAAAAAATATGAGATTTATAAATGGAATAAAAAAAGGGAGGAGTTAATCTTCTCCGGTGATTTTAAAGGTGAAGGCTTTCTATCAACAGGCGATTTTATTGCCTTTCGAAACAAAGAGTTCAATTTAATTTTTGGTCCAAAAAACCTGAGTCTTGACAGAAGTGAAATTACTGTGAATACTCTAGGATCTACTGATTGTTTGTTATTGCCTAGCTATAAAGGAAGGGGAAGAGATCGAGTTTATGGAGTCTATTCTTTAGATGACGATGAAGCTACATTTTTTGATTCAATAGTGCCGTTTAGAGATGTTAGAAGTGGCATTTTATTGGGTATTAAAGCAACCGATCTATTTGCTTATAGTTCACGAGGTAAGTTTTTATGGAAGTATAATAGCGACTTCGAATTCGTTTATAACAGCTTAGCTATTCATCCAATTTGGGAAGGAAAGCTGTACTGTTGTCAAAGTAATTCAAATTCTATCATTGCCCTCGACCTCTCCACCGGCCAACTCCTCCAATCCTGGCACACCCTCCCCACCGGCACCACCCTTGGTCCGCAGCAGTCCACGGTATTGCCGAACCCCGCGCACAGTGTGCTGCATGAGGAAGCAGGCAAGATACTGGGGCTGACCGGTTACTACTACTGGGAGATCGACTTGCAGACCGGAGCCCTGCAGGCACAGGACTGTACCTCCGGGTTTAAGTCGAGGCGTTTGCGTGCTATGACCCGGCCGGTGTGTCAGGGCGACCACCTGTACTTTTCCTCAGATGAGGTATTCGAAAGGCCGGACGGGACGCTCGGGCACGATATTAAGCTCGCGGCATTCAACTGGCGTACCCGGCAGATAGACTGGGAGTGGGCTTTTGACCATCCCGGCGAAGGGTTATACCAAATCGGCATGCCCAAAGTACATGGCGATTACCTGGCAGCCGCCGATACGGGCGGGCAATTACATCTATTCAAGAAAACAAGCTAAAACGGTCATCCACAGCTCCCGTTTTGCACGCTCACCCAAAGTTCCGTATTTTGAGGTAGAAACCTCAGCCTATGAAAACCCTACTTCCCCTGCTGTTCTGCTGCTCATTGGGCCTTTGCGCTGCTGCGAGCGCTGCATCTTCCCTATCCGGTTATCGTTCCGCTGTGGCAGTTGAGCCAATAGCGCCAATGGAAGGGGCCATCGTGCCCCTGCCCGCCGATACCCTGCCTTATACAATAGAAGAAGCCCGTCGCAATATTAAAGCCGGGCGCCCTTTTCTGGTCATTGGGCTCGTGTCCGTATCCCCTCCCGTGCTATACCTTGCTGCTTTGGTTGGCGCCCCGGTTTTGCCACAACTGCTATTCGTCTTAGGGGCACTGTCATTGGTTTGGGGTGGGCTGAAATTTATTCAGGGGCGGGTCCGTATGCGCCGTCTTCGGGCTCACCGGCGGAACTCCCCGGGTGGCTGACCGCTCAATGCCTTAATCTCTGGTTCATCAGCCGGGAGCGCTTTGACGAGAACGCGCTATCCTGATGACCCAAAAGATCCTCGTGATTACCGTTGCGCTGGGGTGGTAGGTCTCCCGCCAAAAAAACACCACGGTTACTTTTTGCTGTAAAAATCCTCTATATTAGGCAAGCCAATTGCCCACCCCAAAGCCGGAAAAGCCCTAAGTATGAACGCAAATTACCGCCTCGCCTGGCTGCTAGCCCTACTCTGGCTGTCTGCCTGTACTCCCGACCCTGAGCTGCCACCGGAGACAGAACCGGAGCCTGAGCCCGCTCTGCCCTTCACAGCCATGGATCTATCGGACTTCTCCGGCTTTCAGTCGGGCCCGGAGAACTGGGCCATCGCCGGAGGTGCCTACGCCGACCGCTCCAAATTACTGACGATGGAGCCGCTCGAGGGCACGGGCGTGGTGGTGAATACTGCTCCTCCAAGGTCCGGAGCGCACCTGTTCACCGCCTTTGAACACGGCGATATTGAGCTGGAGCTGGAGGTGATGACTGCGAAGAATTCCAATTCCGGGATTTACCTGCAGGGGCGCTATGAGGTACAGGTGTTTGACAGCTGGGGAGTGAAAACACCGCAGCATTCCGATATGGGCGGTATTTATCAGCGCTGGGACGATGATGCACCAAAGGACAAGCGTGGATACGAAAGCCACCCACCGGCAATGAATGCAGCAAAAGCGCCCGGGCTGTGGCAGCAGGTGCGCATCCTGTTCCATGCGCCCCGGTTTGATGATAACGGGCAGAAGGTACAGAATGCCGAGTTTCGGGAAGTCTGGCTCAACGGCATCAAAGTGCACGAGAACGTGGAACTGACCGGGCCGACCCGCGCTGCGCTCTTTACGGATGAAGCCCCCACCGGCCCCATTATGCTGCAGGGCGACCACGGGCCGGTCGCTTACCGCAATATCCGATACAAACGGTACGATCATCCGCCGGTTGAAACCCGCAACCTCACCGTAGCACAATATGAAACCCGGCAGGAGGAGCTACCCGATTGGGATACCCTGGAGTTACAGTCCAATACACCGGTAGATTCCATTTCCTTTTATCAGGCAGGCACCCGGGCTGGATTTTCCCTCATATATGAAGGCGTATTAGCTGTGCCGGCAACCGGCGATTATCTCTTCACCACTTATGCCAACCACACCGCCATCCGGTTTATTGTTGGTCAGGATACCTTATTTGATCGGGATAATAGCTATTCCATGGGTGCCAAAGCAAAAGCGATTACCGGTCTCTCAGCGGGTACGGTCCCGTTTCAACTAGTCCTTCACAAACCCGGGCGTGGCTGGCGGCGGGGCTTTGGGCTGGAAGTGGAAGGGCCGGGTATCGAACGGCATGCGCTTACGACCCCTGCCTCTGCAAAACAAGGCCCCAAACCTGAGCCCATTATCATAGCTGCCGAAACAGAGGCTACCCTGCAGCGCTGCTTTATGCTGCACGAAGGCAAAAAACGGACGCATACCGTAGCCGTTGCCACACCGCAAGGGCTTCACTATGCCTACGACGTAGAGCGGGGTACCCTGCTTAGAGCCTGGTCGGGCGGCTTCCTGGATGCCACCGATATGTGGCACGAGCGGGGAGAAGCACAACTGGGGCAGCCCCTGGGCATGGCCATCGCCTTCCACGGCGACCCTGAATTATACGCATTGGAAGATGAAAAAGCCGTCTGGCCGGACACCCTGACTACCGGTCAAACCTATCGGCAGAAGGGCTACGAACTTGACGCTGAAGGGCACCCCACCTTCCTGTATCAGGTGGATGGCACTTCCGTGAAGGTGGAACATCGGCCCGCCACCGGAGAACGCCGCCTGACCCGCTCCCTCAGCATTGACAAAGGCGATGGCTTCTGGCTGAAACTAGGCGATGGCAAGACGATCGAGCAACTGCCCGATGGCACCTATGCTGTCAATAACCATCAGTACCTGATCGACCTCAGGGTAAAGGAAGCTAAACTCCGGCAGTCCAAGGGACAGATGGAGTTGTTGCTCGCCCTCAGCCCTGGTGCACAAACCATCGAATACGACATCATCTGGTAAATTTACAGACCATGAGAGCCTTTTTGACCTTCGTATTTTGCAGTCTGCTGGGCGTTCTGTTTGCACAGCAAGACCCCATGTCTGCCTATTATAAAATCGTGGATGTCCCCATACCGGATGAGGTCGTGCTGGAAGTTGGCGGGCTGGCCCTCAATGATCAGGATCAGCTGGGCGTCTCCACCCGCCGGGGCGAGGTCTGGCTCATTGACCGCCCGTACAGCAAAAATCCAGCCTACAGCTTGTTTGCCAAAGGCCTGCACGAGCCCCTGGGGCTGGCTTTTCGTGACAACGGTTTCTACGCCACCCAGCGGGGCGAGCTGACCCGCCTGGAGGACCGCGATGGCAATGGCAAAGCCGATGTCTTTCGCACGGTCTACTCCTGGCCCCTTTCGGGAAATTACCACGACTACTCCTACGGCCCGAAGTTCCTGCCCGATGGCGATATGCTGGTGACCCTCAACCTCTCCTGGATTGGGCACGGCGCGAGCCTGTCCAAATGGCGGGGCTGGCTGCTGAAGATCACCCCGGAGGGCGATATGGAGCCTTTGGCTACCGGCTTGCGTTCTCCTGCGGGCTTTATGGTGAATGAAAAAGGCGATATCTTCTATACCGAAAATCAGGGCGACTGGGTCGGCTCCGGGCGGATGACGCACCTGGAAAAAGGCGATTTTGCCGGCAACCCGGCCGGGCTGCGCTGGGCCGCTGAGCCCAATTCACCGGTCAAGCTGGCTGCGGAAAGTATTCCGGACTATCCGGGCATGTCCCTTTTCGAATACGCCAAAAAAGTCCCTGCGGTAAAAGCGCCCGCCGTATGGTTCCCGCATACCATTCTGGGCATTTCCACCTCTGATATTCTGGTGGACAATACCGGCGGGCAGTTCGGCCCTTTCGAAGGACAGTGGTTTGTAGGCGACCAGGGGCACAGCAAAATCATGCGGGTATACATGGAAGAGATTGACGGGGTCTATCAGGGCGCGGCATTCGGGTTTATCGATGGCTTCGCTTCCGGCATTCTGCGGATGATTTGGGGTAGTGACAACAGCATGTTCGTAGGCATGACGAGCCGGGGCTGGCCCGCTACCGGAAAGGCGCCCTATGGTTTGCAGCGGCTGGTGTGGTCGGGCAAAACGCCATTCGAAATCAAAACTATGCAGGCGAAGCCCGATGGTTTTCTGCTCACCTTCACAGAACCGGTGAGCAACAGCACGGGCAGTGATCCGGCTTCCTACGCGGTCACCTCTTTCAATTACGAATACCACAAGACCTACGGCAGCCCCATAGTTGATCAGCAGGATGGAGAAGTGTATCAGGTGGAGCTTAGTGAGGATGGGCTTTCTGCCCGTTTGTTTGTCAAAGGCATGCGCCTGGGCTTCATACATCAGGTAGCGGCGGAGGGCGTGCGCTCCCGTGCTGGTAAGCCACTGTTGCACAATACCGGCTATTACACCCTCAATACGGTGCCGGGCGGACAGCTGAAATCTGTAGCTATAGGCTCTGCGGAGGATGGGGCTGCAGATGCCGGCCCTACAAAGCGCCCCAATACAATGCCCGCTTCCTGGACAGATGGACCGGATGTGGAACTTAATTTGGGGACCAAACCCGGCCTCAAATACGATGAAACCGTACTTATGGTGGACGCCGGTGCCAAAGTCAAACTGACCTTCAGCAACAGCGACGATATGCTGCACAACCTCGTTATCGTCAAGCCTGGTGATGCGGTGGACAAAGTCGCGGAGTTGTCTATGCAACTGGGCTTGAAAGGGGAGGAGATGAACTACGTGCCGGAGTCGGACCTGATTTTGTACCACACGGGTATCCTGCAGCCGGAGACATCCGAAACGCTGTACTTTACCGCTCCCAAAGAGCCGGGGTACTACATGTACGTCTGCACTTTCCCCGGGCACGCACAGGTGATGCGGGGCACGCTGATTGTAGAGTAGGGGCTATTCAAACTTCAGGCCGTAGCCTTGCAGCAAGCGCCATGCTTCCTGCCGGGCGAAACGGGCCCCTTTCAGGTCATTGTGGGCTGGATGGATGGTGAAATTTTCTGCCGTCCGGAAGTCGGCATTTTGCAGTTGGGCATTCTCAAAGCGGGCATCCGTCAGGTCGGTGCCGCTAAAGTCAGCTCCCTTGAGTGAGGTGCCGGTGAAGTCCGCCTCCCGTACCGAGCAGTCCGAAAAGACAGTGCCTTCCATCGGCAGGGCTCCAAAAACGCCGTAGTCGAGCTGGCATTTTTCAAACCGGAGCTGCAGCAACAAAGGCTTGCAGTCTTCCCATGCGACCCCCAACAGTCTGCACCCGGCAAAAGTGACTTCCTGGAAAGCCGTGCCCGCCACCTCCGCGTTGCTCAGGTCGCAATCCTCAAAACGACATTCCGTAAAGCGGCAATCTATAAAATTTGCATTGGAGAACTGGCAATTGCGGAATACACAGTTGATGTAAATACCGATGGGCAGGGGCTCCGTTGCGGTATCCCGGTGCTCAAAGGTTTGATCTTCAGTCAAAGGCAGGCTCATGAGGGTTAGTGTTAGTTTATACTGACGATTAAGTGGTTTGCCATAGCAAACCTACTCAATGTCAGCATTTACGCTGGGAAGTGGCTTGCTCCGATGTCGCAAACCACTTCGTTGTGCGTATAACACAAACATAATTGTCTGTGGCTTGGTCAAAGGTAAAAAAGCTTTACCTTCGCGCCTTCCTTTTGAGAGCTTGCCCTGACCTTTCCAGAAAAATACTAATGTCCCGGTCGGCTGCCGGGCACCAAACTACTGTGTACTATATGAAAAAGTTATTCAATCTTTTTGACCTTTCCCAACGTGTTGACTACAAGACCGAAGTCCTCTCGGGCCTGACTGTTGCGATGGCGCTCATCCCCGAGGCGGTGGCCTTTGCCCTTATTGCCGGGCTTTCTCCGCTGACTGGGCTTTATGCCGCATTCGTGATGGGGCTGGTGACTTCTATACTGGGCGGCCGTCCGGGCATGATCTCCGGAGCGACAGGTGCGGTGGCAGTGGTCATTGCGGCGCTTGCGTTGTCACATGGCGTAGAGTACGTCTTCGCTACCGTCATTCTGGCGGGACTGATTCAGGTATTGGCGGGCGTGCTCAAATTGGGTAAGCTGATGCGTTTGGTCCCTCACCCGGTCATTTTTGGATTTGTAAATGGCCTGGCGATCATCATTTTCATGTCGCAGCTGGAGCAATTCAAGACACCGGAAGGCGCATGGATGGCGGGCAACAGCCTCTATCTGATGCTCGGGCTGGTGCTCCTAACGATGCTGATCATCTGGGGGCTTCCGAAGATTACGAAGGCGGTTCCCTCCTCCCTGGCGGCTATCCTTACCATCTTTGGCGTGGTGGCTTTCTTCGGGCTTGATACCCGAACCGTGGGCGATATTGCTTCCATTCAGGGCAGTTTCCCACCCTTTCATATTCCAATGGTCCCCTTTACCATGGAGACCCTGCTGATCATTTTCCCTTATGCAGGCATTATGGCAGGTGTAGGCCTTATTGAGAGCCTGCTTACCCTGAATATCATCGACGAGATCACAGAGACCCGGGGCAGCGGCAATAAAGAAGCCGTAGCTCAGGGCACGGCAAATATCCTTTCCGGGCTGTTTTCCGGTATGGGCGGCTGCGCGATGATCGGTCAAAGCCTGATTAACGTATCGGCAGGTGCGCGCGCCCGGCTTTCGGGCATCGTTGCTTCCGTTATGCTGCTGGTATTTATCATGTTTGGTGCCGGATTGGTGGAGAAGCTCCCCATGGCAGCCCTAACCGGCCTGATGATCATGGTGTCCATTGGTACCTTCGAGTGGGCGAGCCTGAAGACTTTCAATAAGATGCCGCCTTCAGATATCTTCGTGATGGTGTTGGTCACGGGCATTACCGCTGTCCTGCACAACCTGGCACTAGCGGTGCTCATCGGCGTGATTATTGCGGCTCTGGTTTTTGCCTGGGACAATGCCAAGCGTATCCGTGCCCGCAAGCGCATTGATGAGGATGGCGTGAAGCATTACGAAATTTATGGCCCGCTCTTCTTCGGTTCGGTCGCCGTCTTCAATGAAAAATTTGATGTGCTGAATGATCCGGATGAGGTTATTATTGACTTCGAAGAAAGCCGGGTGGTAGACATGTCAGCTATTGAAGCGCTCAATAAAATCACAGAGCGTTACCGCAAAGTGGGCAAAAAAGTACACCTCCACCATCTGAGCCCCGACTGTCGTAAACTGCTGAAAAATGCAGAAGAGATTATTGATGTGAATGTGTCGGAGGACCCTACTTACCGATTAGTGGTGGATGAGATTTGAGTGGGGGTTTCGCAAAAAGAACGCGGAGGTAGATTGGGGCACAGAGTAGACGGATTACGCGGATTTTCACGGATTGCGAGCGGTAGCATACTTGTGTGGCGGCACCGGATTGCAAGATCAGTGTCATCAGTCAGATCAGCGTCATCAGTGTACCCATGTCATGCGTGGCAGGTTTGGAACACAGATTAGACTGATTGCGCGGATTTTCACGGATTGCAGAGAGTACCTCCAGCGGGGCGGGCCCAGCAAAGCAGATCAGTTCGATAAGTCAGATCAGTGCTATCAGTGTCCTATTGGCGTGGGAGGATGATGGTAACACAAGATTTGAGTTTAGAGCTTTTCCTGGGGAATTTACAACATAAGCGGGGCGGGGTTTCAGTAATCACCAAAAAAACCATGTCAAGGAATTTTGTTCTGGGGTAAGCTCAAATTGAATTTTTATTAGCCCCCCACTTAGCTGCTCAGATCAATAATTTATCGTTACTTTTTCCCTGTCAGAGCGCTACCGCAGATCAAATTGTTGGGAATATTATGCAAAATCTTTGCAATAACACTGGTCCTAACGAATTTATCTCTATGTTGGATTTTGAGGAAGTCCTTTCCAACTACGCATTTGTTGATATGAGTTTGCTTTGGTCTGATCCAGAAGAGTTTTCAGCTGAATTTATGGAAGCGGTATGTAGTTGCCCTGGACAAACGGCTTATGAATGCATAGAGGAAGATGATGCTCCGCCTGTATTGGGCAATTGGGTAAGCTGTAAATCATTTGATTTTAACCATTACAGTGTTAACCCTGATGGTGCATTGATGCGCAGATCTTCAATTAAGTTAGACTTGATTTGGAAACAGGGAACTAGCATAGTTAAAAAAGTTCCTGTAGCAATTGAATTTAGTATACCTACCGAATTTGATACTGATTTAGCTGCCTTCTGTGCGTCAGAAGCCATTAATTATGGAGCAGATGGCTTGTATGATTTTTTTGATGGACAAGTTCCGCCTGTGGGAGATGAGACGATAAGGCTTGCATTTGAAGCTATTGTCACTGCAAATGTTGTAGGTTCTGGATGTCAAGATTTTATGGATGTAAATCAGGTGGATTTTTTAGATCCGAATATTTCAGGTCCTGAATATATTAGGACTATATTTCTATATCACTGGGAATGTGCGTATTAATAACCTTCATTGCCGTACACTTTTATTTTACGGGAAGT
>ENA-UENT01000358-UENT01000358.1-marine-metagenome-genome-assembly--contig:-NODE-358-length-30850-cov-5.704222_pt1 | contig 30850 bp, 32 predicted proteins | sample MGYA00237879_ERZ529330 | MGnify/ENA primary metagenome ERZ529330 (study PRJEB26372, sample SAMN05368345) | marine metagenome | biome: cultured habitat; feature: ocean water; material: water; isolation... | reverse complement strand
TCAGAGGTTAACGATGGGACCTGTCCAGAAAAATCAGACCAGCTCAAAGCAAGCTGTTGCTTGATCGCCCTTCGAATTTTATTGATTCTTGGGCGTTTCTTTTTGGCAACAGCAAGAAATTGCTGTCTAGCTTGTTTGCGATGCGTGCGTGGCTTGTGATCAAATGATTCTCGAACTGTTTTATACATTAAATGGATTAGAACTTCAGTCACTTCTCGCGCCTCATTCAGCAACGAAAGATCGGTGGGATAACGAATATCCACGGGGGCGCAGGTGGCATCGATGAGCAATGAGCCCTGGTTATCGATTACCTTCGTTGAGCTGATGTTCTGTTTAGTGTCGAAAACGCTACCTCCTCCTCCTTGGCTGTCTGTCGTCTCGATCATGCTCTTCTGTTTCAGCAGATCGGATCAAATTCAGGCCATGCTGCACGATTCGTTCATTGCAGACGTTCACAACAGCTTCCGGTAAGCGCTTGCGGAAATAGACCATCATTGACGGATCGAACGGCGCCGAAAACTGAAAGCCTTCCAGGCCAATAAAGAATTGCAGATAAGGATTCTCCTTGATCTGCTCGACCAGTTCTTCATCTGTGAGGCCAAGACGGGCCTTGATGATCATGCACCCAGTGCCATGCGAAAAGGTTTTGCCGGTGCTCCAAAGCCCTTGCAAAATTGCGCTGTGTAGTCTGCCTCTAGCTCATCCCATGGAATCAATTCAGCGAGCTCGATCCAACGGTTGTCGCCCGCGAGTTGCCCACCAAATGGCAGAAAGAAGTCTTTATATGAGAGCTGATCACGATGCTCGTGTCGATACATGTGGAACACTCTGGGCAGCTTTTAGGCGCAGATAAGCCTGTTTCTAAACAGTTTACTTCCAAATAACCGCTCAAAACCACTGTGCAGCAGGGGTTTTGACTTTCTCAGGAGACCCCACGTAGTCATACTCCTTGACCGGAGTCGTGAGCAGGTCCTTGAAGCCCTCCCCTGCCTTGATGCAGCGCAGCCTGGGCTCATCGGCCCTCTTCAGAAAGGCTCTCTCGCACTCCCGCACGGTGCGGGCCAAGGACGTGGCGGACCACCCCTGCTCCTTCCTCTGAAGCTCCAACAGGGCCGTGGCCAGATCCGCACTGTCCTGCATGGCGAAGTTGCCGCTTGTCCCGCTCCAGGGCGGGAGCGCATGGAGCGCGTCGCCAATGCCAACAAAGCAAAGGGAGTCGGATCCATCCACGACGCCATGCTCACCAAGCACCAGCTCTGACATTGGGTGCATCGACAACGGCAGCAGCCTCACCGCATCGATCGCATCGAAGAGCTCCCGGTAGCACTGCGGCCAGTCCGGATGCGCGAGAGAGTGCCTGTAGTAGCGCCTGGCAGCCTCAAGCTGTTCCGGATTGCTGCTGACCCCATGGACCCCGGAGAGGCCCACAAGGGCAGCCAGGGCGTTCGGGCCGTCACATGGCACGTTGATGTTGACGTTGGCGACTTTGTTGTCGTGAGCCGCGCCGTAGCGCTGGATGAAGAGTTCAATGACGCCCTCACCATTCGCGGTGGGCCCAATGATTCCGAAGGAACCCTCCCCCAGTCTGGAGACGATCTCCGGCGCCAGGGAGCCTTCCGGACTGCGCAGCACTCCCTGCAGGAGGCATACCCCGGTTTAGAAGGCATCAGCCGAGTGCGCGAACCTGGCGCCCCTGGTGTGGGAGTGCACCCCTGAGGCGTCGACGACGAGGTCGAACTCGCCAAGCGGCTCGTGGTTGGCCCCCACGAGCTCCACTCGTTCCCCTTTCCTTGTCGTGGCACGAATGTTGGTGTTGTGTTGCACCGCAACGTCGCCCCTGAGCTGGCCCATCAGCCCGCCGATGATCAGGTTGCGCTCGGTTTCCAGGTTCATCTGATCGAGGCCCACGTCCTCCTTCGTCACGCCCCAGCCCTTCAGGTAGGAGGGGAGCCGCAAGAAAACGTCGGGCCTGGAGCCGCCCGTGCGGTAGAAGCGCATCGTGTCGCTCCCTTCGCGCTGAACCGTGCTTGGGTCCACGCCGGCCCTCGAGAGGGCCTCCAGTGCGGCCTCCGACATGTCCCAGCCGCTCCCCTGGTCGCGGTGCGCTTCACCCCGCTCAAACACCTTGAGCTCAAAGGCTCCGGCCTCCCCCTCTCGGGACAGAATCGCGGCGAGGGTCAGTCCTGCAGGACCTGCGCCGCAGATTCCAACCCTCATCGTCTTAGCCATCGTGACGCGCGCGTCTTCGTTTCACTGATACGCAGCCTGTCGTTGCTTCGCAACAGCGCTTGCCCTGCACAAGCGCCATGGTCTGGAGGTTGTCGTCTCGCTGCCTTGCGTCGTTACGCCCTGCGGCTGGATTGCAGAGGCGTTGAGCAGACATGCTTCAACACTGGGATGCGGGTGTTTGTTGTCGTCGATCGATGAGAAGGCAATCAATGGATAATCCCCAGCCGTATTCCAATCACGGCTGCTTCTGTCCGATCCTTGGCGCCTAGTTTGTGCAGGACGCGATTCACGTGATCGCGTGCCGTGACTTGTGCGATCTGAAGTCGTTCGGCAATTTCGCGATTGGACAACCCATCGGCGACCAGCGCGATGACCTCCAGTTCCCGCTGAGACAAATGGTCTTTGGATGCAGATTCTTGGTCCAGTCGTTTCACTGCAACTGGATCTTTGAAGACACGATCTGAAGTGATGGATCGCAGGCAGAGATACAAGCCGCCATGTCCAATGCTTGATTCATCAATCACATGAATATCACCTGACTTGATGATGTCTTTAAATTCGGAAATTCTTTCGTCATTTTTCAGGATGACAATGAAGTGTGCTCTTTTTGCTTTGTCTGATAGTGATTGAATGAAAGTATTGACTGGGCCGTCCAGAAGGTGGCTCAAGGTGATTATTATCAGGGCTTGACCATTGGCGGGTATGGAGTTCTGGAGTTGTGTTGATGTCTGACAGATGCCGATGAGGTTGAGTTCAGGATGCTGTCTGGCCTGGCTTTTTAATAGAGCTATATACTGATTGGATGTATTTCCAATGAGGATGTTGAACCGGGTAATCAGTCTCAGAACCTCTTGTTCTCTTTGAATGTCATCAAGATCAAGGTCAAGATCCGGTTTGACCTGATTGGAATCCTCGTGTTGATCGGACGGATCTGATGGTGCGGCTGCCATGGGGCGATCCGTTGCCGATTACCGGCCAAGATACTCCTCACATGCTGATGCCAATGCAGATGGAGATGGTGACCATGCCCACAAACAAAGCCCCCGGAGAACCGGGGGCTTAAGCAGATCAGTTCAGTTCGGATCAGATCAGATCAGTGACGTGAAGTCAGACATGGAGAAGATGCCATCGCCTCCCATGATCTGGTCGAACTCTGGTCCCCTGTCCGCAACCTCTGAGTAGCTGCTGCCGCCGAGTAAGAGATCGTGAGCTGCCGTGATCAAACTTTGCTCACCTGCGGCGTCGTTGGAGAGCGCCCAGAACATCATGCCGCCTAACCCTTTGTCTTCGATGTAGGCCGCCTTGCCAGCAATGGTGGCAGTGGTTTCGATGGAACTCCAGATTCCAGCGGTTTCGTTGTAAGCGAAAGCGGCTTTGGCCTGATCGTCCCAGATGAGGTCGTAGGACCCGCTCTCCACACCAGTGATCAGATCTTTGTAATCGTAATTTCCTTTTTCGAAACTACCTGGAGCCGCTGTCGCATCACCGTTCTGTTGATGCCCGAAGCTGTCGCCAGCTGAGACATTGCCCCAGGCCCTGGTATAGGCAGGTGCTCCAAGCACGACCTTGTCCATGGCGACACCAGCCGTTTCGAGCTGTTGAATCGCGGTCACCACGTCATAACCACCGGCGTCGCCGGTCATCGCCGCTTGGTGTCCAGTCTGAGACTCCCATCCGCCATGGAAGTCGTAGGTCATCACGTTGTAGAAATCAACGTGTGGATCAATTCCCTCAAGATTGAGATTCGCGAGCTTCTCTGCCCCACCAGCAGTGGCGATGGAGATTTCAACGGAGCGGCCGGTTTCTGCCTCCAATGCATCAAGCTTGTTGTCGAGCATTTCAAGCGTGAGCTCAAAATTGCTGCCATCCTGATCACTGGCAGCGTTGCTGCTCAGTCCACCGCCACCTGGGTATTCCCAGTCGAAATCAACCGTGTTGAAGAAGTCGTAGTACTCCAGGTGATCAAGAATCGAATCGGTGAAGTTCTCCCGTCCAGCGGCGTCATCAAGGTTGGTGCTGAAGTTGCCCGACAGGGTCCAGCCACCGATGGCGAAACCGATGTTGAGATCGGGATTGAGTTCGCCGAGGCGACGCAGTTGATTGAGATTACCGGCATAGAGCTTCTCCCAGGCGCCCTTGTCTGCTCTGTTCCAGGCGCTGTCATCCAGGAAAAGATCACCATCGGCGGTGAGACTGAGACTGCGACCGGCTCCTGCTGCGAAGTGGGCATCAACGGAAGCGATTTTTTCGGCGCTGGTGCTGCCTGCGACATTGAAGTTGCCTTGCCACTGATCCGTCCAGGCGTAGTCGGCCTGGCTCTCGACCAGGTAGGTCTTGCGTTGTTCACTGAGGGCTTGCCAATCCTGTTCAGTGAACGTGCGGCGGATGCCTCCTTGGGAGTCGAGGTAGGTGTCAGCCCTGGCCGTCACCAGGACAGACCCTGCTGACTCTGCGCTCACCTCAAAGTTGCCGCCTTCTGTGTAGAGACTTTTTTGCTCCTGGCTGAGCCCATCCCACTCTTGGCTCGAGAACGTGCGACTCACCAGTTGATCGGCCTGGGAGAAGGTTTTCTCGTAAGCAGCCCAAGGATCATGGATGCCGAGCTCACCTGGGACGTTGCTGTTCATGCCCTGATAGTTGTCCTGGACCCAACCACCGGGAAGCACATTGAGATCGCTGGACATGGTGGGCATGTCTTCTTCTGTGGGTGTGATGCCAAAGAAGCTGTAGTTGACATGGGTCAGCTCATCGGCATTGATATCGGCAACGTGGAAATCGCGTCCATAAATCCCCCATTCCTCGAAATAAGCCACCATGCGCATGGGATCGGAGCCGGAGCTGGGATCAGGGGAAGGATCCGTTGTGGTGTCCGTGCCTGACTCAACGGTGGAATCACTGCTGGAATCAGTGGAGGAATCGTTGCTCGAACCCGTCGGGGACTCGGTGGATGCATCCGTGCCGGAATCCGTCGATGGGTCTGTTGACGCATCGGTTTCTGAGTCAGTTCCGGAGTCGGTTGAGGACTCAGTGGAGGAATCGTTGCTCGAATCCGTCGAGGACTCGGTGGATGCATCCGTGCCGGAATCCGCCGATGGGACTGTTGACGCATCGGTCTCTGAGTCAGATCCGGAGTCGGTTGAGGAATCAGCGGCGATCTCAAAAAGCTGCTCGGTGGTTTGCCCGTTGAGCTCGCCGCTGGCCTGGAAGTAGGAGCTGAGGCTTGCGCCAGCAGCCAGCTCCAGATTGCTGTTCCAACTTGGCGCCGAAAGAGTCACCGAGTAGCGACCATCGTCGCGTGCCACCTGATCGATCTGAAAATCACTGATGTTGCTGAGCTGATGGGCGCTGATCAAGCTCACGCTCCATCCAGCTGCAATTGGATTGCTGCCCGTATTCGAGACGGTGATCGTGCCCTCATAGGCTCCTTGCCAGCTGCTGCCCAGTTCAACGGAGACGGATGCACCAGATGCTGAAGCGCTCAGTTCGCCGTCTGTAGCCGACTCGCCCCCTGTTGTGTCTCCGACCGCTCCATCGCCACCGGTCGTCTCAACGCTGTCGGTCGTTTCATTGACGCTTGTTTCATCGGCGCTTGTTTCATCACCGGTTGAGCTGTCGCTGCTGTGATCGCCGTCGTCAGTGTTGAAATCACTCAGTACAACCTGGGCCAGGGTGACGTCAGGATCGGAGGCACTGTTGACAGTGAAATCCAGTGACAACGAATCGCCCACTGCAAGGCCAGCGGAACCAGCGGGTGCTGTGATGGTGATTGTGTAGGTGCCATCCTCGTTCAGAACAGCAGTTTCATCAGCCTGATAAAAGTCAAAATCTGAATACTTGGAACGGAAGCTATATGTCCATGGCTCCACCATCTTCTGTCCGCTATTGACAAGCTGTAAAGAGCCACTCAGGCCTCCCCAGAATTTGGAAGAGCTGGTCAGGGTCTCGACCTGCAGAGTTGATGATTGTTGAGTGGTGTCAGACATGAGTCTTGGAGGGGTGAGAACGGCTGTGCTGTGCAGCGCTGTGGTTTCAGCATCCAGGACTGCATCACGTTTATGAATCCTTCATCTGAAGTGAAAAATTCAGAACCTCAGGGACCTCTTAGATTGCTCTCAGATGCCTTTCATTGTCTGGATCGATATGACGTGGGATTGATCACGATCTGGATGTTCTGGCCCTATTCATCGATGGCTGGGTGGCGTGATGGAGACCAAGATCAGGCGCCAAAGGTGTCGAGCCTGATGAGATCTGAACAATTGTTGTTTAAAGGCTTGTCTTGTTTCGGGAGATCATGATTCGCCTCAATGGCATCAGGACTGATTGCGCTCGAATCGTCCATCAACGAGGCACTGTCTTTGTGGGAGCTCCCTGGCCAGCACACCAACGGTGCTGCTGGGTCAGTGGTGTTCGTTGGGCTTGTCACTGATCAGCGCCAGATGCGAGGGTTCTTTTTCGATTGCTGAAATACGTGGACTTAGCCCTGCCTTGTCCCCTGGATGCCGGGTGGGAGCTGGTTCGCACGCTGGAACTGCCGAAGCAGGGGGCTGATGGTGTTCCCTTCGGAGGCTTTTCCGCAGCTGCCTACCAGCCGGAGCTGGATCGACTCTGGTTGCTGAGTGATGCCCCTCGCGGTCATCTCGTTCCGTGGGGTGGGTTGGCCCGGTGGCTCAACGGGCAGTCCACCACGCTGCATCCAGGGCCAAGGCTTCTGCTGCGTGATGGCTTCGGCCACCCCTTGCCTAAGGGGTTTGATGGTGAGGGCCTGGTCCTGGAGGGCAACAATGCCTGGATCGCCAGCGAGGGGCGCCGAACGCCGGATCGCACCGCCCGGCTGATCCAAATCGACATCAAGACGGGTCGGCAGAGGCAGGCGTTGCCGCTGCCACCGTCCTGGAGGGAGCTGCCAGGGCGTGGTTTGGCGGCGAATCGAGGTCCGGAATCTCTCACGGCGTTGGCTCCCTCCAAGCTGCTGCTCGCCGCAGAACGGCCGTTGCTGCAGAGCGATGATCGACTGCTGGTGCCGATGGCGCGTGTCCATCAAGGCAAGGCGGTGCGTCCTCAGGGCACCCTGCAGATCTCACTTCTCGCCGAACGTGCCGGTTTAACCGAAATCCTGGCTCTGCCGGCGCAGCGACATCTGCTGGCCCTGGTGCGTGGATTTCAACCACCTTCAACATGGACCGCTCAGCTGCTGCTGTTCCCTTATCCCAGCAGCAGCAACACGCCTCCCCCTCTGCAGCCTGTGCATGGTTGGAATCTGCTCGCTGCTGGTCTGCCGCAGGACAATTGGGAGTCCCTGGCGATTGGCCCAAAGCTGCGTGATGGCCGCACCACGTTGGTCCTGGCCAGTGACGACAATTTCAACCCACTCCAGTCCAGCTGGGTTGCGGTGATGGCTCCCCGCCGTGACCAGGCCTGTGCCGAGTGACTTGCCACTCTTTGACGCTCAGCTCGTCTTCTTCTGTCAGTTTGGTCAACACTCCAGGTGCTCCTCAGAGCGATCCCAGAGAATCGGCGTCACATTGTTTGAATAGCCGGAAATAAATCGTGTCTTGAGCCCTGTGTCTGCTGCATCGATGTGGCGTGAGACCGCGCCGATATTGGCTCCGTATACATGGATGCTGATTGACGGATGGTCGGCCAAGGCATTCGACACTCTGTGGATATCTCCAATCCGTGGTGAGATCAGGTCAACGGTGCCCGAGGCCAACTGATGGGTACGACCTGGACGCAGGCGACCGCTTGTGGGTTCGAGATCAAATTCCTCGCAGAGCTCAGCCCCACGCAAGACTCCAACCATGCCCCACACTGTGTGGTCATGGACAGGGGTTGACTGACCAGGCCACCACACAAAGCTGACGACACAAAAACGTTCCATCGGATCGCAATGCAACAAGTACTGCTGATATCGATCTGGATTCGGTTGAGCAAAACGATCAGGTAGCCAATCGTCTTGGCTCACTAGTTCTAAAAGGAGTTGCTTGCCATCCGCAAAGACTCTGTTTTCATCATTGCCAACCTCATCGATCAGCAAGGTAAAGTTCTGAACAAAGTTTCGCAGTCTGGCCATTGTGTTCCTCGATCATTCTCTGTCAAGAAACAGGTTGTCAGTCAGTTTTGATGCATTTATGAAGCGTTGATGTGTGAGTTGTCATTGTGAATGATTAGGCAATGGCCTTTCTCTCGCTCTATACAGCTAAATTATTCATCAATTTACCAAGAATCGCTAGTCTTCATCCACTTGGGGTCAATCCTTTGTGAGCGATGGCTCTTGATGGGGAGCGGTGAATGCAATGGTCAGCTCCATGCATGTCCTTCAGCTGGCCATCAAGCTTGACTGCCAACCGTGCAATTCATGGGTGATACCATCTGATTGGCGATCACCAAAATCTGTAGTAAATGGTTGAAAATTTGACATGGAAGTTTCATTCTCAACATCAAGGCAACATCAAGGCAACATCACTGTGCGATCAAAGTGTTGAGGTGGACAGTCAAACCGCTGCCAGCTGGTGTTCTGCTGCATCAGCTGCCAATGGCCTGGCGCCTCTGGATCAGCACCAAAGTCTTGGCAACGGTTCCGCCTGCTTTCCACTTTGCCATGTGTTCTTCCATCTCCTGAATCGGCTCAATCGTTTGTTGGTTAAACGATTTGATTGAAATGTCACGCTGATCGGTGCTGCCAGTTGCCTTCTCTTGAATGTCTCCTGTTTGGCAACAGGGTGTTGTGACCCCAGCCGTCAACGGTATGTCTTCGTCTTTAAGCTTGTTCTGTTCAAGCTGGAAGGAAGTGTTTTGTGCATTCCATGCAGTCAAGGCTTGAAGATGTGCAATTGCGCTTGAGGCCTGGTTGTTCAATGCGATGAACTTGCATGGGATGATGTGTCACATCTTCTTCTTGCAACCTCATGCATCTGATGCTTGGCAAAAATTGCGACATTATAATGAAATGAGTCAATCAATGCTTTGTATGCTTGAGGAGATTTCAAAAGTAGGCCTTTGTATTGAGATGGACTGCTTCAGACTTCAGTAAATCTTCAATCGACCACCATCGGATTTCAGAGTGTTGTGTGTCCATCTTGATCTCTTGTTTGCAGGGTAGTTTTATTTCGTAGCCAAGGACTACATAGTGCGTCGTGATGCCTTGCTTCGCATCAAAGTTGTCGTCGTACATGTGATCATAAGCGCCGAGTAATCTGGCATCCTTGATGGAGATCTCGATTCCGAGTTCATTCGAGGCAATCCTTTTCATGGCCTGAGCTAAGGTTTCATTTTTTCGAATGCGGCCGCCAGGAACAAACCAAAAACCGCGGGCTGGATTGTTATTCCGATAACCAAGCAATGCTCTGTTATTGCTGTCTTTGATAATCAGATCGATTGACACCAGCGGGGTTTTGTCGATGATATCAAGGAAATCATCCTTCTCTAGATAATTGCAGTGAGATGATTGAGTCATGTTTTTAAACCATTGACGAGTACTATTGTATTAACGTTTTCTGTTTCTGAAGGTTAGGGGCGTTGCATTTTGATGATTCATTTTTCTTTGTATGCAATCATTTTGGCTTGGGTCTATGGTTTTTTTGGACTGATTGGGGCCTAACGCTGGCCATCACCTGGCCGCAGAGAGCTGTAGGAAGAGGCAACCAGAGGGCACAGTGAATCTGCGGTGGCGGGTCAGGTGAATGGCCGTGTTAGCCCGCACCTGTAACTCGGACCTTGGCTATGGTTGTACCACCACTTCGCTCTTGCTGGAATATCTGGACAAGACCTTGCTTCGCCAAAGAATTAAGTCTTGCATATGAGTGATTTATCTCATAGTTCTGGCTCCCAAGGTAGTTTACGACAAAGTATCTTAAGCCAATTGCTCCATCCTCCGATGGATGGCTTTCGAGGAACTCGGAGAGTTGGCCTAGAATCTCTTCCTCAAATTGAACAGGCCGCATAGCCTTAAGTGTATCTTCTTCTTGCGCGGTAGCCTGCTCAGACTTTGACTCTTCACTAATCTGGATTATCTCGTCGATGGCCTCTTGGCTAACTGGGGTATTTGCGGCCGCAGCGACCTGCTCCATAAACTTGTCAACCGTGTACATCCAGAAGTCAGTTGATGATTCGTTTATGAACTCGTCACGTAGTTCCGTACGTGGGCCGATGGTTCTACCAGATTGCTCGAGCCACCAGTCTTCTTTCCGATCGTCAGTTATGAATATAATTGGGACAGTCCATGCCTTGGCCTTGGCAATAAGTTGTCGCCAAATTATCAGGTCCCCATACTTTCTGTATGGATCGCCAGACGCGTCCTTCTTACCATCCTTGTAACCTGGTGGGATTTCATGCTGAAAACGGTGGTTACCATCAGTCGCAATATCCTTGAGCTCGGTCTCGCTGAATTCGGTTCCTGTCGATCCATCGAACAATGACGCGACAAACTCGAGAACCTCGTCGTTATTCAGGCGGTTTAGCAGAGCTGCTTTCTGATCTTCAAGCTGATTAATCAGTTTCGGTGTTAGTTCACTCAGATCCTGTAACTCTCGTCCAAAGACAAATGGGTGCTTCTTTGTGTTTGTGAGACTACGCGTAATATCGCTGAGCGTTGTGATCGCTTTCGTATACTCTCCCGCTTGGCCCGCTGTAACGCCAAGGCGATTCTTAAGAAACTCTCGTGCTGCTTGATGTGGAAGGAAAAGCCTGTCTTTGACAGACGTTAAGGCCTGCTCAAGCGCTTGCCGAGTATGGGGAGAATAGCGATACAAGTGAAGGAGGACATTAGCGTCTACCGCAAACAGGCATCTAGTCCATAACGAGTTGAATTCGTCCTCGGTTGGTCGGAAGTGCCCTGGAAATGCCTGTTTCATCTGTTCATGCTTGAAATGGGGCTAACTATTTATTGGACGGTTCCGATAACCACCTCTGAGCAGCACTTGCTTTCCGTGAACCACGAAGCCTTCATGGTCTGGCGCTGCTCAGATCGCTTTGATGGCATAGCTTCTGAAGAATCCTGCCACGATGCTAGCCATGGTTCACGGGTCCGATAACCCGCCCTGCTGTGCTGAGTCCTTTTGGCGGCTGCTGATTGACCTTTCCATGGGGTTGACTCATTTCGAATGGCGAACAGCATTTCGGATACATGAGCCGTCACGAGACTTATGACCACCTTGGGGCTGCTTTCTAGTGCAGAATGCTAATGCGGGGTAAAAGATTGCCGGCAATAAATGTATATCGACCAAATCGATGCATTTTTTTGTTGTTGAACAGCACTAATCAATGTCCGCGGGGCTGCGTACACCGAGGGGGCCTGAATTCAGGACGTGGGTATAGATCATGGTGGTGCTCACGTCCTTATGACCGAGCAGTTCCTGAATCGTGCGTATGTCCTGCCCTCGCTCCAACAGGTGCGTTGCAAATGAGTGCCGGAAGGTGTGGCAGCTGGCTGCCTTGGTGATGCCAGCTGCTGCCACAGCGCGTTTCACCGCTTTTTGCACCACGCTGGGATCCAGATGATGCCGCCCCTGGCAGCCGTTGCTGTTATCGGTCCAAAGATGCTGTTGCGGAAACACCCACTGCCAGCCCCATTCGCGCTCGGCACTGGGGTATTTGCGACCTAATGCATAGGGCATCAGCACCCTTCCCCAGCCGCCCTCCAGATCACGCTGGTGCACCTGGCGAACATCAATCAGATGCTGTTCCAGGGCAGGAATCAGACTTTGTGGCAAAAGCGTCAGACGATCCTTCCCTCCTTTGCCATCCCGCACGCAGAGCTCTCGCCGCTCGATGTCGATGTCTTTAACGCGCAGCCTCAAGGCCTCCACCAAGCGCAACCCACTGCCGTAAAGCAATCCCACCACCAGTGCTGGTGAACCCTCCAGTTGCTCTCGCACGGCACGCACTTCCGCCACACTCAAAACCACAGGCAGACGTTTCCGTGTTCGAGCCCGGACGACGGAATCCAGCACCAAGGGTTGCCCCAGCAGTTCGCGATACAGAAACAGCACTGCGGCTAAAGCCTGGTTCTGAGTGGACGCACTCACCTGCTCGGTCGTGGCGAGATGGCTCAGAAAGGTGTTCACCTCATCACGGCCCATCTCCCTTGGATGCCGTAAGCGGTGAAAGCGCAGAAAACGTCTGATCCACTGCGTATAAGTGCTCACCGTGCGTCGGGCGTAATGGCGCACTTGGAGTTCCTGCCGGTAGCGCTCAATCAGCCTTGGCGATCGCTCTGAACCGCTCATGCATGCTCTTCTGGGTCCTGTTTGAGGGTTCCCCGCTCAGAGCCGAAGCCACTCAGTTCATCACTTTGTGGCGATGCCATCCACGGACATGGGAATTGATTCAGGCGAAATCCACACCGGTGCGCTAACGAAACCCACCAGTCTTTTGATTGGCTGATCGCTGAGCATCGGCTCTGGAATGTTCCCAGTGACGTGTTCAACCAAAGCTTGTCGTTTCGCGAAGGCGGTCATTGAGAACATGCTGAGCGGGTCGGCCGGGCATGAAAGATTTCAACTACTGCATGGATCCGCTGCGTCTCGACGATTGAAATTTGCAGGATCACAACGAGATGAGCCAGAAAGCGTCGCGCCTCGGCACCCTATGGGCCATCGGTACAGGATTCAGGCGGACCGCAGAAGCTGCTGCGAGTTCAGCTTTTTCTGTGCAAGTTGCCAATAGCTGATCACACCTAGGTCCACACCCGAGTCCAAGGAACGATTCCGGCAGTTCTCAACTACTCCATGGTGCTGCTCTGGCCATCTGCGAGTTGAACCTCATGTTGTGGTCGTGTGGCAGGGAGATCAGTTCAGGCTCACAACAACCAGTGCTCGTCCCAACAGGCCTCGAAGATGTGGTCTTAACCTCGCTCCTTCCATTCCCGAGAAGCTTCAAGTTGTGACTGCATGGCGATGAGCAGGGTGATCAATTTCCACCGTGGCGTGATGGCTCTGCTTTGGTTGGCACCTCTGGTCGGTGCGGCGGAGAACCGCTCCTGCTGGCCCCTTCTGCTGCTGCTTCTGCCTCTGATGTGCGGTGGGCTTCCGCGTTTGCAGCGAGTTGCTCATCGGCGCAAGCAGCGTGCGCTGGCAATTGTGTTCTTGGTGATCATTGACCTTGGCTTGCGACCGGTGGGCGGCCTTTTGGGACCGGGAGGTTGGTATCTGCTGCTGGCCCTGGCGGCTGTTCTCCTCACGTTGTTGCGCTTCAGCGACCTACGGGGACATGGCAGTTCAGGTCACGACAGTCGTTGAACGTGTGTCCTTGTGGTGAGTCGCATTCAGATGACGGCCAATTGGTTCAGGAATTCAGGCAATCGTCTTCCCGTGAAGAGTGCGGGAGTCTTTGAGACAAAGTTTGAAGCAATTCGCATTCCTTGTCTGACCCGGTGGCAGGAGTCGTCATCCCTGCCGCAAGTTCTGCGCCTGCACCTCCCGAAGCTCTGCCAACTGTGTACTTGAGATGCCATGGATTTCGCGCGACCCATCAGAGATCAGTCCAGGCCACACCCGCCAAAGACATCTCTGGAATGGTTGTCTGCAGGTGCAGAACGGCACCGGCTTTCATCAACTTGTCTACTGCAGGGTGATTGCTGCTGGCCACGTTGGCCTTCAAGATTTTTGAGCCTGCTGTCGTGAGCCAGCCCTTAACGTCATACTCATCTTTCAGCACCACTGTGATTCCTTCCAGTGGACGAGCGGTTCTGTTTTGATCTCTTTCTTCAGACTCTTTGGCTGCCTTTCGTGCTGAGTCAACGTGTGTATAGGTGCGAGCATTGATGAGTGGCTCACTATGGCTGTAGCGCTCGACCTGAGCCTCAAGAACCTCAACTGGCGAAAGCTCACGACGTTGAAAATGCTCGAGAAGATCAGATGTTGATGCGTCAATCAATCCACCTCTATCAAGAGAGAGGGGCCTGGCAACTGCAGAATTCGATCCAGCTAATGCAGGGGTGAAATCACGCAGCAGCAGTGCCGTGCATGCCCCAAGGCTTCCTGCAATTATCTGCAATAATGTCTTATGCCTGACGACATGCAAGATCAATTTTTAAATCCCACCTTGGCATCCCTCTCAGGAAAAGGGACTGAGGCTTGTGCCCTGTGGGCATCCGCTCCACAATCAGCAGAGATGAATCTGATGAGCGATGCCGAACGTCGAAACTGTTGAGCGTCAAACGATGGATCCAGCAGTCTGATCTCTTGCTCGTATCGAACGCCTCACAGATGTTATTTATGGCCTTAGTTTTCTGTTGATTTTGCTGCAGATCGACCGACCTGATTCGGCCGTGTTGCTCTCTTCTGAATCCATTAATCGCTATCTCAATGATCAGTTGCCATCGCTCGGAATTTATCTTACAACTTTTGACTTAGTGGGCTTTTATTGGCAATCGCACCTCTTCATGGCGAGCCGTTTCGTGCGCTCCGATGCAACGCACCGATGGTTGCAATTGGGTGGTCTGATGGGGGTGGCATTGCTTCCCTTTGTGAATGACCTTCTGGAATTAATGCCATTGCAGTCATCGATCCAGGTGGCTTACAGCCTGGTTCTGATCCAGATCGGCTTCTTCGATCTTCTGACTCTTGTGCATGGATGGCGTCGACCCGAGTTGTTGGCTGAACCATTGCAGGTCCAGCATCGATGGCATCTGTTGTTTGAACTGGCTCTTGAGCCAGGGGTTTGCCTGTTGAGTGTTGGTGCGTCTCTCCTCCTGTCTCTCGCTTGGTGGGAATGGACGTTTCTGATGCTTTTGCCGGGGTATGGTCTGCTTTGGTGGATGGATCAGAAAGCGCTCAAAACTCCGCAGATTGAGGACCAGAGCGAATCAATCAGTCCAAAGTGATTTGATATTGCAAGATGAAAGCTACTCATCTTTCAGCTCTCATGGAAGGTCATTCACCCAAAATATCAGGAATCTTCGAGAGGAAAAGCGCTTGTTCATCCATTGATCTGCTTGCTTTCCTTCTCTTGGGAAAAGTATCAAAATATCGTCAAAAGTTCCTTGATGCTGGGGTGGTATTAATGAATATCTGCGATCAAGCATAGTGCCGGCATGAAAATTTCGATTGGATTAATTCGCCTTCTTCTATCAACCTGGCCAGCCTCGAAGTGAGTTATTCAGGCAACGATGGGACTGCACAGGTTCTTAAGCAATCAATGAATCCTCTGGTTTGACCGCAACTTGTTGATCAGAAAAGACAGGCAAACGCCGATGAGCAGGCCGACAACGTTGGCCATGAAATCCGTCCATTCACCGTAGCGATTGACCTGAGGCTGAATCAGTTCAATCAGACCGCTGTAAAGTGCAAAACAGAGGATGATCAATGGCCAGTGCTTTGGCCTTCGCAGTGCCGTCGGCAAAGCAAGCACTGCGTAGGCAATCAAATGATGGGTTTTATCGGAGCCCGGAGCTTCTGGAAGAGTGCTGAGTGGGTTCAGCGATAGAGCGGTGATGCATCCAAGCAGGATGATGCTGAGACTGAGCCAGTGGCGATGGATGAATGCTGTCATGATCTTCCGTGCCCTTGATCATCCATGGATCTGGATCGATGGAGGAGCATCAGTCGGATCAGGATTGTTGAGATAGAGCAAAGGTCAGGATCTCAGCCTTTTTGCCCTTCTTCCCTTCGCTGGAAATCACAAGGTCCCCGAAAGTCAGAAATGTAATGCCTTCAGGTTGCATGAACTGATCCTTGTCTAGTCGTAAGGCTTCTTTGAAGCAACCATCCATGCCGTAACAGACAATCATTTTTTCTCCCTTGGTGCCAATCACGTAAAGATCATTGGATCGAGGGTGAATGGCAATGCCGGAAGGGTTGAATGTCTCCTCTGGGTCATCAAGAAAATTACGACTGTCGATGATGTAGGCCGGTGCAGGATCCATCTGCATTGTTTGAAGATCAAAGGTATAGATGCCTCGCGTTGGATCATCTCTGGTTGAGGGCCCTTTGCAGGCGATCAATAATCGATTCCGTCTGGCGTCATGGCATAAGCCCTCTGGGTCTTGATTCTTGTCCAGCGCTAAATCATAGCTTTCAAAGTGTGCATGATTGGATTGGAAATCAATCACTTGATAGATCGCTGGTTGTTTGCCTGACTTCAGCACATAGGCAGTCGTTCCAATCACGGCAAGATCTTCTGAATCACCGTCGTCATGCTTGGTAAGTTCAGTGATAGTTGCAGAAGCCAAATCAAAGAGATGGATCTGAACCGCCTCGTCCTGAACAAAGGCAAGGCAGTTGTTGCCATCAAGAGGGGATAGTCCTGAAATTTCCTTGTATGGCTCTGGTAGCGAATAACTGTTGTCTGGATGGTTGAGGTCGTAGGGGAACAAAGTCATGGCAGCTTGTTCACCACAGCACCGGGAAGAGAAGAATCTGAGCCACCATTCCGAGATTCAGAAAGACAACGGCAGTGAAATGCCACCATTGATTAAAGCTTGACTCTGCAAGAATCCCTTCAATCATGCCTCCAAGCATCAGCAGCAATGGTGCCAGCGCCGCCAACGCACGAGGCAGACCTTCGGTGATAAGGGGATCGCCAAGCAGTGCGAAATAGGCGATGAAGTTAACAATGGCGTTGGCAATGAAGACGAACAGAATTGAGATGGCCAGCGGAAAAACCGGTTGCCCGTTAACGGAGAAGGTGGCCTTGGGGTTCTGCGGACCAATGAAAGCAACCAGTCCACTCAAGACAGCAAATGTGATGGTGATGGCGTTGAAACCGAAGACGGCCAGCGAGAAGGCCAGTAAACCAAGCCCTTGCAGCACAAACAGAAGCTTGTAGGCCACCTCGCGCAGCCATTCGTTGTTGTAGTGATCAACCGCAAAATCACTATCCAGTGGATTCTTGAAGAAGGCCACTTGCCAGCCTTCGTATTCATGCATGGTGATTCCCATCAGGCCGCCGAAGGTCTGAATCAGTGGGCTGAGCAGCAGTAAAAACACGCGTAAGTCGCTGCCACCCAGAAGTGGCCTGAGATCTCCACTGTGTTGAAAAATCAGGAAGGAAAGAATGAAGGTTGGAATAAAGGGAAGCCAGTGCACCAGCTCCACTAAGTTCAAGATCCAGACCTTGGCAAAGCGATCCAAATTGTGGGTCACCAAGGAGGCCTTTGGTGCCGGTTTCTGCCATTCCCATCCTGGGCTTGGGTAATAGCCAAGACTCGGATCCGTGTTGTCGGTGATGCGATCGGATGTCATTTCATCAGCTCCATCAAAAGGTGTGCAAACAACAAGTGCGCAGCGAGCCTTATGCCTACCGACTCTGTCTTAGCAAGCAGCTCTGTTGACAGCCACAGTCGATACGAGGGTTTGCAGGCGAACCGCCCATGAGGCTTCACGGTTTCACCGCATCGTGGTGAGCTGTTGCGGCAAGCTGCTTCGCGGACAACTGAATCAACACTCACTTGTCCACGGAGCAGAGCACATGATTGATTGGGCGCTCCGGATCAGGCGTGAAGACCTAGATAGAGAATCACCAGATCATCATTACTGGTATTGGAGAGTCGATGCTGTTCATGGGGTTCGATGGCGATGCATGAACCAGTCGGACATTCAAAATTCTTCCCATCAACAGTTACTTGTGCAGAACCAGAAGAGATATAGAAGATTTCCGTCATGTCTTGATGATGGTGCATTTCTGCTGTTTCGCCAGGTGGGAATACAGCGTGAGAAAGATACACCAAGTGATCGATAGTATTTGGTGAAAGCAATACCTTCTTGCGGATGTTTTGATTGTGTGAGACGCCTGCATCCTGCAGGTCTGCGAGATTGGCCAAATACATGGCAACCTTCAAATCAATAGACATTAGCGATGGTGGCATCAAACCCTGTTAATGGGCTCAGGCAACACAATGTTTTCCTGTGATTGAATCTGAATCACTTGTGATTCACGCTTGTCTGAATGCATGGAGCGCTGCTGACGTCCGATTCCAAGGCGACGTCTGGTCAACTCCAGGATTGGAATGATTCAGCTTGGCAGCGCCGGGCTTTCATGTTGTGCTCCACGGCATCAGCGACGTCAATGTCCATTGACGACCATCGGCATCGCTTCGTTCTCAGCTGCCGACTCTTTCAGCAACGCTCTGCTGGCTAACAGGCTGAGAGAGAACAGCTCAGCCATCCAAGCTGCGCGGACGCCGGCTGAGCGGCTCCCGTGTTGATGGGATTGAATCCTCGCAGCATCGATTGAGCGGCTGTGCGGCCATCCGCTGCGCCTGCTGCTCAGCCGCCCGGAAGGGATGATCACCGCCGCTCAGCTGACGGCAGCCGCACTGGAGGCGATCCTTTCGGACCGTGACGGACCACCGCAGAAACCGGAGGGAATTGCCATTTTTGCTGCCGCGCCCACCGACTGATAAGCAGCTGTAAACAGGGTTTTGATCCACCGAATCAAATCATCTTTCCACAGGTTTTCCACAGATTCGACAGGGCTCGATTCAGGCCTGCCAGCCCCTACCGGACATTCCGGGGAAAACGAGCCCTCCACTTGACAGGTGGATCTCGCGTCCTTCGAGGTCGTATTCCACGACACATGCATGGCGATTAAACCCAGTGAGGGCCTTGATTCTTCACGGAGCACGTCGCTTAGGCGGACTGAATCCGCTTTTTGACAGCACTGCAAGCGCCATGGCCTGATGAATGGGTTGACAGCCGTGGGGCGAGTTGAACGAGACACCCGATCTGATGCCGATTCACATGAGTGTGGAAAACCAGTTGCCGGAGGATCTGTATCGCGCCATGGGGGGGTTTATCGCTGAGCATCCGCAGTGGGACCAATACCGCCTCGTCCAGGCCGCCATTGCAGGTTTTCTCTTTCAGCAGGGCTGCAAGGAGCGCACCGTCGTGCAGCACTACCTCGGAGGTCTGTTTCGCAAGCAGGCCTGCACCCCCGATGGTCTGCATTCGTAGGGCACTGCAGCACTTCCTTGGCAAACGGCTCACTCACCGTTTCCTTGGTGCTCTTGAGCAAGGCTTCGCGGGAGCCATCCAGCATCTGACCGCTCAACGAACGGAACTGGGTGAGCAGATCCGCGCGGGCCTGCTCGAGGAACTGGGTCTGGCTTTCCTGGCTGCGCAGCTTCTCGGCCACCTCCGCCATCGACGCCGTGAGCGTTTCTTTCTCACGACGCAGCTGATCCATCGCGGCCAGTGCACTGTCATGACCGGCCTTGAGCGCATCGCGCTCCTGGCTCACCCTCTCCAGTTGCGTGCGGCGAATCGCCGCCTGCTCGCTCGCCTGTTGGGCTTGCTGCTGTGCTGCCCGGAGCTCTGAGCCTTGCTCCTCCAGTTGCTGGCTGAATTGCGCCAGCCCCTGATCGGCTTTCAGGAGGCGTTCCTCCAACAGCCCGATCTCACCGGAGCCATCACCGCTTCTGCTGCGGCCGAACACCCGGCTGAGGATGAAGCCGGCAATCAACCCGGCAAGGACGCCGGTGATGAACAGAAGGGTGGGAGCCATCGCACAGAGGAGCCATTCCCTTCAGGTTGCATCGATGGGCAGGCTTTGGGATCCCTCATCCGGGGGAGACCTCAATGAGAATTCCCGAAGAACTGCAAAGGCCTTTTTCCATCTCCCTCGATTGAGGGATCCGCGTAATGAGCTTCATCCCTCACTTGAGGGAGAAAGAGATCATGCGAAGGCAATCCCACACCCGCTGTGGCGATGCTTTCCCATGGAACAGCCCGGGCATGAATCAAACAGACCCTCAGGCAAACCCCGCCCATGCTCATCGCTAGCGTTGACAGCAATGACTGCGCTGCTGGCAACTTCAGATCCATGGCCACCCTCGACGACGCCATGGAGGAAGAGGTGCGCCAGATCCTCCACCAGGTGATGAAACCGGCTGAACCAGCAGCAACCAGCGAGGGGCTGAGCTCTCGCATTCACAACCACTTCGCCCGGCTCGGAGGCGCCGAATTGGAGTTGCCATCACGGAGCGACACCCCTGCAACGCCTGATCTCATGAACGCCCATCCACGCATGAGCCTTCAGCAGCCTGAACAACAAAACAGCCGATTCAACCGATACTGAGGTCAACGCCATGGCGTAATGAACAGTGCTGCTGCCACGACAATTCGCCAGCGACTGGAAGCGCTGAAACCTCAGGTTCTTGAGGTGGCGAGACGTTATGGCGCCTCGAACTTGAGGATCTATGGCTCAATCGCCACAGGCAAAGAGCACCAGGCCAGCGATCTCGATCTGTTGATTGATCTCCCCAAAGGCCAGTCTTTATTGGGCTTGATCAGCCTTCGGCAGGAGCTTGAGGATCTCCTGGGCTGTCCAGTGGATGTGACGGAAGCGGAGAACCTTCACCCACTGATCCGCAGCCAGATCCTGGAGCAAGCTCTGGCCTTGTGACCAAGCGCATCGCTGAATACACCGCAGGAGGTGAGCAGGAATTCCTGGCTTCACGGCTGATCCAGGACGGTGGGTCCGCAATCTTGAGGTGATCGGAGAAGCCACAAAAAACCTCAGCACTGAGTTGCGGGAGGCCAACCCTGCAATCCCCTGGAGGCAGATTGCAGGCATGCGTGATGTGCTCATTCACGACTACCTCAAAGTGAACCTTTCCCGTGTCTGGCTCACCGTCTCCATCGATCTTCCCGATCTGAGAACAACAGTCACACGGCTCCTTAATCAGGCTTGGGACTGATCAATTCCTGCGTCCTCGGCATCGACGCCGCCTGGACGGCCCATCAGCCCAGCGGCATTGCCCTGGTGCAGAACACAGCGACAGGGTGGAGCTGCATGGCCGTCGCCCCCAGCTACGAAGCGTTCATCGACCAGGCATCAGGACAAACCTGGGATCCAGAGCAGAAGGCCACCGGCAGCAGACCCGATCCAGCAGCACTGCTCGAGGCCTCCAAACAGCTCGCTGGTGCAGAGCTGAGCTGCGTGTCGGTCGACATGCCCCTGGCCACCACTCCAATCACCAGCCGACGGGCGGCGGACACCGCCATCTCCAGCCGGTTCGGGCCAAAGGGCTGCGCTGTTCACAGCCCCTCGGCCGAACGCCCCGGCGCCATTGCTGATCAACTGCGCGCCGACTTCGAAGCCCTTGGCGTTCCCCTTCACACCAGTAGCGGCGATCCGGCAGCCCCTGCTGTGATCGAGTGTTATCCCCATGTGGCCCTGCTGGCCTTGCTCAAGCGGGACTACCGCATGCCATACAAAGTGAGCCGCTCAGCTCAGTACTGGAAGGCTGAGAAGCTGACGCGCAGCGAGCGGATTGAACGGCTGCTCGAGCAATTCCAAGCCATCAAAGCCAGCCTCGATGAACACATCCACGGCATCCCGGAGTTCATTCCCGAGCCATCCGAGGTAACAAAGCTGGCATCACTCAAATCGGTGGAAGACAGGCTCGATGGCCTGATCTGCGCCTGGATCGGGATCGAACACTTCGAAGGTCGCACCGTTGGCCTGGGGGATCACACCGCCGCGATCTGGGTGCCGGCATCCCTGCAGTCCGGTATTCCCCTCACCCCTTGATCTCGATTGCCGTGGGGAAGGGGATCACGATCTCCGCAACCGCCAGCTCCCGCAACAGCTCACGGTTGATCCAGTCGATCGAATCCTTGAACTGAATGAAGCTGAGCCCTTCAGAGAAGAGATGGCATTTGAAGTCGTAACTGAACTCTCCGATGACGAGCAGCCGGCAGGCCTTGAGCTCGAAACCCGGCGTGCGATCAATGATCCCCTGCACCAGAGCTGGGATCGCTGCCAGCTGCTGATCGGTGGTGTCGTACGACACCGAGAGCACGAAATGGGAGAGATCCACCCGATAGATCAGCTGATTCAACGCGAGCGTCAGCGACTCCTGCAGATCGATGTGGTCGCGCCAGTTCACGACGTGAATCAGGCCGATGCAGCGCAGCCGCTGCGGTGCACCCGGCTCCAGCTCAACGGTGAGGCATGGATTGATCAGGTCGGTCCGCTCATCGGCGTAGCGGCGGGCAAGCGCCAGCAGATCGGCGATCTGATCAGGGCTGAACGGCGACTCCGCATCCAGCTCCAGGTTCAGCTCCAGGCCCTGCAGCTGCGAAGCGCCGGGGACAGGTCCATGGCGCGAGAGGTTGTTGACGATGCAGTCCTCCGCCACTGCATTCGGGATCGTGATCCGGCCGGTGACCGTTTCGATCTCCACCGAACGCAGGCCGATCTTGGTGAGGAAGCCCCGCTTGTCGCCGATCTCGCAGAACTCCCCCACCCGCAGCGGCCGATCGGTCTGCAGCGACAGGCCGGCGAACAGGTTGCTGAGCAGCTTCGAGGCGCCGAGGCCGATCGCCAGGCCGGGCACCGTGGAGAGGGCGAGCACCAGGGTGGGTGAGAGGCCCAGCTGCAGCAGCAGCTTGTAGATCAGGGCAACAGCCACCACCCCCGACACGATCCGGCAGGTGGGCATCACCCGGTTGCTGGTGCGCGAGAGGCGCCAGACGTCCTCACTGCCCGAGAGCCGCACCAGACCTTCCGACACCGAACGCCCCAGAGCTTCAAAAAACAGAAACACCAGCAGCACGAACAGGCTGAAGTAGGCGACTTCGAACAGCACCGTGAGCACCACCAGGGGCATGCCGGTGTAGTTGAGGTAGTCGTCCACGAACAACTCAGCGGCCTTGGTGGCGATCACCATCGGCAGCACCAGCACCACGCGCTTCCAGGCCAGCGAATCACGCATCCAGACCAACGCCGCATCCGTGGAGACAGTGCGGAACGAACGGATCAGCTGCCGGAACAGCAGCCCCAGCAACGCCAGCAGCAGGCCGATCGCCAGCACCGACAGCACCAGCCGGAACAGGGTCTGGCCGAACAGCACCTCCGTTTCCAGGCCGGCGCGAAGGCCAGCGGGAAGATTCAGGTACCACTTGGGCGGAAACAACCGGCCGGGAGTGTGGATGAAATCGGCGTAGAAAGTGCGGGTGAAAAAGGCCTGATCAGCGAGATCCTCCACCTGACGGCTCACCTGGGCGTACATGGCCGAGGCATTCGCCACCGTGGCCGCTGAAAAGTAGAAATTGCTGTTGCCCGGATCCTTCGCCAGCTGGCTGGTGAGCACGATCGAAGATCCCGGCAGCGTCCAGGCCTCGGTGTCTTTGGAGCGCTTGTCGTTCAGCGCCTTCATGGCACCGGCATCGGGGATGGTGATCACCTGCCGGCTGCTGTTGAAGACGAAATCGAGAACGTGCTTGAGCTGAATCGCGGCTTCATCCTTGAGGTACGGGCGCACGCCGAGCGGGAAGAGCGATCCATCCAGCGACGCCACCGCCGCATCGAAGAGCACCTCCACCTCCGCCATCTCAGCTCGGGCCTGGCGGTTCCAGAACAGGCCGCGATCGTTGAGGTGCGATGACTCCACGTCTTCGATCAGCTGCCCCACATCGGCCATCACGGCGTAGAAGTTGAGCAGGGTGTTTTGCGGTGAGTCCCCCACCACCTGCCCCAGGGGGGTGTGGCGCCAGAGATCAGCGCGCCGCTCCAGCTCGGCATGGAACGGCTGCTGCGCCAGCGGAATCACCGGCTGGGCACTGGCATAGCGCTGATCCAGGAGTTGATGCTCCCGGTTTTGAGAACCGGACCAGAGCGGCAACCCGGAGAGCAAACACACACTCAGCAGGCCGGCCAGAAAAGCAACGATCCGCTTGCCTCTGCGCACGCCCGCCATCGCCGTATCGATGGACTGACGCTAGCCAGAGCCTGCAGGACAAACTGCAACAACACCGCATCGACGCGGCCGCCGCACCGCTGCGAGCCACTCCATACAGTGATGACAAGCAGTGCCATGCGAGATGACGGCAGCTGACGGGCTCAGCCCACTCCCCGGCCGCACGGGACTGTTCATCGGCATCCGGGAATCCCTTGCCTACCTGAGGGACCCCGATCGCTTCATCGCCGAGCGCACCGAGCGCTATGGACCGGTGTTCGGAACCACGTTGTTCCTCAGGCCCACCGCCGTGGTCGGCGGCATTCAGGCCGTGGAGAACTTTCTCGAACAGGAGCGTTCCATCTCAGAGAGCTCCCTCCCGGCGGCCTTCACAGCCCTGCACACCCCCTACGGCGCCCTCAACCAGAACGGTTCGCGGCATCGCTCCACCCGCTCCGGCTATGCCCCGCTGTTCACCGGCAGCGCCTTCGCAGGCTTTCTGCCCCTGATCAATCAGCGGATCACCGCGTTCGTCGCCGCGACAGCACAACAGAGCAGCACCGCTATCGCCCGTGACTGCAAACGGCTCTGCCTGGATCTCTTCGCCGAGATCTTCGCTGGTGATTCACTCACCACCGAAGAGGCCGAGGCTTTCACCACGTACAACGACGCGCTTCTCAGTCTCAGCACTGCCCTTCCATCGTTCAGACGCGGAGAAGCGGCCCTCGCCAGGTTGCAGGGCGGAATGACCCAGCGGCTCGCGCGATTCCGCAGCGGAGACCTGCAGGGCAGTGCCTTCGCCGTGTTCAGCAGGAATCGCGACGAAACCGGACAACGCTGGAGCGGTGAGCGTATCGTCACCGCCACCGTGCTGCTGATCTGGGGTGCCTACATCGAGGTGGCCTCACTGATGAGCTGCAGCCTGATCCTCTGCCAAGAGCGCCCGGAGGTGCGGCAGCGGATTCTCACGGAGGCGGAGCGGCAGGGTCTGGATGGCCAAGACCTGCCTGGCGCCCTGGACGCCTGGGATCTGCCCTACGTGCAGGGTGTGCTGCGGGAGTCTCTGCGCCTGATGCCTCCCGGCGGCGGCGGCTTCCGGCTGACCTCCACTGACATCGCGATTGCAGGATTCCGGATTCCCGCCGGCACCGTTGTCACCGCCGATCCCAGGATCGGCAACAGGCTGGCGTCGTTGTTCCCGGAGCCCGAGCGCTTTGAGCCCGAGCGCTGGGTTGCCCCCGCCGCCACGAGGCAGGAAGGCAGCCGTTGCCCCGTGGCAGGCACCGCCCTTCGTCTGCCTAAGGGCGCTTGGTTCCCCGGAGGCACCGGCAACCACGGCTGCCCTGGCTTACCCCTCGCAGAGCTATGCAGCAGGATCTTTCTGGTGCGCTGGATGCAGGCAATCAGGAGCTGGCATCCAGCGGACGGCACCCCTGCTGCGGTGCCCTATTCCCTGATCCCAATCCGGATTCCAACCGATGACTACCAGCTGAACGTTGAACCGGTCGACTGATGGCGACATGCGAACCAGGGAAGCCAGAAGCCAACGGATTGATCCGCAGCCAACCGCTCCACGGCACAGCGGCATGCCGATGGAAGCAGATCGGCGATCGGATCGAAGCAGAAAGAAGACTCAGCATCCGGTGCCAGGTTCAGCTCCAGGCTCTGCAGCTGGGATGAGCCGGCGGGTGGGCACATCAGCCATCGCCCAATGGATGGGCCGGCGCTAGCCAGAGGTAGAAACCTCCCCACTGTGGCCGCTGTGCACTGCACCCAAGCATTGCCGTGAGCATCCCCCGGCTGCAACACCTATGGATCCAGGCCCACCAGCGGCTGCTGCAGGGGCTGGCCCTGGTGCTGCCCTTTCCCCGATCCAAGCTGCTGGTCGGTGCCGGCAGCAGCCGTCAGATGGCCAACGAGCTCCGCAGCCGGGGCTGGCGCCACCCGCTGCTGGTGACCGACCGAACGCTGATGCAGCTGGAGCTGCCTCGGCCCCTGCAGGACGCACTGGATGCAGCGGGGATGTCCTATGCCCTCTACGACCGGGTGCCCGAGAACCCATCCCTGACAAGCGTCGAGGCGGGTCTTCAGCACTTCCGCAGCCAGGGTTGCGACAGCCTGATCGCCGTCGGGGGTGGGTCCGTGATCGACTGCGCCAAGGGCATCGCCGCCCGGGCCGGCAATCCCTGGTTGCCCCTGAGCCGGATGGAGGGCCTGTTCCGGGTGCTGCTGCCGCCCCGTCCCCTGGCCTGCATTCCCACCACCGCCGGCTCCGGCTCAGAGGCCTCGATCGCTGCGGTGTTCACCGATCCGCACGCCAACCGCAAACTGGCGATCGCCGATCTCAAGCTGATCCCCCGGGTTGTTGCCATCGATCCGCTGCTGATGCTGGGGCTGCCACCGGCCGTGACCGCCGCCGGCGGCATGGACGCCCTCACCCATGCGGTGGAGTCGTACATCGGCCGCGGCGGCACCCCCTTCAGCCGCCGCAAGGCCATTGCGGCTCTGCGGCGCATCGCCGTCTGGCTGCCCCACGCCTACCGCCGGGGAGACGATCAGGCAGCCCGGCTGCAGATGGCACTCGCCGCCAACGACGCCGGCCAGGCCTTCAGCCGCACCAACGTGGGCTACGCCCACGCCATCGCCCATGGGCTCGGCTGCCATTACGGCATCCCCCACGGCCTCGCCAATGCCATGGCCCTGCCCTTTGTGTTGCGCTGGTCGAAACCGGCCTGCATAGAGCAACTCGCCTCCCTCGCCAGGGCCCTTGAGCTGGGCGGCACCGACGAGACCGCGCCATTGCTGGCGGAGCGGTTCATCGCCTGGATCGAGGCGCTCAACCGGCAGCTGGGCATCCCTGCCACCGCGGCATCGCTGCGCAGCGGCGACATCCCGGCGATCAGCCGTAGCGTGCTCCAGGAAGCCCATCCCGGCTATCCAGTGCCTCGCCTGCTGGATCAGGCCAGCTGCGAAGCCCTGCTGCGGCGCTTGCTGCCTGCAGCCGCCATCATCGAGGCCGCAACCGATCAGCACTGATGGCACCAGCCAGCGGCTCCAGGCCACCTCTGCTGCTGATTCACCCCATCGGCGTGGGGCTGTCTTCCCGCTTCTGGGACCGTTTCATCCGGCGCTGGCAGAACGATGACCCTGAAGCTGAACTGCTGGCACCGGATCTGATCGGCTGCGGTGAGGCCGCCTGCAGCCGCGATCCCCTCACCCCCCACGACTGGGCGAAGCCGCTTGCTGCCCTGCTGCAGAAGCGCAATGGCGGGCCCGCGGTGATCGTCACCCAGGGCACCTCCCTGCCGATCGCCCTGGCCCTGATCGAGCTGGTGCCCGATCTGGTGTGCGGCCTGGTGGCGGTCAGCCCACCGGGTTGGCGGGTGCTGCAGGAGGAGGTCCCGATCGAACGTTCACGCCAGCTCTGGCGCTGGCTGTTCCGCAGCCCGATCGGCAACATCTTCTATCTCTATGCGCGGCGGCGCAGCTTTCTCCAGTCCTTTTCCCGCAAAAACCTGTTTGCCGAGGCCGATGCCGTCGATGAGCAATGGCTGCAGACCCTGCGCGAGGGGTCGCGGTCCATGGACACCCGCTGGGCGGTGTACTCCTTCCTGGCAGGGTTCTGGCGGCGGGACTGGGAGCCCCGGCTCACCGGTCTGACCCTGCCGCTGCAGGTGGTGTTCGGGGGGTCAGCCACGGGGATCGGCCGCTCCCGCAGCTGGGATGATCTCGACGAGCGACTCGCCACCTACCGCCGCAAGCTGCCGGAAGCGGTGATCGACACCATCCCGGGACGAAATGTGCTCCCCTACGAGTCAACGGACGACTGCGTCAAATGCATCCGCCGCTGGCTCAACGACCAGCAACAAAAATGCACACAAATCTCAAACAAAGAGCCTTTAGGCCACAAGCAAATCTCCTAACCAGACAGCCTCAAAATTTCAGTTTTTGATCGTCGCACTACAAACCGCAATCCACGCAACAACACGACTATTGCTACAAATAACGACAACTCGAGATTAACAAATCAATCGACATTACTTTGACAATAAGAGACAGCAAAGAAAACTAAATTTCAAACGATCAGCACCTTAATGAGGGTGAGTTCTTGAACGCAGCAAATTCAGAATAATGGCAGCGATAGTCAGCGGCTGATACCCACCCCCTGGTCCGAGCAGGCCACCAACCGGTCTCAGACCAAAATCAATCAAAACCACACAGAGAACAGCCAGCGCGATAAACACTGACCACAAAGCCAACGTTGGTTGATCACTCCGACAGGCAAGATCCAGAAGACGAGGAAGAACGCTGCAGATCATCGGTAACGGTAGAAGCAACAGCGGCCACATCGAGCGATTCTCCGCAGCACCCACGAAAGGCGCCAACCACAGCACACAGAAAATGCCGCGGTGCAGGTTATTGATGATCCAGTTCATCGCTGTGCTGAGACAACCTGAAGACACACCGGAACGGTGGGCCCAAGGGTGAAGCCACGACGGCGTGGATGGTTTGGGCGATCACTCGCTGGGGTGAGCCTGAACTGGAATCCCCTCAACAGGCTGGCCAGGATCAACTTCATCTCATAAACAGCCAGAGCCGCGCCGATGCAACGCCTTGAACCGGCACCGAAACTCAGGAATTCATGGGAGCCGTAGCTGCGCCCAAGGAAACGATCGGGATTGAAGCGCAGCGGCTCGGGATAGAGGTCGGCACGTTCGTGCAGGGCCTGGATGCAGACCAGCAGCACATCACCGGGATGGAAGGCATAGCCCCCCAGCGTTACGGCGGCCTCCACCCGACGCGGAAACATCAGCATCGCCACCGGGTAAATCCGGAGCACTTCATTCACCACTGCCGAGAGATAGGGAAGCCTGGCGATCGCATCGGGATCGGCCGGTTCAGGAAGGGTCAGGAGCTCCTCCAGCAGTCGGTCCCGCACCGCAGGAGTGCGGTGGAGCCAGTGGAAGGCCCAGGTGAGCGCGGTGGCCGTGGTCTCGTGACCAGCGAACAGCAGAGTGAGCAGTTCATCGCGCAGCTCGTCATCGCTCACCCCTGGCCCTGCTCATCGGCTCAGGCCAGCAGCAGGCTGAGGATGTCGGCCGAGCCGTCGCGCTCGCCAGCCCGCTTCACCGCAGCACGGCACGCAACGATCTGAACCAGCAGCTGCCGGCGGATGGAAGCTTCCGCGGCCCGGATCCGGCCACCGGACTCCAGGGCCCCAGATCCTTTCGCAGGAAGGGGAAGAACAGCAGCAGCGACCCCAACCGGCTGGAGCGGATCCCCAGCCCCTCATGCAGCGCCCGCTCAAACCGGCGCATCGCCTCGCCCTCATGGAAGCCGAAAACGGCGGTGAGAATCACCCGCATGGTGATCCGCTGCATCCGTGTGCGGGCGTCGAAGACATCCCTAGGCTGAAGATCGGCCATCGCCTCCGTCGCCAGGGATGTGATCAGATTGCCGAACGCCTTGAGCCGTTCGCCGTGGAAAGGCGGCGTAAGCAACCTGCGGCGCTGCCGATGCTGGGCGGGCGCCAGCAGATTGATCGACTGCTGGCCAAGCATCTGCGACAGCGGATTGATCCGCTGATTCCCTTTAAGATGCTGACTCTTAAGCAGTTGTTCAATCTCAGCGATGACAATCTTGACATTCTAATCAATGACAGGCGATCCTTTAAGAGGCAGGCGTCATCGAGGAGCTCTTCGAGATGATCGAGACTTCCCTGTGTTTGCAGGGCCTGCAATGTGGCGGCGGTTAGAACATCGATCCAATTCTTGTTCCTGTTCCCAGGCAACGCAATACCCGCGAGGAGAACGCAGAGATCAAAGCAGGGAGACTGCCGAATGGTTGGGATGAATACCAGGATCGCTTGCTGCAGAGGGACTTGATGCGCGCTGGGTTAAAAAGAAGTGTGTTCATCATGTCTGATATAAGAACAGTCTCTGCATTGATGGTGGTCACGCTTTCATACGCAGAACCGCTTCAAGATCAACGTGCTGGCGGCATTGTCGTATCTGTAAAAATCACAATGGTGGTTACTTGCCGCAGGTTGAGATCTGGAATGGCGTATTTCAATGCCGCGATTCAGCCACAACAATCAGCCATTCATGGCTGCAAACCAGCTCAAAGAACCGTAAAACGTTCTCTGAATGGTTCATCGGGCCTAAATGCGGCATTGCCAGTCTCGTCGTGCGATAAAATTACTGCTAACCTTGACATTCCTTAAGTAATAAATTCTTCATATCAACATCAGTGCACCTAGTGAATTCAATGTTAAGGATTCGACAAGACGGGATCAGAATAGTAATAGTCGTTACTTTTTGGTGTATCTATACGGTATTAAGCTAGCGTTGGTTGGCTTTACGGTTCTAAAATAGGTTAATTTCCAAAGCTTCATGCGCTTCCCGAAATTTGCTTTTTTCCTGCTCGGCTCTTCACATTTTCTTTTAGCACAACCAGTTGCTGTACGAGCTCAAACTGCTGCGGTTGAATTCCTTGGAACTTTAGATAGTGGCATGACCGAATCCTGTAGCTTTTCTGGAGCAGAAGCTGGTGCTTTAGGCTTCCAACCTGCTTCAAAATTGGTTTCTTCAATTGAGGCAGCACAAATCAAAGCTGTTATACAAACAACGCCTGAGTATCCTCTCAGTAAATTTTCCATCAAGGCTGAATCTCCTTCCCTTACTTATAAATCAGGAGATGATACGTCAGGAGAATATCAGGATGTTCAGGTAAATAACCTGGGTATTGAGCTTGATGTTGAGGATGTAGATGCCGACTTGGGAGTTGATACTGTTACCCTTAATCCTACATCTCTGGCTTCAGATTTGTTTGTCGCTGTTATATTTGAAACTGAATCTGATTTGTTGGACGGTGATTATCGTGCTGTTTCATCATTGACATGTTTCATTGCGGCTAGCTGACCCAATTGACTGTTGTGATGACTCCCATAACGCCAATTTTTGAGATGCCCGCGTCCCAGGTGTTGGTGTAATTCCCTTGGGA
>ENA-UENT01000357-UENT01000357.1-marine-metagenome-genome-assembly--contig:-NODE-357-length-30865-cov-129.704398_pt1 | contig 30865 bp, 20 predicted proteins | sample MGYA00237879_ERZ529330 | MGnify/ENA primary metagenome ERZ529330 (study PRJEB26372, sample SAMN05368345) | marine metagenome | biome: cultured habitat; feature: ocean water; material: water; isolation... | reverse complement strand
GAAAAAAGGAAAAAGATTTAATAGCACTAATTAGATTTAAATGATCCCTAAATACCGTGGTATTTGAAAAATGGTTAGAGCAACATTTATTACTACCATTAACAATTCCTAGTGTACTAATTATGGATAATTTACCAGTTCACAGAAAAAACCTTATTAGAGAAAGTGCTGATTAATTTTTTTAGTCATAAAAATCTCAAAATTCCTAGGGGTAAGAATTAGAGTTCGAGACAGTATCTCAAATTTGTACCTCAATAAATAATAAGTAGTTGACAAAGATTTAGCAATTGCTGTATATTTGAGGTGTTAGGTATAATATATGAAACTCATCTCTACTTAAGGTTTAGAAAATTTATACCAATGTCAAGTAATTGCAAAAAATATCATTTGGTTTATTCTATCCAGGTAAAATTTTTTTATTAGAGGGTAAATTCAATTAAAAGAATAATGAAAACCTATACATATATCATCTAGTAACTAAGCAAGGTTGATACTGATAACTAATAAATGAAATGACTAAGTTGAAGTCAAAGGTAAAAAGTAAGATATGAAAAAAAAGTCAGGTATCTTGCTTCCCAAACTTCTGTTGATAGATCAAAAAAACGCGAGGTAAAATTAACCACTCGCGTTTATGAAATTCACAATAGATTAAAACCTCATTGTTAGACTTTGTAATACTTTTGATATCTTCCCCAGTTGGAACGGAGGGTGTGAGCTTTATCATAATTATATGTAACCGAAGCTCAAGGGCGGGTTGAAGTTTTACAGAATGCTGCAATTAAACTCATGCAGCAAGACTTGATACTAATCTTACCCTTACTTCCACGTCTTTTTTTTTATTTCAGACTGCCCGCCCGCGACTAATTAAGTATATTATAACATATTTATTCAAAAAAAATAACTAAAAAGTCGCCGGCTTATGGGGGAAGCTTTAAACCCAATTCTTCGGTAACTGATACTAGATATCCGATCTAGAGCCAAGAAATCAAAAATTTACTCCAAGATATTTAGGAAACTGCTGCTACTACCTTTTCATCTAAAGTTGTAGCAGTCAAGCTTTCATAAGTTGCACGCATTTTCAGACCAACTAAAACTTGGAATAGCCCACTACCATTATTAGAACCTGGATAGTCTTGATGTTTCATCATTGCATGAGTCATTTCACCATAGTATTTAGTAGAAGTATTGCTGAGATGTCCTTCAACGTAGATCATCTCTTCGAGGTTATCAAAGTTACCATCTACTTCTAATATAGAAACTTCATTGCCATCATAGGAGTCTGGCCCATAGAACATCTTAATTCCAGGATAAGAGCAAGTAAGTTTTCGTCCACAAGGAATCCAGTTAATAGTAGATCCTTCATCAAACAGATAAACTGGATCGAAATTTTTGACTCCTTCACGTTGAATCAAGCGTACCCGTAGAACCTTATGTTCCTGGTCATTAGGAATCAGCTTAGTGGGCAAAACTTGAATGACCACATCTGCATGAACTTTTTGTGGATCAATATAGGATTCAAAGTCGGGACGACGGGCATTAATAGAAGCTAGAACATCTTCGTAACGGTGGCCTCTTTCTGCTAGATCGCGCTTGATTTTCCAAGCAATTTTAACTTCATCACCAATATCTAGATAGACACTAAAATCAATGAGCTCTCGTACACGCTCATCATAGAGAGGATGAAGGCCCTCAATTACTATAATATGATTAGGATGAATTTTTTCTGGTGGGTCAATCATGCCAGTTTCGTGGTTATAAATTGGCTTATCGATGGACTCAAGATTTTTAAGAGCTTTAATTTGCTCGTACATGAGGTCAAAATTATTAGCTCTTGGATCCAGGGCAGTAATTCCTGTTTCCTTACGTTGCTTACGGTCTAGACTATGATAATCGTCCAGGCAGATAACTGTAACGAATTCTGGTCCAAATACATCTGTAATTCGGCGCAAAAAAGTAGATTTTCCGCATCCAGAATCTCCGGCAACTCCAATTAAGACTACTTTATCTGGTTTTTTCACAATAATTTCCCTTTAAGACAAAACAAAGTTTACTGACATATTCAATGGTTTCTTTCTGGATGAGTCTAGGCTTATTAGTTAGTCCAGGACAAATTCCTCAGTATTTCTGGAGCCGATATAAAGTATTGTTACCTTTAAGCAAAACTATATTTATAGTTTGAAAATCAATTTCAGCCACTTTTTCAACTAGATCTCCATGATGAGAGAATTAAGACTTCCTAGGGAAGTAAGCTTTATTAATAGATAAGTCCAATAAATTTGCTCTACATCAAACGACTTCAGTCAAGAGGGTGACTTTGCTACAGGGTAAAATTCTGAAACAATCTCCTATCTTTGGAGTCTTGGACAGACCTTGAAGCTATTCACTCTAAGTTTTTATTACTAACTTTTGTAAAACATCATATCAGAATAGATAGGATCTTCCCTACAAGGATCAAAGAAAATAAAAGCTTTATCTAAAATATATTCTGTAGAAATATGAATGGCAGTCAGAAGGTGTTTTTTTTTTGTCTTATGTCAAAGAGGCCAAATAATCCTTAATTTTTGACGAAAAAATCAATTAAAGATACATAAGAATATAGATATTAGTTATGAGTTTTCAGATTACTATTGAGCCTTTTAAATCATAATTGGGAAATTCAGTACTTTTTAGATGAAGTTGGGGTCTTGATAACTGATTATTTGCAACACATTAGTGACAAAGTCTACATTGACTTTTGATCAACTGTTAAGTTAGAAAAACCATGAGAAATGATGACTACTCTGGGCTTTATATGTTATGTAAAGTCGTTATATTTGATTTTATTACTTCAAGAATAAATCAATGGCGAGTAGCTCTGGAAGTTAGACAAAAGAATTTTTTTTTGCCAAGAGTCAAAAATACCAGCAAAAGATACTTATAGTTGTTTTAATTAAGATTGAGACAAAAATTGAGTAGAATAATTTTAAGTCAACTAGAAACTATTTTTCACCATACCTTACAGTTTAGACTTCAGACAAAAAGTCATAAATTTTGTAGAAAATCGTGGTATGCTTACCGAAGCATCTCATGTATTTGGGATAAGAATAGCTTCGATATATAGATGTTTATCTCGCCCAAAATTGTCAGCAACTAAGGTAAAAAGTCGTCAAATAAAATTAGATTGACAAGAATTATAAAAAGATGTAAAACTAAATCCATAGTTTAAATTAGCGGACAGAGATAAAATTTTTGGAGTTAATCCTACAGCTATATTTTATGCTTATAAAAGCATAAAATATCCTTGAAAAAAAATAAATTCATTATATAAAAATAAATATATAAGAAAGAATAAAATATTATTAGAAACTACGAAATTTTATCAAAAAAAATTGTAAGCAAAAGCCTTGTATTTATTGGAAATTCAGGGCTTGAAGATTATCAAGACTGTATTTATGCATGGTCAAAAAAAGGGAAAAAATTTTATGGATAGCAATATATAAAACGAGGTAAAAGAGAAAATATAGTAGCGGTGAGAAGAAAAAATGAAAAAGATTTAATAGCACCAATTATATTTAAACTAACCCTAAATACCGTGGTATTTGAAAAATGGTTAGAGCAACATTTATTACTATCATTAAAAATTCCTAGTGTACTAATTATGGATAATTCACCAATTTATAGAAAAAAGGTTATTAAAGAATTAGTATAAGCAGGGAGTCATAAATGACTATTTTTGCCAAAATACTCTCCTGAATTAAATGACATAGAACATGATTTTAGTGCATTAAAAAGAGCTAGAATGTATTCACCTATCAATACATCTATTGATGAAATTATTCGTAATTATTGTGCCAAATAGTGTCTCATTCTTATTTAAAAGAACTATAATTGTTAACAAAAGTAAAATTCTTGTCGGTGAAAAGTTTGTATTCACCAAACAAACAGAAAAGTCAATAATGACAAATCAAATTGCACTTCGTGTAAAAAATCATAGTAGGATACTATTACATTTATGTTAAAAAAACTCGAACAACTGTATAGCAATTGAAAAAACTGAAAAATGATCGGTTTGACTTATCCCAATAGTTTTGTCCTATGGGAGATATTTTAATCAGATCATAAAATTAGGAAAACAAAATTTTCAGCGTTAAACCTATAAAATTTAAAGTTCAAAAGTGCTGGCCATTACTTCATAGTATCTTAAAAAACACTTAATTACAAACTTCATCATCTCTTGGCAATATATTTGATATGATGGAAAAGCAAATAATGAAAACTGATATGAGATTGGGCGTAAAAACTAACACAGAATATAGTAATCGTACTTTTGTCTATGAAGTAGAAGGTCTACGTCAGAGTCAAACTGCTGGCGAATTAAATAACCCTATTCGTAGAAGTGGAACTGTCTATATTACAGTACCTTATAGTCGTATGAATCAAGAAATGCGACGAATTACAGGGATGGGGGGAAAAATTCTCAGCATTAAAACTTTGAACGAACACTCTGAAGCTAATAGTCAAAAAACTAAGACAAAACAAAAAACTAAACCTATGACTGAAGCGAAACCTCGTCGTTCTGAGAAGAAGAGTGTTCCTGTAAACACCTATCGTCCAAAAAATCCTTTCATCGGTAAATGCCTTTCAACTGCTGAGTTAGTCAACGAGGGTGGGGAAGGAACTGTTCGTCACCTAGTATTTGACCTTTCTGGTAGCGATCTGCACTATCTAGAAGGTCAAAGTATTGGTATCATTCCACCAGGAAAAGATGCTAAAGGTAAAGCTCACAAGTTAAGGCTTTACTCCATCGCTTCTACTCGTCATGGCGATCATCTTAATGACCAAACTGTGTCTTTATGTGTACGGCGTCTAGAATATAATCACCCAGAAACAGGTGAGAGAATATATGGTGTATGTTCTTCTTATTTATGTGGTATGGAAGAAGGCGCTGATGTAGCTATTACTGGGCCTGTTGGTAAAGAAATGTTGCTACCTGATGATGAAGATGCAACTATTATTATGATTGCTACTGGTACAGGAATTGCTCCTTACCGCGCTTTCCTATGGCGGATGTTTAAGGAAAGGGAACAAAATCCTGATTATCAGTTTAAAGGTTTAGCTTGGCTATTTTTTGGTTGTCCCTACACTCCCAATATTCTTTACAAAGAAGAGCTTGAAGAGCTGCAACGTGAATTCCCTGACAATTTCCGCCTAACTTATGCTATTAGTCGGGAACAAAAGAATAAAGATGGTGGTAAAATGTATATTCAGCATAGAATTCAAGAAAATGCTGAAGAGTTGTGGCAATTAATTCAAAAACCAAATGCTCACACCTACATCTGTGGTCTCAAAGGTATGGAAGATGGCATTGATGAAGGAATGTCTGCTGTTACTGGTCAGTTTGATATTGATTGGGGTGACTATCAGAAGAAATTGAAGAAAGAAGGTCGCTGGCACGTTGAAACTTATTAATATCCAAGTGCTCAGGAGTATAATATAATACTTTTGCATTCATAAAAAAACTAAAAAATGAGTGAAGGAAGTCAGCCTGGGTAGATGATTACCTGTTTTAATCACGGTACATTGTACCGATAGAGATAGAAACGGGTATCGTAATTATGATAACGGCTATCGTAACATTATCTAGAAAGATTTGCCGACTACACCCATCACTTTAATGGGTGATGTCATACAGACCCAAGGTGGATAGCTTTAAGGAGGTTAAATAATAATTATTTGTGATCACAACAACAAATTCTGCTAGCATAATGGTTGGTTTAAGTTACTAGAAGATGGGGACAACTTCATCAACTGAAAACATACAGAGAAAGCTTAAATGTCAGCGGTATGTTAGCTAACCATAAACTACCCCAGCCAATAGGCTGGGTACAGATAAAGATTTTATGAATTTAGGCCACAGTTTAAATATCAAACTCAATAGTACGGTTCTAATTTAGTAGTAGTTGACAAGTCTTTTCTGTAATCAAAAACTTGCTCTAAGTCTGATTATTTATAAAGATATACTATTAATTCTGAGAATCTTTAAGGGCAAAAAATGTGGTATATTTGTTGAGTCTGATCAATCTAAATGCAAGTATAAAGATTTAGAATACGGTCATCTTGACCGTTAATACCTTTGAAGGTTTTACTGCTGTACTGACTGATAGAAGCAGTAAGTAAACATTAAAATGTCACTAATTTTGATGTTTTATATCAGTTTCATGAGCCAGATAAAAATTTCCTAGATATTTTTTGTATTTAGGCTAGTGATAAATATCTCAAATTAAATTAATCTAGAATCATAATTTAGGAGAAAAAAAATGAAATTTGGCAATCTTGCTAAAATTGCTGCTGGTGTTGCTGGTGTTGCTGCTACGGGTTATGGTGTTAAAAAAGCTGTAGACTATTTTAAGAATCGTGATCCAGAAGAATCTGATCCTGATGCAACTGAAGACGCAGAAGTAGAACTAGAGGAAGATGATATTGCTTTTGCTAATGTGGAAACTGAGTCGGTACAGCCTTTCCTCGACGCCTGTTTTGGTGCTGAAGGTCGTTATGTTCCTACTCGTCCACCCAAAATGTTTGAATATAAAGAACAACACTATATGGTAATTTGGGCTTACGATAATGAGAAAGAAAAAAATCAATTGATGGCTTTCCAATATGCTGAGGATGGTCGGCACATGGTTGCTAGCGTAGGATATACTGCTGATGCTACTGACTATAATGTTAATTTGGATGGGACAAATTTAGCTGTGGAAATTAGTGGTAATGGGGAACAAATTACATCAGGGCAAGGTGAAACTGATGGTACAGAGGAAGTTGATTTAGTCCCGGTTGGGTAACTTTATTGTCAAAAATTTAGTAGGTGGCAAACGGTTCCATTTCAATATTTACAGGACTTACGCAAAATATAAAGTGATATACCAAATGTAGATTAAATCTATACTAGATACTATGGTTTTGCGTAAGTCCTAGTTTAGTAACTGTATTTAAGGTTTACTCTCGTTTGTCTTTTTAGGGAGTAGGGATAAATGGGAATTTATAGATAAGCTCCTCAGAAGAATTATGCCTAAATTTTGTTGCCCAAGTTTTGCCTAAAGTGCTGACTTATATGAGCTTTTTGGATATATAAGCTAACATTTTTTAGACTTTCAAGGATAAAGCTTTTATATCTCAATGCTTTAAGAGTTAATCAGTTAGCTCTATTGATACGGCAAAAAAATCTGTTGATTTCAGAACATATTTTTTTGTCAATATATACTTTTTAGATGTTAATACCATAGGATTATTATTATACTCATATTTTTAACTATTAGACCTCTCCAAAAATAAACAATAAAATCAATTAGATTAAATCTGTTCTTTTCAGAGTTATATAATTCCTATGGTTATTATGGGCAAAATGTTGTTAGTACTAGTGTCTAATTGCATAAATTAATATACTTATTGAGCTCATAAAAAAGCCTGGAAGTCAAGGAATACCTAAAATTTATATTACTAATTTTGGCAAATAAACACTAGAATATAGGCTTAATTATGTTTCAATACTAAGTTATATTAATGTAACCGGATTTGATATTACTTATCCCTATTGTCTATTTCCTCTTTTCTGGAGTTCTCTATTTAATAACAATTTATTTTGGTTCTACTAAATATTCAAACTCTTGCTACATCTTCTTGAGATTAGGTGGAGAAGTTGCATGTAACTTCTGTAAAAAATAAGGTTTGACGGAATAAGATATGTTCAAGCTTTACTTTTTTTTATTAAAAACATTGCTTTCACTTACTTATTATTTAATAACTTCTTTGGTAATTGGCATTATTTAATTAATGTAAACTATCGTCAAAAGTTCCTAAAAATTAAGTTTTACATGATATAAAATTAAGTGCTATTAATTAGACATAATAAAAATGCTTTTCTAAAAACAAAAATTTATTCTTATTCCCAGTTATCTAAAATTTTCCCACAGTGGATATTCAAACGGACATGATTATAATACTTCATTATGATTTAGGTAAAGTAAGAATTAAAACAATCTAGAAGATTAGCAAACTGATTGATGTCTGGCTGTGAAATAGTGTTTCTATTGAGCCAAAATGCTTCTATGCCTACATTAATTGCACCCTCATAGTCAGCAGTCAAACTATCTCCAATATGCAGAGCTTTCTCAATAGTAAAATTACATTTTTGTAAGGCAGCAGTAAAAATTTTCTGATCTGGTTTTGCTGCTCCTACTTCTGTAGAAATAGTAATATCAGAAAAAAAATCTGCTAATTTCAATGCTGCTAAGACTGGGTATAGTCGGGAATCAAAATTAGATAAAACTGCTAACTTGATTCCATTTTCATGCCATTTAGTTAAGGCTGGTTTGACATCAGGATAAACAAACCAAGGGGCACCAGTAGCAAAATAATCGTATAGTTGCCCAAAAAAGCTCCTAAAATTAGAAAACTGCTCGAATACTCCTACTTTTTTATAAGTTTCGGCAGCGACTTGACACCACCATTCAAATTCTAAGTCTAGTATTTTTGCAGATTCTGCTCCAGGAAATGCCATCGGTGGCGCTGCTTTAAAACTATCAAAAAAAGCTTGATTAACGGCAGAGGGAGAAACGTCTACTCCCCACTCAATAGCGAATTTTTGATAAACTTCGCCTACGGTATCGCGTACACCAAACAAGGTACCGACAGCATCAAACAAAATGATTTTAGTCATGTTTTCAGAAGTAATAAGCAAGAAGTAAGAAGTAAGAAGTAATAAGAAAAAACGAATGAGTTATCAGGAGACCTTATAGACCTGATAGTAAATCCTGAATAGGATTAATCATCCAGTTGAAAGCAACTTTAATCTGATGCTCTAAGGTTGGCAATCTATATAGATAAACTAAACGCCTTGCCATATATGCTATTTGACCATCTAGTTTAATGCCTAAACTGGTAAGGGTGGCATTATCAAGTCCCAATGCCATCATTTCACCTAATGCTTGATAACGGAATGGTAATAGAGGTCGTCCAGTTAAAGATGCCCAGATATTCCAGGCGACATAATCTGATTGTTGTATTGCTACTTGAGCAGTGGTAGGAACTTTTTGCCCATCTGCATCTTGGCAGTCTGCTAAATCTCCAATAGCAAATATTTTCTGATTGTCTTGCACTTGTAGAGTTGCACTAGTAATAATTTGTTGACGTTCATTTTTTGTTAATGGTAATGACTCCACTACTGGAGCAACTTTTGTACCAACTGTCCATAAAACGATATCTACGGGGATAGTGTCAACTTGCTCTTGATATTTTAAGGAAATTTGAGTGGCTTCTATTGATTCTACTTCGGTTTCTAAGTCAATCCAAATATTTTTTTCTGACAATGCTTTAGTAGCACTTTCTCGGTTAAAGTCTGGGGATGTTCCCAATATCATGTTATTGCGTTCGACTAGTCTAATTCTACCTTTTTCTTGTAAACGGTCTGCTAATTTACAAGCTAGTTCTACTCCACTATAACCACCACCGATAACAGCAATTCTGATTTTCTCACGCTCAGATGCTTCTAAAACTCGTAATTTTTCTTGAAGACGGTAAGCATCGTTAACTGTCCGGAATGGAATAGCGTATTCGGCAGCACCAGGCACCATTTCTATGGGTGTTTCGCCTCCCATGGCTAAAACGAGACGATGGTAACTGAATGCTTGACCATTTTCTAGTTCCACTTGTTGTTGGTTGAGGTCTATTCCGGAAACAACACCTTGACAAAAGTGAATATCAGTGTTTGCTAATAATTCTTCAAATGGTGGAGCAATTTCCCAGGTTTGCAGTTCCCCGGTGACTAGTTCGTATAATAGTGGGGCAAAAAGAAAGCGATCGCGTTTGTCTATCAAGATTATTTCAGGTTTTTTTGATGACTCCCAGGGAAACTGGATTAAGCGAAGGGCGGTATAAAGTCCGCCAAAACCACCACCGAGAATACAAATGCGTTGAGTTTTTTCAGTCATAGTTAGAGTAGGAAGTTAATTTTAAGTTACTTCTTTATAGGATAGCAATATCGGGAGGAAGAAGGAAGGGAAAGGAAGCAAGAAGGAAATATAAATAATTGTACAGTGGTTTTTATGATTAGTAGAATATAGTAGGGACGTTACATGGAAGGTCTGTAGAAGTCCCTAATTTTGGTTTCCATTGTTAATATAATTATCAAAATGATCAAGTTCAAGGATAAAAGTTTTGATTTCAGCAATTTTTAATAATAAGGATACGAAGTCAATTGGGCAAATAATGCCATAATGTAGGGAATATTATTGATATTGGTAAGGCTAAGCATGGGTAATTTAGTATTAAAATTATGGCTGATTTGAGAAGTTTATGAAGTTAAATAATGGAGAGATAAAACAGATTAGATTTTTTTCTAATATCCATCAGCAAATTTCCTTAATCTTCATCTTCATCTGGGGGTCTAGTAATAATATCAAACAAAATTTTTGCTAAATCATTTTTCTCATCAATTTCTTGAACTTCTTCACTTATTGATTTAGCTTTTACCAAGTCTCCCATCTTTGCTATAATTAATCCTGAAGCAGCATAAGCTGTAATAAATAGATTAATTTGTTGTTCATTTTTCCGGCTAGCTAATATACTTTTTACCTCCTGCCAATCTGAGGGTAAATTTTCTCGTTTTTTGACTTCAGCCATTACTTTGTGTGCCAATTTAAGGGACATTTTCATGTTGTTTTTATAGAAAAAATAACGATAAGCACCTATCAAAATATCTAGATTTCCATCAGTCTTAGCTAAAGCTTGATTAATATAATTTTCTGATGTTTCTGTATCTTCCCAATTTTCGATAGCTAACATCAATAAACTTTTGATTTCTTCAGGCACATCATACCAGGAAAACTTATTTTGTTGAACTTGCATTTGTTTCAGATAAATAAGATAAATAATATAGATAATAATTACCTTAAACTAGAAAAAATTGAAAATCTGCTAATCTTAATAAGATTTTTATTTCTGTAGGTTGGGTTGAACTTAAAAAACCCTACAGATAGATAGGAATAGGCAAATGCCTGAGGACATTTTTCTTTTGCCTATTCTCTATTCTCTATTCTTTTCCCACCTAAATTCCTCACTCCAAAACAAAGGATGTAATGCTATGGTTCAAATGAACAAAGTCATTTCATCAAGCATAATGCTCCAATACTTCCTTGGGCAGGAAATTATAACTAATTTTGCTTGAAGCTCATTTGGGTTTTCTGTCTGCACTTCCAAGGTTTGCCTGTCCGAAACTTTTTGGCTCAGGACTTACGCAGCAACCCTATATATAGCGTAGTTTTCGGAATTATTTCAGATATTACCCATACAATTAGTGTCTTGGCGTAAGTCCTGTATACTGAAGATGTTTCCATATTAAGACTAACTCTAATATCTAAAATTAGTATGTTTATTCCTATAGGTTTTGAACAAAAATCAATTGTCACTTTCCAAGGTCGTATGGTTTACTACACCAATGACAAAACACCCTGGAAAACTGAGAATGACAAAAACGACTTACCGACTTTGGTATTCTTTCACGGTTTTGGTGGGGGTTCATCTGCCTATGAATGGTCGAAGGTTTACCCTGCTTTGGCCTCAGAGTACCGTATCCTCGCTCCTGACTTAATTGGGTGGGGGCGTTCGGAACATCAGGCATTAGATTATAAAGTAGAGGACTATATTACAACAATTATCGAGTTTTTAGAACAAACTTGTCAAGCTCCTACCAGAGTTATTGCCTCTTCCTTGACTGCAGCAATAATGGTGAGAGTAGCGATCGCTCGTCCAGAATTATTCAAGTCTCTAATATTGACAACTCCTGCAGGTCTATCCGAATTCGGCGCAAATTACACCCGTAGCTTTTTTGCTCAACTAGTAAGTACGCCTATACTAGATCGTTTTATTTATAATGCTGGGGTTGCAACTTCAGGAGGAATTAGAAATTTTCTAGAAACCAGACAATTTGCTAATCCTACTTTAATTTATAATGAAATTGTGGAGGCATATTTAGAGTCAGCAATTCAACCAAATGCTGAATATGCTACTTTATCTTTTGTGCGGGGAGATTTGTGTTTTGACCTATCTTTATATATAAATCAATTAACAATTCCTACGGCAATTATTTGGGGTAAAAAATCCCAGTTTACTAGTCCAGAAATAGGTCAACGTTTAGCTGATTTGAACCGTCAAGCTGTGGTGATTTTTCAAACATTAGATAATGTGGGTTTAACTCCTCAACTGGAAGTTCCGGCGGTGACTATTGGGTTGATTAAAAAGTTTTTGAAACAGTTAGATGAAGTTCCGGTTAGTATTGTCTAAGTATTTCAATAAAATATTTTTTCAGTGATTAAACTAATAGGTTTCTCTGCTTAAATATCCGGTATTATTCTTTGTGTATTCAATTAAATTTAAATTTTCAGATAGCCTTTTGCTACCTATTTTTTTAACATAAAATCACAGAAATTAATTATGATGTAGGAATGTTGCATCCAACATTTCTACAAAGTTATTTTTGTCCAAAAAAACTTCTCTTTTTCAACTTCTGAATTTGGCTGGAAAATAGGCTAGGAACTTATATTTTACAATCCCTAAAATCTTCAATATTTATGGCACTTTCTTCGACGCCCTGCAATGTAATTGAAAGTTGGTTGGCACTAATTCGAGTATCATTACCTATTTGAGAAATAGTTAACTGCTGGAAACTTAAACCATCACCTAAACCAATAACATCTATTCCATCTTCAAAATCAGTAATAATATTGTTCCCATCATTAGACCTGAAATGAAAGTTATCGCCACCAACTCCACCAATGAGAATATCATCGCCAAAATCACCGTATATCAGGTCTGCTCCTGCACCACCATTGACGATGTCGTTACCCTTGCCTCCACAAAGCATATCATTGCCCTCGTTACCAAAAACAATATCATCACTGCGGTTGCTATATATTAAGTCGTTAGTGACAGAGCCAATTAAATTATCCTTTTCATTAGTAGCAATAATAGTATTGGGAGTAATTACTCCTTGAGTTTTTTCCCAAACATGTTCTGCGACTTCTCGCCCTAGTGCCCTCCCATTGAGATCCCCATCTTCAAAGTGGATACCGCCGTAAATACGAGATATACCAGCCTGATCAGAAGCTTCGCTAAAAGTATTCCACTCAAGAGTTACAGGCACTTTAGGTGTGATACCTGGTTCAAAAACAGACTCGCCTACCTCAAAAGTTATGCCACCACCAAAATCATCGCTACCAGTAAACCGTTTGAGAATTTCAGCTCCTGCAGCACTGAAACTGCTATGACCTGATATATACTCAGCAAAAGGAGGTGAAGGCTCCTCTCCAGGGGCTTGATAAGTAAGGAAATTAGTTGCAAGAATAGTTGCAGTTCCTTCTGTAGGATCCTTCCAACTATCAATAGCAAAACCACCAAGCTCTGGATTAAATTCTCCAATTAAACCTTGTGCTCCGAGTTCCCGTACTACTCGCACGGGACGAGCATAGTCGTAGAAAACTTTAGATCCCCAGGCAGCAATGCCAGCATCAAATAATGCATTGCCCAAACTAAAGAAGAGTTTCACATCTTCATCTAAAGTATGATTATCTCTGGCTGAGATAAATTCTCCAAAATTCATCCAGGTTCCCGGAGGGTAAGATGTACCATGGCCGTCTTCCCAAAATTCAGCAATTAATTTTTGCTCATCAGTTAAGTTGGCGCGAACGTTGGCAATATTTTCTGCTTGTGCGATAAATTCAGGGTTGATAATAGTTCCAACAATATCTTTGCTAATTGCGACAACAGAGCCATCTGGTAATGTAATTGTACTTGCATCTAAGTCAACCTCGCCATCTACAAGCAAGAATGGTTTTGGTGGTTGGGGTCGTATTTTTTCAACTGATATAGAACTGAAGGGGATGACTTTTCCCCATTGAGGTGTGAGGAATGTTTGTATTCGATCTTCTTCACCGGGCTCGGCATCAATGGGAACTGGTTCTGGGGTCCAGCGCTCTATATTAATGGAACTTCCTGGAAAATTAATAGGTTCATAGCTGCTAATATCAGAATAGGGGGTACCGTCGCCATTGGGATCATCCCCGAGTTGATTTGAACCGTCGTTGGACCGGAATCTTAATAGTGCTTCGGCAGAGACGTTACCAATACCAGCAGGGGTAGTAGTATCAGTAGTAGTATTGTTGGTTTCTAGGTCTAATTTGACCATTAATTCATTGAAAGTTTCTACTTGAGCGGGGAATAATTCTGACAATACCCGGTAAGCAGCAAAACTCATGGCTTGAGTTTTATTAAAGTTGGTGTTTTCGGATAGGGGGCGTTGTAAGTCATCTCCCAACTGAGTTCCTATAGCTAATGGATCATAGGCACTCCAGGCATCATACATGGCTGTATGTACCATTGCATAAGCACGAGAGGCAATGGTTGGACCGGAGACGGAGTTTATGACTGCTTCTTGGGCTAGTTCATCCCATAGTCGTGAAATAGTAGGCAAAGGATTTTCAGGTGTGACAACTGGGACTTCAGGGTTGAGGATAGGATGTATATGGTTAAATTTTCCATGATTCGGAATTGGCTGTTGTTGTAAGGGTGACTCCATGATTTTGTTTTTAGTATAAAGAATAAATGATTTTAATTAGGGCTTGCAGTTCAGAATGTTTGAAAGCTTGCTATTAACACCTTTTATATTACAATAATATTATTTCCGGTTCAATAGTTACAGTTTTGGGAAAAAAGCCAGAAAACATAAGAAAACTAAGGGCTGGGGTGTGTTTGCAAATTCTAAAGTAAAACTGTATTTTTTTTTGTATACAATAATTACATTGGTTTCTGAGTCAATATTAATTTTTGCTAAGTTTGAGGGGATATAGGAACTTGATCAAATATGGTTGACGCAAAATTATGGTGAAACGATGGCGAAAGGAGAATAAGTTGTTTGTTATTGTTCAGAAGAACGACTGAATGAAATTATTGAGCATGATCAGGAAAATGGGGTGAATATTTTTAATCCTCATACCTATATTTTGGGAGATGGAGCTATGAAAACTATTGATTTTGAACAGTTAGAATTTAAGCAAAAAGTAGACTGTTATGGTTTATTAAATTCTGGCAAAAAGGCTTGGTTGGAGACCATCGAAAAAAATATTAGAGTTTTGCGATCGCAACTTTTGCAGTTATGAGGTACATTTGCGACTTGCCTAAATTTCTTTTCAAAAGGGGAACTTTTTGTGGGCTCCCCCGCTTCTGATAGCAGTTGTCCGGCACGGTAGACCACTGTAGGGAGGTTCCATGGAATGTCTCTACAAGGTTTTGCTTATGGCCATGTAGTTCATCAATTAAGTAGGGCTCTCAGGAAATATCACAGCCTTATTTTGATCAAAATAAGTTGGTTTTACCTATGTCTGCTTTAGTGGCATCAGGATCAAAATAGAACTTGATGAATACTATCAACAACCCCCTCGATAAAATTTACTGCATCATTAACCATATCTTCATCTATAGGCCAACGCTCTCCTATATTATAGCTAGGATCTATGTCAGCTTCATGAGCAATTTTATTCCTACGTTCTACTATAAAACTAAGCTGTTCTTTAATTTGTTTGATATCTTCTGACTTAGGTTTACCCATTTGAGCACCAACTTCGTCCCATAATTTTTTGTCTGAAATAAGTCTAATCCCATCAGCTATTTTATCTGGTTGCTGAAAACTCTTGTATCCAAGACTTTTGCGAATTTCCTGCTCTAGCCAAGAATTACCATTTAACTTATTAAGCATCATATCAGAAATAGGTTGAGTTAGAGATTTCACTGTATGAGACTGCTGTAGAAACTCATCACCATAGTTTTGTAGAAACTCATCTTCCAGCCAAGATCCGATATCTATCGCTAGCATTCGGTCTTGACGAGCAGCACCAAGGGAAACTTGAAAGCGAGCAAAAGCTGATTGTTTGCTAGACTGAGGTTCAGAACGTCGGCCTTGATAAATTTCCAACATTCCTAAAGTCACGACTTCGTGAATATAGTAGTCTAAAGCGCTGACTGCAAGAACTAAAGCTGCTCTGAGAATATCTGATAGATATAAAGTATTAGTAGCTTGAGTTTTGAGTGAATTGTGAAGGGCTATCAATTCTCGAACGCGATGAATGCTAATATTAAACTGATTGAGTACTGACTGCATGGGAAGTGGTTAGTCCAATAATTTTTTCTGCCAGTTGTGAAAAGGTTTCTCGAAATTCTTTTTGTTTGTTTTGATTATTCCGCAAAACAACTCCTGTTTGGCCTAACTGTTCAGGTGTCAGAGCATAAACTGGTGTTCGGTGTTCTTGAGATAGTGCAATTAGACTATTGAAGTTAGAAATTTTTGTTAAGGTGTAATTATCTTCTATTCCTTGACTACGATAAACTGTTTTTTCTAACAACATTTGATTTTGTTCTAATACTGGAGCTAGTTTATTAGAAACAGTGTTTTGTATTTTCTCAATCCATATTTGAAAAGCAGCAGTTTCTTTCCCACGTATAATTCGATAGTTTTGAACAATAGTTCCGAGAAAACTTAAATTGACATCAGGAAAAGGATAGTTAGCATCTTTGAGAATTGGAAGTGAACTTGCTTTCTTAGCCCAAGCATGCCACTTTGGCATCACTTTTGTTAGAGAGTCAATTGCCATCAAAGAGAAAAAATCAGCAGTAGTAGGAACTAAGAAAAAATTACTGGTCATTAATAAATTCTGATTAATTGAGCCTAAGCTGGGACTCATATCAATTATAATATAGTCAGCGTTATATTTGAGTGCAGTTTTATTAAATAAATCAGTCAAGGCACCTGGTACGTTTTTAAGAGCTGCTATTGAACCACTTAATTCTTGAGCAATACCCAGTGTTACTTCGTATTCGGCAAGTCCAACATGACCAGGTAGTATAAACAATCTTTCCTGACCTATGATCGGAATACAGTCAATTGCTTCAATTGCTCTTGGTTGTGCTTCAAAAGCTGGAGCTAAACCTGTCTTTATATTTGAACCTGTATTATAAATTGTTTCTATTCTTTTTTCGTCGTCCTCAGTTCCTTCTCCCAAGCTGACTCCAGTCAAATTACACTGTGGGTCTGTATCGGCAAGGATAACTGTTTTACCTTTTGAAGCTAACATCCAGCCTAAATTAAAGGCAGTTGTAGTTTTGCTAACTCCACCTTTATGATTAAATAGGGCAATTTTTTGAACCATTGTAAATCACCTTTTCTTCAATACATTTGAGTATACCATGAGGGTAGCACAATAGAGTTGTTGGGAAATCAGGTAAAATAAAGTGCTTGTTGGGTTTTTCTGTAGTTCTACCCAACTTATATTCTGCTAGTAGGTTTGGTTGACGGACAAAACCCCGCCACAATAAAACGTTTTTTACTGTATATAATAATTAGTTGGGAATTTTGAAGCTAGCGGTCATTTTTCCAATTCTCCTTGGCCCAATTCTGAGATAGGTACAAAATATGAATCTGCGTAAAGGTGAAATATTACAATTATATCAACGAGGTAAACGAGAATTTCAAGGGTTTAATCTTAGAGGTCTATCTTTTGAAGGAAAAAATTTGTCTGATGCAGATTTCAGTTTTGCTGATATTCGAGGTACTAATTTTCGTGGGGCCAATCTAACTGGGGCTAGGTTTTGTGGAGCTAAGGCAGGATTACAGAAACGTTGGGTTGTAGTTTTGCTGATCGGTGTTTTTATTTTAGTTGGTATATCGGCTTTTTTGAGTGTATTCACCTTATCCCTGATATCACTAATTTTTGATTCTAGTAGCATAGAAAATCAAGTTACTGGTTGGGTATCCTTAATTGTATTTATTGTATTCTGGATAATGCTTTTTTATAACAGAATAGAAAACGTAGCCGTAGCCGGAGCCGTAGCCGGAGCCGTAGCCGTAGCCGTAGCCGTAGCCGTAGTTCAGACAATGTTAAGTATTTATATTGCTTATCGAGCAATGAAAGGAGATGAAAAATACGCTTTAGTTCGCAATATAGCTATTGTTTTTGCTGCCTCATATGGAACCTCTTTCAGAGATGCAAATTTAACTGATGCTGACTTCACTAATGCTACTCTCAAAAGTACAGATTTTAGAGGCTCTAACATAACCCGTACTTCTTGGAAAAACACGATCAAACTAGACCGCATACGACCAGGGAAAACTTATCTAAAAGATACCAAAATCAGAGAATTAGTCAAAACTGGTGAAGGTGAAAATATCAACTTAGATCGCTCCATCCTCCAAGGAATTAATCTTCAAGGAGCAAACCTAACTAATGCCAGTTTCATAGAAGCAAATCTCAACTCAGCCAACCTTCAAGATGCAAACCTGACTCGTGCCAAATTAGTAGGAACATTTTTAGACCAAGCTGACTTAACTGGAGGCACCCTAACGGGAGCATTTCTTGAAGATTGGGGAATAACCACCACCACAAAACTAAATGGTATCAAATGCGATTATGTTTATATGCGTTTGCCTCCAGAAAAACGACCTGACTTTCTCAAACTTCCACCAAAAGATGCTCAAAAAGATAATCCTCTCCGTGAACCTGCTGACTGGAACAAGAACTTTAAAGAAGGAGAATTTATTGACTTTATCACCCCAATGATAGAAACCCTCAACTTTTATCATGCAGAAAAAGCCGACCCTAAGTTAATTGCCTATTCATTTCAGAAATTGCAAAACAACTATCCAGAAGCAGAATTAGAAGTGATTTCTATGGAAAGGCGAGGGAAAAACCGTCAGGACTTATTAGTAAAAGCTGAAACCGCACCAGCAGCAGACCATTCAAAATTACACGCAGAATATTTTGAGACTTATGACAGACTAGAAGCACTTCCACCAAATGAATTACAACTAATATTAGCAGAAAAAGATAAACAAATAAAACGATTAGCAGCTTGGGTCGATACTGTGATAAAATCCCCAAGTATATATGCAGAAAATTATCATAATCAAGGAGACACAAAAATGTCAGAAAATACTGGAGATAAAGTTGATATAAATGAAAATTATGGGGTGGTTGGTAAAGAAGGAGAAATTCATGGTGCAGTTGGGAACAAAGGAGAAATTTATGGTTTAGCTGGTAGTCAAGGAGAAATTAACAACTCAAAAATTGCTCGAACAATTAATGAATCTCCAGAACAAAATTTAGCACAAGCAGCAAAAGATATTCAAGAATTATTAGAACAACTAGATCAAACTTACCCCTCAGATACAACAATGGACAGAATGAAAATTGCCACAGAAGTAATTACACAAATTAATAACAATTCAACAAAGAAAGAAAGAATATTTGCTGCTATTAAAGCAGGTGGAATTGCTGCTTTTGAACAATTACTTAATCATCCTGCTAGTAGCTTTGTAATTGCGGCTTTAGAAGATTGGCAAAAGACTAAATAAATTAAATAATTTGAATAGTTTTTATCTCTTATGATTTGAGAGAAACTTATATATTTTACTATGGAAAATAAGGCTCTTCTATCATTATTAGGAAAAATTCTCAGAGACTGTTTCTGAGATAAATATTAAATCCAGGAGTAGTAAACTGTACTAGCCTACTACGAAATTATTATCTTGTGAGCTTCTTGTCAAAATCAAAAACTTACAAGAACTAGCTATGATTAGTTCTTAAGGGCGAACGATGGGAATCGAACCCACGAGTGGTGGAACCACAATCCACTGCCTTAACCACTTGGCTACGCTCGCCATAATATTTTTTTTCTCTAGTCTAGTAAGGTAGCATTACTAAGTTATATTTGTCAACCCCTAGCCCAAAATATCCAGTCTAAAACTGACCCCTGAATGAGTTATTGTATTAATCCTGAATTTCCTCAGCCGAAAAACGCTGATACAGTAAGCAATTGCCAGGGTTGCTATTTTCCCCTGGTTATCCAGGGAGACTATCGTGTCTTCAAAAAATTTGGTTAGGAAGCTTGGTTAAAAGATTTTTGGCTATAAACAAAAAAAACATTTTCTCGAGCTCCAATATATTCTGAAGCAAATATAATTTTCGACTCTGGAGGCCCAAAGCTATCAGACAATAGCTAGATTATTGGAGCTTTCAGTAATGCGACTATTACAGTTGGGGCAGTATCCGCAAATTCCTCTATTTTTAGCTAATTTCTAATACAATCAAAATTCGTATTTAGTGCAAGAATATATTCAAGGTCTAAGATTAAAGTAAAAATTACAAGAATAAGGTCTTTTAAAAGAAGAATAAATATGGCAAATTTTGCAAGAGTTACTGCCAATATTAAAATTGATTTATCAAGTTCAAGTTATGCATGGGGATATTTAACTAAAAAATATTATTAGTCGTATTTTTCTAGCTATTAACTATCAAAAACCACCCCACCTATCAAGAGAAAATTAAGGAGTGGAAAAGTTAGAAAAAGTGGAAAAACTGTATTAATTAATTTTGGCGTGGCGAAGTTGCTGACCGGTACTGCTTTAACTTCCACTGGCACTATTATTAGTAGTCCCGAATATATGGCACCAGATGAAATAAGGGGGGCTTGACAGTCAAATAAAAACTAACTATACTTATTTAAAGTTATATATAAATAGTGATATTATAATAGTATGAGTAATTTATTAAGTATACAAGAAGCTGCACATTTATTGGGAGTGAGTTCAAACACGCTTCGTAGATGGGAAGCAGAAGGCAAAATTACCTCTGAGCGAACCATTGGTGGGCATCGCCGTTATCAAGTAAGTGATTTACTTAACCATAAAACTGATGCGAGCCTTACCATTGCTTATGCTAGAGTTAGTGGTCGCGACCAGAAAAAAGAGCTAGAACGCCAAATTATGATGTTAGAGGTTTATTGTACAAACCATGGTTGGAGCCACGAAATAATTTCTGACTTAGGCTCTGGTATAAATTACCGGAAAAAAGGCTTAATTAAGCTACTTAAGTTAATAACTACTTACCAAGTTGAACGTTTGGTGTTATCCCACAAAGATAGGTTACTGAGATTTGGTGGTGAATTAATATTCTCTCTTTGTGAGCAATTTGGAGTAGAAGTAGTTATAATTAATCATTCAGAAAACTCAACTTGTGAAGAAGATTTAACTAATGATATGTTAGAAATAATTACAATATTTTCAGCTAGATTATATGGTTCCAGGAGCAACAAAAATAAACAAATTATTGAAGAACTAAAAAATATTGCATCGAAGCTTTAAAACTAGGTTAAAATTTAAGTTAAAATTTAATAAGCAACTAGTTGCAGGTCATGCTTATAACTGGGGATTAGCCATTTGTATTTTGATTGATGCATCAACTGAAAATATGTCTATTAACTATCAGCTTGCATAAATGTTTGATGACTTAAATTAAAAGCCAAAACTCCTGGTATTATAAGGTGGCTGGGTAGGTGCCTCTAAATAAGCATTTGGTTATGGGAGAAGAACCACTTAATTTTTTTTTACTATACTGTAAAGTGGATTTTCGTCTGTTTAATAAAAAAGAGAAAAAAGATAGTTTATATTTAGAAATAAGTCTGAATATTATTCAAGATAATTATATTAAATTATCCATAATAGGAAGAGAAATAGTCAAAAATTATAAAGTATTACTGTCAGTTACTAAAATTTTTCAGAGGATTAAAAATATGTATAAAAATCTGGAAGTAGACCATATTTTTAGAATAGTTGAAGACGATGGGGAGGCGATAAATAAAATATTATCGCTGGGGTTTTCTGCTTCTGAAATTAGGGAGCATACTGGACAAGGAACCAGTTCAAGGTTTATTTTTTTTGAGAAGAATTATTTAGAATTAATCTATCTTAGAAGTAGAGAAGAATCCGAAAATAACTTTGTTAAATTTCATGAAAGGGTGGATAGTTTCAGAAATAAATCTGGTTCCCCTTATGGAATAGGATTTAGAGGTAAGCTTTCAGAAATAGAGAAAAATGATTTTGAGTTTTATCAACCTCAATACAATTTATCCGGTAAAAGTTTTGCTATCTATATGCACAGTTCCTATTTCACAAATCCAGAAATGCCTGCGATATTTTTCCTGGAAGTAAATAACAGTACAAAAGAAGATTTTTATCCTATAAATAAGGGTGTTTCTTGTGAAAAATATATGCCTTTAAATAAATTTACTGATGTAAAATTAATTTCTCCAATATTAAAAGAAGAGTCTTTTGGAAATTTTGAAATCCAGAAAGGGGATGAGGAAAAATTACTAATTAACGGTAAATTTGCATTTTAATAATTAATTATCAGCAAGATTAGTTGATATGTTATAATTATAATGTTTCTAATAGCTTGGCTACTTGATGTCAAGAATTATAATTTTGAGTAATATGATATTCAGTAGAACAATTATAATAAAGCTCCTATTTTAGCCTGATTCCTAACATAAATATTGGTTGGGCCTAAGCCCAATTACAAATAAAAAATTTATAAGATGAGGGAGTTTTTGTTTGCTTTATCAATCTTATATATGTATATATAGTAATCCTAAATTATTCGTGAAAATTACTAGTTTTATTGAAAAATAGCTCCAACCACTTTGACTTTTGGTTTCTTTCTTCAAGATAAGTATTTTCTAGTTGCCTATCTCTTTGATTTTTCAGATAGGATTACTATAATAAGCTATAGTTTTGATTGACTATTTATTTAACCAATATATTAAAAATATCTCAGTTTTCCCACTGCCATCTACAAATATTCCTCCATATTTATCCATATTAATCAGTATATCTGTAGGCAAACTCTTGTGTTTTATTCCTCTAAAAATCATCTTTTCAAGTTTCAATGAATAAATTTTATAGCGCTATTCTACCGAATTTTCACTAGTTGATTTTGTGAATTTACAGTAGCATAACTCATCCTTAAATGTTCATCTTTTGTTAGTTTCCCAATTTCATCTACTACAAAACTAGGCACATTAACTTCTGATCCTTTTGCTAAGCAACAGTCTCTAACTGCCAACAAAAAGCCTTGAATTTTTTCGTGACCCAACTTTTCTTCGGCTGTTACCAGGAATTCCTGCCACTTTTCGTGATCATCCTTATTCTCCTTGAGCAAATATAGTGCAGCCAGATATTCTGCTAAGGGTTCGAGGGTAAAGCGAATTTGGTTTCTGTCTTGAATTTCACCATATCCAATAGGCCTAAGCAGTTGCAATTGTTTCTGAAAGTACTCAAGACATAGTACTGCATCATCTCTCCCTAACTGCTCAAAAGCTTTAACTACTTTTTCCCGTTCTATATAGGATGGTCTATAATTTTGCTCCACACATTTCCAAGCAATGAGTTGAGCATCCTCTGTAACTTTAGGATATTCACTCCTAGTCTCTATTTCACCTTTAGCGTTTAACTTTTGTAAGTGCTTAAGCATGAGATCGGGAATATTGTCGAGTGAAGGCTTCAAGGTAAAATTATTCTCCTTACTATTAACCATTTTTTCAGCATAAAACTTTGCTAACAAAGGAGTAATAGTCTTTTGGTTCTTAAAAGTGCCTGCAAGTTGAGCGCATTCTTGCAAAAATTCTTCTTGATCTGCTTCAAACAAATGCCATTTACCGCACTTCTTCAAATACTCCTTGAGAAAGTGAACCAACTTTTCACCATCAAACCGGTTCGTCTTAATTTTGGCATCAATACCCAAGAACTTTTCCTCTATTCTAGAAACAAAAACCAAAGCATTTGCCGGAAATTCTTTGTCATCAGGATTAATTTTTTCTTGAGTTTCTGGGCTCATCTCTGAATAACGATCTACTATCAAGAAAATTCGGCGCTTTCGCAAGAGTTGTTCAATTAAGAATTGATCTGCTATTTTTTCCTTGTCGCTCAACTCCTGAATTTCGCTCAAAATTGTTTCTATTATCGGTATGGTATCATCATCTTCAGTCTGATCAATTTCCCGGTTAATTAAAACTGGTAACATCAAATGTTTATGTACGGCTTGATCTTTTTCCGGCTTTTTCATTGCCCATTTAGCAATTTGACAAGCAATAGTTGTTTTTCCTGAGCCTCCCTCGCCCCAAATTAACAGTCGCATTCGCTTTTCTTGGTGATAAGAATTAATCAAGGTTTCCCATGTGAGTTCTTCAATTTCTGTACCATTTAATTGAACAGGAAGAGGAACATAATTTTTTTGCTCATTAACAATAGATTTTTCTAGAAACTTTTTTTGCCAAGTTGCCAGATGTTTATTAACCCAAGCATCTAGTACCCTAGAGTTATACTTGAGAAAGGATAAGAGACCACCAAGTAGTTTAATTTCTGGATTTAATGGTGTTTTCGGTATCTTCAAATGGTTAGGTAGTAATAATAACATTGTGGGGCGCAACCAGAAAACTGGCAAATATATTATGATCAGTAAAAGGATTAAAATTAGTAACTTAATCTGTTTGACAGCAAAATTTATTATTTCTAAACTTTCCTGTTGGAGATCCTCTCTAATAATTTTGAATCTAGAGTTTACACTAGTTTCTGAATCTTCCTGTGTTTTTTGTTCGGTGGGTTGAGTTGTATTGTTTTCCTCAAGGTTAGCAGTAAGGTTAGGGTTGGTCTTAACATTTTCTTGAGCAAATACTAGGCTATTAATTTGCTTATTGCCTGGATATACTGAAGAAAAACTTGTTGCCATGAAAGATAATGTATATGAAGTAGATAAGAGTGCTATTTTGAGCACAGCTAATAAGGTATGTTTAGGTGGTGTGGTCATGAAATCAAATAGATCAAAGAAAACTTTTACTAGTATATTATAACACATATTAGCTGTAAGTGAATACGTACAAAGAGATCCCGTTACCACGGAAATTTAAGGCAGCTTGCTCTGTTTTGTTCTTTCTCAATGTCTAGTTTTAGAAGAAAATAGTCTTATAGCTTACTATGAAAAACTTTGGTGTTCCTAACCTAACTTTTGGGTAGGGTAAGGGGCGGAGTCACTTTTTACCTCCGGCTCCGGTCCCTTCTACCTCCTATTTTTTGCCTCCTACTTCCTGCCTTCTGGCTTCTGTTTTTTTTGTTGGGTTGCATGTCACTTGGTGACCTATAAAATTAGTTATTTGACTCCGGATGTCATTAACAGACCTACTTTTTCTATTGTAGCAGTGGCAGCATCTAGAATATCAACAAATTTACCTTCATATATTATAGCTATGCGATCGCTCATAGTCATTATTTCTTCTAGTTCTGTAGAAATATATAAAATAGCTGCGCCCTTTTGTTTCTGAGCTAGTAACACTTGTTGTACATATTCGGTGGCACCAATATCTAAACCACGAGTAGGTTGCATCGCCACAATTAAATTTGGTTCCCCAGAAAGTTCCCGCCCCAGAATAATTTTTTGTTGGTTTCCCCCAGAGAGTTGACTTGCTTTTAGCTGTGGATGGCTGGCACGAATGTCAAATTTTTCTATGGTATTTTTTCCATAATTATTGATCGCTCCAAGTTTCAAAAAACCATAACGACAAAAAGGTAAAAACTGGAACAATTTTAAAATCAAATTCTGAGCAATACTAAAATTAAGAATTAACCCCATTTTCTGGCGGTCTTCTGGGATGTATCCAACTTGGAATTTATCAGTTAAATTATTGGTAAATTTGATCTCGCCCTTTTCCAGAGAACGCAAGCCATTGATCCCATCAGCTAATTCTCTTTGACCATTACCATCTATTCCTGCCACTCCCAAAATTTCCCCACTATAGAGTTGAAAAGATAAATCATCCACAGCAGATAAACCTTGGTCATTTTTCACTTCTATGTTTTTGACTTCCATAACAATATTGCCTTTTTGAGTAGGCTTTTTTTGGGGAATTAAATTTACTTCTCGCCCTAGCATCATTTTAGCTAATTTATGAGTAGTAGTTACTGCTGTTGTGATAGTATCTACAACTTGACCACGGCGTAAAACTGTCACAGTATCACAAATATTAATTATCTCTTCTAGTTTATGGCTAATAAAAATAATTGTATGATTATTCCCTGCTAATTTTCGCAAAATATTGAGTAAAGATTTTACCTCTACTGGAGTTAATACTGCTGTGGGTTCATCTAAAATTAAAATTTTAGCTTGGCGATAAATTACTTTGAGAATTTCTACTCGTTGCTGAGTACCTATTGGTAAATTGGCAATTTTAATATTAGTTGGAATTTCTAAATTATAGGCTTTTGCCATGGCATTAATTTCTCTAGACTTTGCCGATAAGTTGAGATGAAAATTTCCACTAGTTCCTAAGATAATATTTTCTGTTGCTGTTAATTGTGGTACTAACATAAAGTGTTGATAAATCATACCAATACCATAATTAATTGCTCTACTGGGGGAAGAAATTTTGATTGGTTTATCTTCTAGATAAATTTGACCAGAGTCTGGTTGGTATAGTCCTGATAATATGTTCATTAAAGTGGTTTTTCCGGCACCATTTTCTCCTAGGATGGCGTGGATAGAACCAGCAGCAATAGAAATACTAATATTATCGTTGGCGATCAAGTTTCCGAAACTTTTGGTGATGTTTTCTAGCCGTAGGTATGCCATTTCAGTTATTACTTATTAGGTAAGTATTCAGGGCTCAAGATTTAGTTATGAGTTATTAATTCATTATATTGGAAGGAGAAATTAGCCTCCAAGGAAAATTAAAAAGTTATATATGCAATTTTACTACTGGGCTTGGCTGATGACGATGTGGTTTATCAATCTCAAAAGCGCTATCCAGTAGCCAGTTTTTTGATTAGGATATATATGCAGATTTTTGTTATTATAGAACCCTTTTTGCAAGGGTAATTACTACAAATTATTCTTTGCAATTGTATTTGTATTTTTATTCCTAATTATTCGGGATTTTATTTAAAACAAACTTGTTCTTCACCATTTTCTGAACAGTCTTCAAATTGCAACTTTCCAGTTAATATTTTCTGCTGACTTTTTTCTACTATTTGCTTGATTTTATCTGGCACAATATTATTGAAACGACCTAATTTAGTAATTTCTGGGTTTTCAATTCCTAAAATATATTTTTCTCCTTTAAGTTGATTGTTTTTGGCTAAATTAGCAATATAGGCGATCGCTTCTCCCACATTCTGAACTGCACTGGTTAGAACTGCTTTTGGAGCAATATCTAACTGATCTGTAGTATTACCCACTGCATAAATTCCTTGTTCTTGTGCAGTTTGTAAAACTGCCGGAGCGGCATTATCTAATAAGTGATAAATTACATCAACTCCTGTGGAAATTAAGGCTAAAGCTGCTTCTTTTCCTTTGGCAATATCATTAAAGTCTCCAGTGTAACTAATGACGACTTCAACTATAGAATTTACAGACTTAGCTCCTAACTCAAATGCCCGACCTTGTAGGTTAGTTCCCTTAAAAGATAAACCAGTAAGATAAGCAACTTTATTAGTTTCAGTCATCAAGCCAGCAACAACACCAGCAAGATAACCAACTTGGAAGTAATTTGTTGTTACTGAAGCATAATTTTCTCCGGCAATATTACCATTAACTCCTAAAAAAAATGTACCTGGAAATTGACTAGCTATTTGTTCAATAGCAGCATCAAATTGCCCTCCATGACCAATTACTAAATTATAACCTTTCCTGGCAAAGTCTGAGATGGTTTCTGTTTGGTCTGCTTGAACAACATTTTCTACATAAATCATCTCAGCATTGAGTTTTTCGGCTGCTTTTTTGACTCCTTCATAACCAGATTGATTCCATCCTCCATCGGTTATAACTCCCGGCAAAGCAATGGCAATTTTAAAGGTTTCAGAACTACTACCGGAGTATATAAAATTATTATCGGAATTTTCTGTGGTTTTAGAAGCAGAATTAGTACAAGCTTTTAATAAGAAGCTAATTGCTAAGGCTGTTGACATATAGCCAAGAAATGAACGTCTATTTAATTTTTTATTCATATTTTAATATTCCTCTAAATATAATAATTTACGGTGGAGTTAGGAACCAGAAAATATTTACTATTGTTGGTTTTTTTGACTATCTAAAATAGTATTTGTAACTATCTTAATTATTTTAATAATATCATTATTTACATATTGCTAACCTAACTTTATAAATTAATTAGTAATGGAAAATAGGGACTTAGTTAAACATTTTACCATTAAATCTTAATTCATGGTTTATCTACTTGGGAAGTTAACTTTTAATCTTTATTAACTTAATGCTATGGTAAAAGTTTTTTATGTTTTTAACACATATCTTAGATTTTAGATTTTTCTAAAGTTGCAATTTTTGCGGTGGAATAGCAGATGTAGTTAATAGAGGCAAGCACAAGAATATTGTGGCCCAATTTTTCATTTTTCTTTGTCCTTAAATTTATGTAAGTGTTAATATGACGGAAGTACAATTAAAAGGTCAAGAACAGTTAATGTATCGAAGACCTGAAGACTTGAGGGAGTTATTTAAGGGTATTCTTAGTGATGATTCTGATACTCGCAAAGAAGCTAAGAATAAATTGTCAAAATGGCTCTGGAAACATCCGAAAATTGGTATGGTAGTTAGGAAAAGTTTTTCTCGGATTAATTTTGATGATTCACAGGAGTTTTATAATGATTCTTTGGTGGAAGTTTTCTTTAAATTTGACTTAATTGTTGAACTTTTTTTGAAAAAAAATCAAATTACTCTTAATCAGCTTGATGATATTTCTGAGAAAAAATTGAGTGCTTCTTTTATTAAGTATTTTAATCGCGCTCATTATAATAAGGCTTGCGATTTATACCGAAAATTTCAAAATAAACGTGAAATTAATGGGCAGATTATTATTAGTTTAGACCAGGTTAAAAAGGATGAGAATGGTCAAGATTATAAAACGGTTGGTGATGAAATTACAGACCACAAAAATTTAAACGATTTAGATAATTTTAATCTGGGGGATTTTTCTGAGGAAGCTATAGATAATTTACCTATTTTTAATGGTTATAAGGAGAAGTTGCGTAACTGTTCTAAAAAGGTTGACTGTTGGGAAATTTTACGGCTGAAGTGTCAAGGATTTAAGCAAACAGAAATTGCTGAAAAGTTAGGTGTTCATCAGTCTAAAGTTAGTCGCAATTGGAATACTAAATGCCTGGAATGTGTGAAGAAAATTATTGGGGAAAATAATCTGGATTTAGAGGTTTAGAATTAGGTAATTAATATTCCTCCGTTTCTCTATTAACTTTTTACATAATCTGTCTGTCAATCTTTGGATTAATTGTTAACTAAAATTTGGTTATTTTAACTATGAATAATATTACGGAATCATTGATTTTTCGAGTTCCTTTGTCTCCAAAAAGTCACGCTCTGGCTGAAAATTTTGCTCAACAACAATTGGTTAAAAAACGGGCAAAAGAAGTTTATCTTAATACTCTGGCTGTACATATTGGTCAGGATTTTCTGGATGGCTTAGGTTTTGAAACAAATTTGGAGAATGCTGACTCTTTTAATGCTTTTTTGCGGATGACTGAGGATGTGGCTGATGTAATTATTCCAAATTTGGGGGCTGTCGAATTTAGGCGAGTTTTACCGGGGGAAACTGGTTTTTTTATTCCTGATTTTGTCAGAGAAAATAGGCTAGTTTATGTGGCTGTTGCTTTTGATGAATCTTTGGATTTTGGGGATATTTTAGGGTTTGTTTGTTTGAGTGATTTAACTGAGTCTGATGGTTATATTCCTCTGGATATTTTACAACCTGCTGAAAATTTATTGGATTATTTAATGCAGTTAGAAGCGGGTAGGGATTTTCTGTTGAGTGATGATTCTTTGGCTGTGGAATTTCGTGATGTTGTGGGGGCGGAAACTCGGGAAAAATATTTGGGTTTTATGGCGGCAGCATTAGAGGCTATTTATCGTCAGTCTCCTGATGATGGTGGTAACTGGCGCGCTCAAGGTGGAAATATTTTGGCGGGTGACTTGCCTTGGGTGGGTAAGGATGCTGAGGAAAGAATGGTTATTGCTTCCAGAGAAAGAGATGAGGCGGAAGATCCTGTGGTGGAAAATAAGTCGGTGCCCCGTAGTACTCAAAAGTTGGCTAAACGACTTTTGGGAAAACTTAAGGATATTTGGGAGTAGGTTTGGTTGAGGTATGGAAACGTATGTATCTAATATTAAAATATTTTTCATTTCGATGTATTTGATAAACGCAGAAATAAGCTGCTAGGGTTTTGTCTGGGAGTTTACCCAAGTCCTGACTATGTAGTATTTTTGAATAAGTTTTGATTAATTATTATGACTTCAAATAAAAAAAACTATGGATGAACAACGCCTAACCGCATACGCTAAACTAATTCAACAACTCCTAAAGTGTCCTGAAGGTCAAGAGTCAAATGTTCTCCAAAACCACCAACACCTCATAGATGAAAGATTAATTCCTGTAATGCAGAAATATGGTCAATATCTGGCTAAAACAGGTAATGAAAATCAAGCTCAATGTTTTTTGAATATAGCTCAAACCCTAGCACAACAGTTAAATAAGTTGCCAAATGCTGTTGCTGAGGAGTCTTACATGACTCTACTGGAACAGCTAAGAACAGCAAAGTTAGAAAATTGCGACGACTCGGCACCTGTCTACCATATCCTAGATCACAACCGAGACCTTCTTGATGAAAATATTGCTCGTGTTCTCCCACAATATGCATCTGACTTGATCACCAAACTTACTGCTGAAGATACTGGTGGTTTTGTTGACTTGATCGAAAGCCTGAGTTATGATTTTTATAGTTTTCCACGGGGCAACAGAAAAGCTAATATAGAAATAGCGATCGCTGGATATTTATTTGTCCTCAGCTACCGTCAGGAAAATACAGAAAAATGGGCAGGAGCTCAAAATAATCTCGGTGCTGCCTACTTTTACAGAATAAGGGGAGACAAAGCCGAAAATATTG